>Ga0114939_10002542_pt1 | contig 13430 bp, 10 predicted proteins | sample AshMeaCrysSpring_FD_87196 | JGI IMG/M metagenome (GOLD analysis project Ga0114939, IMG submission 87196) | Groundwater microbial communities from Big Spring, Nevada to study Microbial Dark Matter (Phase II) - Ash Meadows Crystal Spring | ecosystem: Environmental > Aquatic > Deep subsurface >... | reverse complement strand
TCCCGTCGCGCCGGCGCGCAGCCTTTCCTCAACATCGGTTGCCATGTACGGGCCGGAGGCCAGTCGTTCAACACAGCCGCGCTTGCCGCACAGACAAACCGGCCCGGCCGGATCGACGACCGTGTGACCGATCTCGCCGGCCATGCCCTCGTGCCCGCGCCACGGCCGCCCGCCCAACACCCAGCCGCCGCCGACGCCGGTGCTGATGGTCAGGTACATCAGGTCCCGAAAACCACGCCCGGCGCCGAAGCGATACTCGCCCAGGGCGGCGACATTGGCGTCGTTGTCGACGAACGCCGGCGCGCCAAACTCAGTGGCCAGAAGGGCGGTCAGGGGAACGTTCTCCCAGCCGCGAACGTGATGGGACAGGCGTACCGTACCGGTAGCGAAATCGACCGGGCCGCCAAAGCTGACCCCGATGGCGGCCGGCCGGCGACCGGCCAGAAGATCAGTCGCCATCCTGTTCATCGCGGCCAGTTCATAAGCCGCATCCGCATCGACCGGCGTGAAGACCCGCCGGCTTGCTTCCCAAGCCGGGATCGATCCATCGGGGATTGGCAATCTGACCAGTGCGGCGCTGAGTTTGGTACCGCCATAATCCAGGACCAGGATGAGATCGTCCATTTTTCACCAAAGGCTTAAGCGTACCAGCTGTCCTGATCGCGCCTACACCTTCCCGCATATTCTATTCGTTTGTCCTTCGACCAACTATAAAACAAAATGAATTGCCAACCACACTGTTCCTGAAACCGGCAAGGGGAGCGAATCAGCATTCGCCATTTTTACCTGTCTTCGCCATAATGATAGGCAACTGCATTCGGCCGTGGCGATAGGACCGGACCGGCAGGATGCGAAGGACGCTAAAAGCCCCATGATCAAACGACCGATATTCATTTTCCTGGCCCTGACGATATTGACCCTTCAGTCTGCCTGTGGTGGCGGGGGCATGGCAGTAGCCCCGGAATTGGTAGCCCGCGACGCCGTAACAGCACGCGCCTTTGGTCGCGAAGCCTGCTACCTCGTATTCAACGACCCCGTCCCAATCCAATTGAATCCGGATCCGGAGCAAGAGCCGATAGGCAACGCGCCGGCGGGCGAGATCGAGGCCGCCCAAGCGGTGACATTACGCGACGGCAGTCTGTGGTATCAACTGGCCGATGGCGTCTGGGTCCGAGTCGATAATATCGTGTACACGTCCCGAGGCGATTGCCGGCCCTAGTTTCCCCCTCTCTAATGACGATCATTCTTTTGGCAACCCCTGGAATCAGGCTACAATTCCCTCAGCTAATCTAATTTGGAGAACCCGTTATGGATCCCGAAAATGCGCCCAGCATCATCCTGCCCATCGCCATCATGATCGCCATCCTGACTGCCTGCGGCATCGTCGCGCTGGCGTTGCTGGTCGTGGCCGGCGCGATCGTGATGTAGTCCAACCTCGAATTCAATTCGATCAACAACCGGTTTGAATTACCGGGTCTAAGCCGCAAGAACCACTTGAAAGGTACGAGCGGCTTTTTAATTTAGGAGCGCTGACCGTGAAGATAGATGTGTCCTTCCTTCAACCCAAACTGGAACAGATGCCCGTCTACGCCGCGGCGGCCGAGTCTTTGGGGTTCGACGGCTTCTGGGCGGCCGAAACGACCGCCGACCCTTTTCTAAATATAACCCTGGCCGCCGAACACAGCCGGCAAATGACTCTGGGCACGGCCATCGCCGTTGCCTTTCCTCGTAGCCCGGCGACACTGGCTTATCTGGCCTGGGACCTGCAGCGTTTCTCGCGCGGCCGGTTTGTCCTTGGTTTGGGCACGCAGGTGAAGGCCCACAACGTCTTGCGTTTTGGCGTCAAATGGGAGAAGCCTGTCAAGAAACTTCGCGAGACGATCGAGGCCATCCGCGCTTTCTGGGACTGCTGGCAGAACGGCACACCGTTGGACTATACCGGCGAGTTTTTCAAATTGATGCTTATGACGCCGTTTTTTGACCCCGGCCCGATCGATTACCCCCGCCCACCGATTTATATCGCCGCCGTTAACGATCAGATGCTGCATCTGGCCGGATCGCACTGCGAGGGCGTTCACATTCATGCCCTGCACACCGTCAAGTACCTGCGCGAATTGGCCATGCCGGCCATAGAAGAGGGCTTGGCGCGTAGCGGCCGGGTCCGCGCGGATTTTACAGTGAATTCGGCTGTTTTTGTTGTCCCGACCGACGATCAGCACGAGGCGCGGGTGGCCGAGGCCCATGTCCGGCAGCAGCTTTCGTTCTACATGAGCACCCCGGCCTATAAGTCAGTCGTGGAGTTACATGGCTGGGAATCAGTCGCTGACAAGTTGGGCCAGCTGGCCCGCAACGGCCAATGGGCTGAGATGGATAGCCTCATCAGCGATGAGATGCTGGACACGTTCGCCGTCACCGGTTCATGGGCTGAATTACCGGGTGTGATCCGCGCTCGTTACGGCGATCTCCTCGACCGCGTCAGTTATTACCTGCCTTATGAACCGGGCCGGAACGACGCCGGGTGGGCGGCATCGATTCGCGGCTTTAAGGTGGTGTAAACCGGGTCTTTGACTCCTTGTCGATCGTATCTCGGATGAAACTTGACACTTTCGCCATGTGAGCCTGTCGGAATCACACGGTCTCAGTAACTTTGCGAATTGCCCTAGGGGCGTCGATATTGTAATCCCGCGTATGAGCGAGGTGCATGGCCAGTAGCTGGCCGGGGATGATCGATAGGATCGGCGAAAGCCATTCCGGCACGGTGACCGGTAGACGCAGGGGAACGCGGGCCTGGTCCAGCAAGCGGGGCAGATCGCTGATGGCGATGATCTCCGCTTGCCGCTCGCGCAGGATTTGGGTGAATTCGATCGCCTCTTCACTCATCATGCCCGATGGGGCGATGACGATTACCGGGAAGCCGGGTTCGATCATGGCCAGCGGCCCGTGGAGAAAGTCAGCGCTGCTGTATGGTTCCACGATGGTATAGGTGAGTTCCTTCAGCTTGAGAGCCATCTCGAATGCGGTGGCGTAGTTGAAGCCGCGACCGATGACGACGCACCGCTGCATATACCGGTAACGCGGCGCGACCGCCGCGATTGCCTCATTCATAGCCAGTGTGGTCGCGACGGCGTCGGGGATGGCCTGAAGCGCGTGCAGTTGCTCATCTGAGCCGCTCAGTGCGGCGCTGATGAGGGCGATGGCCGCCAGTTCGGCCGTGTAGGTTTTTGTTGCCGCCACGGCCCGCTCCTCGCCGGCTTGAAGGTTGATGACCACATCACCCTGGTCGGCCAGCGGCGAGCCGGTGCGGTTGGTCAACACGGCCGTCAATGCCCCCTGGCGGCGAGCTTCGGCGACGACGGCGACGATATCCGGGCTTTGGCCGCTCTGGCTGATGCCTAAAACCAACGCCCGGCCTACCCGTGGCGGGCGGCCATAGATGGAAAACAAGCTCGGCGTGGCCAGACCGACCGAAAGGCCGTTCATCGCGCCCAGCACATATTGCGCGTATCGCCCGGCATTGTCGCTTGTACCGCGCGCGGCGATGATGATCTGGTCGATATCGCGCACGCGAATGAGGTCGGCTAAGGCCAAGGCCGTGGCGCTTTCGTTTTCCAACAATCGGCGCAGCGAATCCGGTTGTTCGTGGATTTCTTGAAATAAGTGGGTGCTATTCAGGTTAAGCATAAGTGACCTCTTTGGTTCGTCATGCAGGTTCCGGTCGCGCCGTCTCGGCCTCGCTCGGTCGGGGTGAGGGCGGCTCAATTACGTCTATTCTTGACGTCGTTTGTTGGACAGCCAGCAGGAACAGCGCACCGGCCGCGGCGTAGAGAAACGTGGCGATGAATAGTGTCACCCGGAAGCCGAAATGGATGGAAAACGCGGTGGCCAAAGCAGATCCCAGGACGGAGGTGACACCGTTAATACCCCACAACCAGGGGACAACCGTTGGTTGGCGCCGGCCCACCCACCGGATGCCCGTGGGGAAGGGGATGCCCATCATGAAGCCGAGTATTGACAACAAGAAGACGGCGATCAGCAACCGGGCAGGCAGGTCCAGCTGCAAGGTTTGTTCCAGGATGGTGCTACTGATGAGGGCATGCAAGACAAGGAAAATGACTAAAACCGGGAATACGACGCGCATGTTACCGGGGATGCGCTCAGCCGCCCATCGCCCGCTCCACCAACTGCCCAGGCCACTGAAGAGCAGCAGTGAGAACAACACAACCGCCAGTGAGTAGACCGGTTGACCGAGGTAGACGGTCAACTTTTGCATCGTGGGGATTTCAACGATCATGAAGGCCAATCCCAACGTCCCGAAATAGGCCAGCGTTAGAGTGGGTGGCCGGCTTAACCCGCGGCGTTTCGCTCCCAGCCACAACGGGATCAGGATGAATAGCGCACTTAGTGTGGCTGTGATACCGATAACGGCAAAAAGGATGTAGATCGCCTCCATGCTGGTCCGGTAAACGCCGCTACCGCTGAGGGACGGGTCCAGCAAATCCCCCAGCAAGACCAGATTGAAGAAGAAGGGACGGTTGTCGGTTGCCGGGGAGATGTCCAGCGGATAGGCAGCGATGAAAGCGTCATGGTCAGGATTGGCGATGAACTCGCCCACTTCCTCATAGGGAACCACACCTGGCGCGTAAAGGACCTGGTAACCGAAAGAAGTCGCGATTTCCTGTAGCCGGGTGATCTCTTCGGGCGTGAACGGCTGACGCTTGAACAACGTTGTGGAGAGGCCCTCGGTCTGGGCGCGGGCCGGGTCGATCATGGCGACGACCGCGATATGATCGCGCGGGTTGGCCACACCGGCGTCTTCCCAGCCGGCCAGTCCGGTGGAAACCAACCGCAGTGTCTCGGCCGGGCGACCGGGCAGATACCAGCGCGAGATACTCAGCACGCCGTCCTCGCTCAGGTGGTCGAAGTAACTGGTGAAAGCCTCCTGCGTATAGAGACTGTTTTCCGACAGGGCAAACGCGCCCGAACCGCCGGCGGCCCAAGTGTCGATCAACGATGCCTGAATGACGTCATAGTTGCCGAGGCTGCGGTCGATATAACCGCGCGCGTCGGCCACAACCGCCTGAACATCCGGCCGGTCGTATAGTCCCCCGGCGAATTCAGCGAACGGCCCCTTTACCGCTTCAATGATCGCCGGGTTGACCTCGACCGCGGTCACGGACGGCGCGCCGGTCGCCAGGGCGGTCAGCACATCGCGGCCGCCGCCGGGACCGATAATCATCGTGCGCGGCGCGTCGATCAAGTGGTAGGCGATGGCCGTCAGATCGTTGCGCAAAAACTGGACGGTCGACAGATCGCCATTGAAAGATTGGATGGGCGTCCCGGCCACGGCATCGATGAGCAGCAGCGCGTGATCCCACTTGCCGCCGGCGGCGATCGTTTCCTCCCATTTCCGGGGCGAAATACCCCAGAAGAACGGAAACACATCCGGTTCATAGACCGTGACCCGCGAGTGGATGTTCCATTTTTCATAGACGATTGGCGGCTCCTCGCCGCCGGCTTTATTGACGACGATCCGGACCCAGGGAGAGTTTAAGTTGCTAATCAGCAGGCCGCCGGTGATAAGAATCGCCAGACCGGCCACGATAGGCCAGCCCTTCCGGCCATAGATGAACGCTGTCGCCGCCAAAGCCAGGACCAGACTCAACAGAAAAAGAGCGTTCACGCCGCCGAGTTGGGCCAGCGCCGCCACGCTGAGCAGGCAGCCGATAGCCGCGCCGATCAGATCGGCGGCGTAGACACGCCCGGCCTCATTCGGCCATCCGGCCAGCATAAGGGCCAGGACCGACCCGGAGAGGAAGAACGGGATCGTCAGCAGGATATAGATAAGGGCCAGCCAGCCCAACTGCTCGAAGGAAAATGCCCCCTCGCGGTTCATCAGCACCGGCCGGAAGGGGATGCGGAGATAGATGAGAAAAACAATCGGTACGGCAAGGGACAGGGCGACGGCCGCCCGGCCGATCCACTGCTGGGCGACCTCCGGCTTGGTCAGGCGCGGAAAAAAATACAAAACGACGCCGGCCATCGCGCTCCCCATCAACGCCATCGAGATCGCCAGAAAGGCGAAGTGGTACCACATCGTCACTGAGAAGATGCGGGTCAGCACGACCTCCAGTGCCAGCGCGCCCATGCTGATGAGGAAGACCCCGACGAGTAGATGTCGTGATATCTTCATAGGAGATGAAACCTCGTTGTACTGACAGGCTTTGCAGCCGAGTTTTTATAGCCTTGGGGAATGGATTGTAGCCTCAACGAAGCAGGAGGTAAACGGTCAGGCGGAGGTTATCGGATGAGAATCCATCTCCCGTCGCCCGATCGTCTGTAAATCCTTGTCTATCCACGTTATCCGGCTCGGTAGACGGATTTCCCCCCCACAAAGGTTTCAACGATATACAAATCGGGCGTCATCAGGACCAGATCGGCGTCAAAACCGGGCGAGACCTGACCTTTGCGTTCGGCCAAGCCAAGCAAGCGCGCCGGCGTGGTGGTCACGGACGCCAGCGCCTCGGCCAGAGATGCACCGGTAAATGACCGGTAGGCGCGCAAAATCGCATCGAGAGACAGGACGCAACCGGCCAGGGTTCCATCCGCCAAGCGAGCAGAATTGCCGTCGACCGTTACTCGATAATCGCCGAGCGCGTACTCGCCCGGGGCCATGCCCATCGCCGCCATGGCATCGGTCACCAGGTTCAGCCGATCCGGACCGGCTAGCTTGCGAACCAAGGCGACCAATGCCGGGTGAATGTGCAACCCATCGGGGATCAGGCCGACCGTGACGCGCGGGTCGGCCAGCGCCGCTGCTACCAGTCCCGGCTCGCGGTGGTGGATAGAGGGCATGGCGTTGAAGAGATGAGTGGCATAGCGAACGCCGGCGTCGAACCCGGCCAGAGCTTGATCGTAGGTCGCCAGGGAGTGGCCGCCGCTGACGACAACACCTCGCCGGGCTAACTCAGCGATAAGGTCGGGCGCTCCGGGCAGTTCCGGGGCCAGCGTCACCAGCCGGACAGCCGTCTCCGGCGACCAATCGGCGACATCGATCAGCGATGGTTGGCGCAAATAGGCCGGGTTGTGCGCCCCCTTCTTGCCGGGGTTCAGAAAAGGTCCTTCTAAATGCAATCCCAGGGGCTGCGATCCCCGGCGGTTAGCCGGCGGCCCGGCCAGTATTACCTGTTGGGCGGCCCGGATGGTCTCCAGCGGCGAGGTGATGATCGTTGCCAGGAAGCCGGTGACGCCAAAGCGCGGCAGATCGGCGGCGACAGTCCAAATCGTCGCCGGATCAGCCGTGAAATCGTGACCGAAACCGCCATTGACCTGTAGATCGATGAAGCCGGGGCACAGAATCAGGCCCTCAGCTTCGCGAACCTCGATGCCGGCGGGCAGGGCTTGATCAGCCGTTAACACGTCCACGATCAGGCCTTCGTCTAGAAGGACAGAGCCATCGTCGATGACGGTATCAGGGGTGAAAATCGTGGCCTGACGAATGCCGAGCATGATCCGCTTCCTTGGGTGTCAAACGGCCAGGCGAACGGGCGATTGGCCGGCAGGGATAAATTCGCCGAAGATAGCCGCTGCCAGCGCATCCATTGAGGCGGGATGGATGCTATAGGTGCAGAGATTTGTCCCGGCCTCGGGATAAACATCCAGATCATAAGGCGTGCGCAAAGCCACGGTGACCGTGGGAATCCCCACCCCCAGCAGAGCGCGGGCCAGCGCCGCCTGTTCGGGTTGCATCGAAGCGTTGATGGTACCCAGGACAAGCGCATCATAGCCAGCGATCGCTTCCTTCAAGGCAGCGATTTCGCCGCCTGCCGGTAAATGGTTGGTGATGAATTCATCAACATGGGGGTGGAAACGGCGCAACGCTTCAGCCAAGGCCGGCCGGATCGTCTCCGATGTGTCGGCCGGGGTCAGGTTCTTTGGCCGGGGCATGATCGCCGCGACGCGAGCATCAGCCGGCAATCGCAGCGGCAAGAGCCCGTCCCGGTCGCGCAGCAGGGTGATCGACCGCCGCGCCAGTTCGATTTCCAGCCGGCGATGTTCAGCGCAATTCACGACCGCCAGATCGGGTTGGGGCTGTAGCGTCGTCCATTGCTTGAGAGCCAGGATGCGTTCAACAGAGCGATCCAGATGATGTTTTTCGAGCAATTCGCGGGTATAGGCCAGGACTAGGCCGTTATATATCCGTTCCTGGACTTCGCCGTCGAGCATAAGCAGCATCAAATCGACCCCGGCGCGAACGGCGGCGATGACGTCGATGATCTGCCCCGCGCCCTGGGTGATTGCGCCCATATCCAGCGCGTCGGTGATGATGACGCCGTCAAAACCCATCTCCTCGCGGGCGAAATCGTGCATGACTTTGCGAGCCACGGTGGCCGGATAGGCCGAAGTGCCCGTCAGCGCGGGTATGGCGAAGTGACCCGTCATGAGCAATTTGGCCCCTGCGTCGATGCCGGCCTTAAATGGCGGAAACTCGACCCGATCCAGGCGTTCGCGATCGTGGGCGATCACCGGCATCTTGAAATGGGAGTCGACTGTCGACTCGCCCTTGCCGGGAAAGTGCTTTAGTGTCGCGGCAACTCCGGCGGATTGCAAACCCTCAACCATGGCCGTGCCCAGCGAGGCGGCTACTTGCGGGTCATCACCGAAGGAACGAATGCCCAGCGAGGGGTTGCGCGGATTGGTGTTCAGGTCGAGCACGGGAGCGTAGTTGATATTGATCCCGGTCGCGGCGAGCTCCAGGCCGATAGCCCGGCCGACACGATAGGCCAGATCGGGATCGCGCGTGGCGCCGAGGGCCATGTTGCCGGCGAATGGGGTAGCTCCGGCGCCCAGGGCGGTCAACTGGCCGCCTTCCTGGTCAGCGGCGATGAGTAACGGTGCCTGGCCGGATTCGCGGGCGGCTTGTTGGAGTGTCGCGGTTAATTCGCGCACCTGTGCCGGGGTATCATAATTGTAGGCCTGAAACAGCGTGAATCCGCCAACCCGCCGGTCGGCGATCCAGTCGAGAATGCGCGCCGGTGGGGTTAGTCCCTCGAAGGCGAGCATCAGTTTATAGCCGATTTGTTCTTCGTAAGTTAGAGACATGGAAATGACGAAAAGGGGTTGCACCGCGAACGGTGCAACCCCTTTTATACATAGTTTTTATTGGGGCCAGGAGGCGTCGATCTCCGTCAGGGCGGTATCGAGGTCGGTCGAACCGCTGATCCAGTCGGTCATCGCCTTCCAGAAGGAACCGGAGCCGACTTCGGCCGGCATCAGGTCCGAGGCGTCAAAGCGCACGCTGGTCGCGTTCAGGAGCAGCTCGGCCACCTTGCGGTCAACATAGGTGGTGTACCAATCCAGGTCGGCATCCTTGTGGGGCGAGAGCGTGCCACCGGCGCGAACCCAACCCTCAACGCCTTCCGCCTTGCTGAAGAACTCCATCAGGGCGCGAACCTCGGGCCGGTCGTTGAACATGACCATCAGGTCGCCGGCAACCAGGGCCGGTTTGCCCAGGCTCTCGTCGATGGGCGGCAGGTAGAAGAAGTCATAGTCCTCGCCGGCCACCAGCGTCTCATCACCGAAGAAACCGGTGATCCAGGCCGCCTGCGAGTGGAACCAGCAGCCGGGCGGATCGGCGAACATGGGTACGGGAGAGTCGCCGATGAAGGTCGAGACGATGGACGGCACGCCGCCATAGACATAGGCGTCATTGAGCCAGATCTCGGCCATCTTCTCGGCCGCGGCTTTCACCTCGGGCGAGGCGAACGGCAACTCGCCGGCAACCCACTGGTCGTAGTTCTCCAGCGATGTCGTGCGCAGCATGATGTTCTCGATCCAGTCGGTGACGACCCAACCGGTCGCCGCGCCGGACTCGATGCCGATACACCAGGCGGTATCGCCATCGTCGGCGATCTGCTGCGTCAAGGCCAACATTTCGTCCCAGGTCTCAGGTACGACGTAACCGGCCTCGTCGAAGGCTTTCTTGTTATAAAAGACCATGCTCTTGGCCGAGGCACGCTGCCAGACGCCGGCGATCATCGGCTCGCCGTCCGGGCCGGGCATGGTGGACATGTCGATCCAGCTGTCAATGTAGGTCTCTTGCAGCTTTTCGCGCGGCAGGAAGGTGCTGACATCGACCAGATCGCCGGACGCGGCGAAGCGCGCGGCCATGCCGGGTTGGGAGATGTTGGCGATATCGGGCGGCGCGCCGGCGTCGACGGCCACGTTGATCTGGGTCTCGAATTCGCGCGAGCCTTCATAGACGACATCGATGCCGGTCGCTTCTTCAAACGGCGCGAGCGCCAGTTCCATCTTCTGGGCTTCTTCGTCCACCATCACGCCCAGCAAGCTGACGGTTGTGCCGGTAAACTCGCCGGCCTTGGCCCGCTCCAAGAAACTACCCTCGGCTTCGGCCTCGCCGCCGGCCGCTTCCGTGGCCACAGCCTCCACGGTCGGCGCGATTTCTTCAACCGCTGCTTCGACGGTCGGCGCGACTTCTTCCACCGCAGCCTCAACAGTCGGAGCGATTTCTTCAACTGCAGCCTCAACAGTCGGAGCGACTTCTTCGACCGCGGCCTGAACGGTCGGGGCGATTTCCTCCGCCGCCGCTTGCAGGGTCGGTGCGGCTTCCTGAACGGCCTCTTGCACGGCCGCGTTGTCACAGCCAACCATCAGGCCGGCCAGGACGATTACCAATATCACAAGTAGCAAACGCTTCATTTCTTTCCTCCGAATATTTTTATTACACTGTAACCTAAACAATGGTAACCTGTTCGTAGTGGGCAATTCATTGCTGCCTCTAGGGAACGCGATTGAAATCGCGACTACCAACAGGGGTATTATTCTTCATGTTACGGTGTATTTTTCTCTTCACTCTTTCAGTCATGTGAATGAACAATCGTAATCTCAACTCTGTTCAGGCAAATCTCTTCTTGGCTTCTCTTTCTGTTCTCACCTCCCTGCTGATGGCTCCGGCACCGCGACCGGAGCGATCAGCACTGCACCCATCAACCCGGCGTTTTGACCGGCGGGCATCAGTTTTGTTAAATCGCCTGGCAGCATGGCCGCGGCCAGATCGGAATCGGTCCGCAGATTTGCCAGGGCTTGCAAGAATGGCTCTTCGAAAGCCTGCCCGGCTCCCGTCACGCCGCCACCAATAACGACTTTCTCGACATCGTAGGTCATGACCAACAAATAAACGGCGCGAGCATAAAAGTAAGAGACACGCTCGATGACCCGGCGAGCCGGTTCGTCGCCCTGCATAGCCCGCCGGAACACGTCCCGAGTTGTGACGGGCTGCCTGCTGTCGGGGAATAATTCGGCGGCATAGGCGGCGATGGCTGGACCGGCGGCCATCGCTTCCAGACAACCATAAGCGCCGCAGTTACAGCGAGGTCCGGCAGGGTCGACCGAAATGTGGCCGATTTCGCCGGCCATGTCATGCGCGCCGCGATATAAACAACCGTTGAGCACCAGACCGGCGGCGATGCCGGTGCCGATACTGAGGTAAGCGAGCGAGTCGATAGGTTCTGTGTGGCGCAACCAATGATAAGCACCCCAGGCGGCCGCCCGCACATCGTTTTCCAGGGCCACCGGCACACCGAGGGCAGATCGCAAGGCATCCGCCAGTGGAAAAGGGTGATTCAGGTTCAGATTTACCGCCAGTCGTACCAAGCCTTGCACCGCGTTGACCTGACCGGGCACACCCACCCCTGCGGCGACCAGTTGCGACCGGTCAGCGCCGGCCTCGGTTATGGCCATATCAACCGCCGCAACGGCGCTATCGACCAGGTGAGCGGGGCTACTGACATCTGTCGGGCAGACAGCCTCGGCCAATGGCCGGCCGATTTCATCGACGATGAGGGCGGCGGTTTTTGTGCCGCCGATATCCAACCCGGCGCGCAGCCTCATATGATGCCCAATTCCTGTTGCAAAACCAGGGCTGAACAACCCAGGATGACATTATGCCTGGCCTGTTCGGGCTGGAGCGACGTGAAATCCACCCGAGTCATCGCCGCCATCGAGGGTAAGACCCGCTGGTGCATCTCGGCGACAACAGCATCCAACAGAACTTCACCCAAATCGGCTATCTGTCCGGTCACGATGATGTGCCGGATATTGTAAGCGCCGGCGAGATTGGCGATGGCTGTGCCGATAGTGCGACCCGCCTGGACGGCGATGTCAACAGCCAGCGGATCGTGATTAACCGCGGCCGCGACAAAGTGAGTCCAGGTGATTGGTACCGGTCCGGCCAGTTGTGTCGCTGATGAATGCGCGGCGGCCGTTTCGGCCCGGCGCAAAATAGCCCGGACACTACTGGTCGTCTCCAGGCAGCCGCGATTACCGCAGGTGCACAGATCGCCTTCCGGTGCGACGACGACATGGCCGATTTCGCCCGCGCCGAAGCCATCACCATAAAACGGCCGCCCGTCCAGCACAATACCCGCCCCGACGCCCTGGCCGACGCTCAGCACGATCAAGTTATTTGAATCTCGCTGGACGCCGTAGGTGTATTCTGCCAGGGTTGCCATGTGACTATCGTTGGCGATGTAAGTGGGCAGGCGATAGCGCTTTTCGAGCAATTCCCGCAAGGGCAGGTTGGACCAACTCAGATTCACGCTGCGCAGGACGATACCATTGGTCGGATCGACCAATCCGGGCGTGGCGACGCCGAGACCAAGTAATGGTACCCTGACGGTTTGAAAGAGTTGATCCATCAGGTGATAGACCAGATCCAACGCTTCCTCGCCTTCTTTATCGCGAGCTGGCAAGTCGATGAGGGTGTCGATTTGGCCATGCAGGTTGACAAGCGCGCCGCGATAGGACGGGCCGCTCAAGTCAAGCGCGAGCAGGTGACGTCCATCCGGTTTTACTTGAATCAGGGTTGGCGGTTTGCCGCCGGCCGACAGTCCGGTTCCTGATTCGTTGATGTAGTCTTCGGCCAACAAACCGGCCACGATGGTAGAGACAGTCGGCCGGGTCAAGCCCGTCCGGCGGGCGACCTCAGCCCGGCTAATCTCCCTAGCCTCGTAGATCGTTTTCAGGACCAGCCGGGTGTTGTGGTCTTTGGTTTGCTGCCGGGTGGCTTTTTCCATCGTCGAGAACATCGGGTCAATCGCTGGTTGATAGTAAGTTAAGTTAACTTACAAAGTATAGTATAGGGCCTGCCAGAGCTGTTGTCAAGCAATTCAAATAAACCGATTGGTTTGATACGTGTCAGTCTGGTTGATGACCGAGCGTCTGAAGCGGCGATTTGGCTAAATCCGCCCAACAGCGATCGACACGTGTGCCGCGCGCAGAGGCTCAGAGGCTCAGGGTTTTTCAGTTTTCGGGAAAAGTAAAGGAAAGCCACCTCATTTTGGTAAGATGGAGTTGTCGAAGACCCAAATACCAAAAGAGGTGACCCATGAAGCATATCAAATTGACAGCCAAAG
>Ga0114939_10002541_pt1 | contig 13432 bp, 12 predicted proteins | sample AshMeaCrysSpring_FD_87196 | JGI IMG/M metagenome (GOLD analysis project Ga0114939, IMG submission 87196) | Groundwater microbial communities from Big Spring, Nevada to study Microbial Dark Matter (Phase II) - Ash Meadows Crystal Spring | ecosystem: Environmental > Aquatic > Deep subsurface >... | reverse complement strand
TCGTGGGTTAAAGATAGAAGCATTTGAATCAGATTTTCAGTCCGCGAAGGCGGACTTCGTTTGTGTAGCCGCGATTTCCAATCGCCCGGTAAATTTCGGTAAATTCGTTTGTGTAGACGAGGCGAGATTATTGACGAGGCGAGATTATTTACCGGGCGATTATTAACGGGGCGATTATTTACCGGGCGATTATTGATGGGGTGATTATTGACGGGGCGATTATTTACCGGGCGATTGGAAAACGCGGCTACACAAACAAAACCCACCTTCGTGGGTTAAAGATAGAAGCATTTGAATCAGATTTTCAGTCCGCGAAGGCGGACTTCGTTTGTGTAGCCGCGATTTCCAATCGCCCGGTAAATTTCGGTAAATTCGTTTGTGTAGCCGCGATTTCCAACCGCTGAATTCATCAAATATAATTACAAATTATCCAAGAAAATACGCAAGACCAAAACAAACAAAAAAAATAAAATTGATATGAATTAAAACTTAACACAGACAAACATTGTTAAGACCTATTAGATATAGGAAATACATAAAAAATGCGGTCAAATTATACGCAATTATATTTACATTGTGTTTGGGCAACCTGGGATAGATTACCTTTAATCAAACCAGATATTCAAAAACAAGTTTATGCAGCTATTATTCAGCAATGCGATAAATTAAAATGTACAGTTATAGCCATTGGTGGCATAGAAGACCACGTACATTTATTAACAGGAGTAAATCCAATAGTAAGTACTTCCGAATTAGTAAAAAATATAAAAGGAAGTTCTTCACACTTTATAAATCACGAAATACAACCCAATGAATTCTTTAAATGGCAAGGAAGCTACGGAGCTTTTAGCGTCAGTCACGAAGCAATAGATAAAGTAGCAAACTATATTAGAAATCAAGCTACTCATCATCAAGAAAAAACCATATTTACCACATGGGAAGTCAATGACAACCACTCCCTCCCTGTAGGAGAATGAGGCGACTGTTGCTGATTACCCATCATTGAATATCCAGAGTAGCCAAACGAGGTGATTAGAAATCGCATCTACACAGACAGAAACCAGCTTCTTTGGTTGATTTTCAGCCCGCGTTAGCGAAGCGTGACACTCCGTGTCATAGGCGGACTTTGCCTGTGTAGCCGCGATTTCCAATCGCCTAAATTTAGAAACCAGGTTTCATAACAAAACCTGGTTTCTAAAATGTTATAGCTATCTAACTTATATGAGAAGAGATATGTCAAAGAAAGCAAATTATCCTAATTCCCCCGTGCAGCATATAAATTCTCAACAGAAAATATATTGTCAAAAACCGGGGTTAAATATCAGATTTGAGCCTGATAATATCGAGTAAATCCAACAAATTTAACGTGCCATATCAACAGCATGTTCATTTTGTTCAACAAACTGTTTTGCTGCTTGTTGTAAATACTCGGAGTAGGTACGTGCCACAATGGACTGCTGCTTGCCAGATGGGTAAACCATATACCAATGACGCTTAATAGGAAAACCTTCCACATCCAAAATAATAACATCTCCACTATCGGGCATTAAAGTATGGCGAGATAAAACAGAAATACCTAAACCACCAGCAATTGCTTGCTTAATAGCCTCGTTACTTCCTAACTCTAATTTGACTTTAACTTCAATCTCATGGTCGTGCAGTACTTTTTCTATAGCCCGACGAGTACCCGAACCCGGTTCGCGCATGATAAAAGGTTCGCCAGCAAGACGCTCGACAGGTATATTTTTCTCTCCAGCCAAGGGATGATTTAATGGAGCTAACACAACTAGAGGGTTTTCCAAAAATTGAGAGTGAGTTACATCAAGATGGTCTGGAACTTGACTCATAATATACAAATCGTCCATATTATGAGTCAAACGTTCCAATATCCGTTCGTGGTTAGTCACTTGTAAGGAAATCTCAATTCCTGGATACATTTGGCAAAATGGCCCCAGTAACCGTGGAACTAAGTATTTTGCCGTAGTAATCACAGCTAAACGTAATTGCCCCTGTTTTAGCCCCTTTAAATCAGCCACCTTCATTTCAAACTGGGCTATTGTCTCAAAAATTTGCCGACAAGTGAGAAATAATTCTCGACCAGCTTCAGTTAGATACAGGCGCTTACCCACCTGCTCAAACAATGGTAAACCTACTGATTTGGTCAATTGTTTGATTTGCATGGACACAGTAGGCTGAGTCAGGAATAATTCCTCCGCCGCACGGGTAAAGCTCGCATGACGCGCCGCAGCCTCAAATACCTTTAACTGATGGAGTGTCGCTTGATTCAATGATAAATCTCCTTTGATAGAAAGTCATAGACCTATATCTATTATGGCTATCAAAAGAACAGTCTTTTACTTATGGACTTAAGAAGTTATTATCAGATCAACAAGCAAAGCGTAAGATACCTTCTAATCCACGTTGCACACCGATTAGGTAATTTATGGAAGATAACAATGGGTCATGCGTCATCCAATTTGAGGTTAAATTAACCTGTTAAAGAGTTAAGTAAACCTTATATCCTATTAGGTGTGCCTAACGTTTTCATTAGGTATATCTAATGTTTTCATCTGTCTTTTTATCTATCTTCTTGAATATTGACTTTTATACTATTTAAATCTGGTAACTCTAATGGTTGTTTCTCTGGAACTTGTTCTTTAATACTGATTGGTAATTTCAAAGGTTGTATTTCTATTTCAGCCACTTGTTCTCTAATGTTAATTGGTACATTAAATGTTTCACGTTCTTCTATCCAACATTTGGCAACTGGTAAAGTATGTTCCAATTCATCAAGGGGACGAGGAATTACCATAACAGCATTTAGTTCCCCAATTCTTTCGGCTTCATACATTCCTGCTTCCACTGCCACAGCGACATTAGAAACGGTACCGCGAATTATGGCTGTACATAAACCATCACCAATTTTTTCATAGGCAGCCAATTGTACATTAGCTGATTTCAACATGGCATCAGCAGCTCCTACCATTGCCGGAAAGCCGCGTGTTTCCACTAAACCCACAGCTAAGTTACTTAAACGGCTATATTCGCTTTCATCAGAAAAATAGGTAAGACGAGTAGTAATCGGCAGTACAATATCTAAGTTAGGATACGGACGGGGTATCACTGAGCTAGATACAAATTGCCCAAATTGCTCTGCTGTTTGGACTCCTGCTTCTACAGCCAGTCTAACGTCAGCTATATTTCCACGGATAATAGCAGTACAAAAGCCACCACCAATTTTTTCATAGCCAATTAAGTGAACTCCTGCGGATTTCAGCATCATGTCAGCTGTACCCACAATTGCAGGAAAACTCTTGGTGGATATCATACCTAAGGCATAATCCTTAAAAACATCTTGGCGACGGGATGCCTGGACATTCTGATTCTGGAAATTATTTGCAGACCTTCGATTATACGCCTCCATATCACTTCTCCAGGATACTCAATTGTTAGTTGTAATCAAAACAGACAACTTACAATTAACACTTACTTTGACTCTTCGTCAGTAGGTGATTTATTCAAGGTTTGCCTGTGGGGAAACAGCGTTACCAACAGATGTTGGATATTTCTTTGACCATAGATATGGGCGCCGACATTATTTGGGCTAATATTATTTGCGCCAATATTATTTTTACCAATATTATCTTTGTTGATATTATCTTCGCCGATATTATTCTTGCCGATATTATTTGCTGTTTCTGATGCCCCAGAAAATTCTTGTGCTTCTTCAGTTTGTGGTTTGTCTTTTGATTCTACCGAGGAATCCCTTGTAGTGGTCGAATTTTCATCTTCTTTGCCTACAACTTCTTCCTCTTTGTCTGAAATTTTATCTTCAATAGAAGCAGAAGGATTATCTGTTGCTTCTATGGTAACTGGGTTTGAGGAAATTGCTTGGTCTTTAATTATTTGCCTACTGTTTTCCCCTAAAATAGAACCGGGGGCTACCACTTCTCCAGGAGAAACAAAAGCATTAAAAATGGTTGTAGCTGAACCGATACAAGCATTTTCACCAATTTTTCCGGCTCCTACCATTAAAAAACCAGCTCCTAGGTTAGCGTTTGCCCCTATTTCTAAAATTCCTTCATGAACTTGAAGAATAGAACCAGTTCCGATGCAAACCCCTGAAGAAATAATAATTTTACCCTTGAGTCCTGCTTGGAGTATCACCCCTGGCGCGATTACAGCACTAGGATGAATAATAACCTCGCCACTGATATAAGAGTCAAAATTGTCACTGAGGCGCAGTGGCGGTAAAGACATGGAATTTGTTACCTTGGCTTTTGAAGGAGTTGGGAGTGGGAGAGGAGAGTGGGGAAAAGTTTTGCGATTCCGATTCCTTTCCAATCCCCTATTCCCACTCGTTATGGACGTTGAATAATGGCTTCAAGAACCCGTTTCTTCGCTTTAGGGTCAATGCCAATTACACGAACATACTCTCCTGAATATTCTGAGGTATATCCTTCTAAAGCGGAAACAACAGCATTTATAGAAGTTGCTTCAATTTGACCGCAGCTAGCCCAAGAGCCTGTGCGGAAACGACGTTGGTCTACGTGTTCGACACTGATTTTATAACCCTGTCCTAGTAAACCACGTAATTGGTCTACAACATCAGAACCAATACGAGTACTAGTTGCTGTTGCTGTTGCCGTGCCGCCGCCATAGGAACTATAGGAACTGCCACCACCAGAGGAAGCAGAAGAACTAGAACCATTAGAAGCACCATTAGAAGACCCAACGGGACCGGAAGGACGTTGGATAATACTTTCTAAAATACGACGTTTAGCTTTGGCATCAATACCAATTAAACGTACATATTCGCCCTGGTGGCTATCCATACACTCTTCTAAAGCAGAAACTACTTCATTGGCTGAAGAAGTTTCAATGGGCTTACAGCTATGCCAAGAACCTGTGCGGAAACGACGCTCATCTACGTGTTCTGTGGCAACTTTATAACCACCAGATAATAACTGACGAATTTGGTCAATGGTTTCTGAACTTAATTTGGCAGAACCGCGACCATTGCCGTTACCATTAGCGTTACCGTTACCGTTACCATTGCTATAGCTACTAGCAGCGGGAGCTTTAAAAGAAGAAGAAGAAGGAGTGGAAGAACCATCGGGACGTTGAATAATCGTTTCTAATACCCGGCGTCTATTATTATCAATACCAAATAGACGTACAAACTCCCCACTATGCTCAACTAAACAAGCTTCTAAAGCCGAAATGGCATCGTTAAGAGTTCTGGGTTCAATAGGTTGGCAACTACCCCAAGAGCCTGTGCGGAAACGTCTTTGGTCCACATGCTCGGTGCCGATTTTAAAACCCTGATTTAATAAGTAACGCACCTGTTCTACTACGTCCGCACCCAAACCCATAGTTTCTTCCTCCTCAAAGCTAAATTGAAAATTGTTACTATTTATCGATTTACTTGTATAAGATTTAGCTATTTCATCCCGAATTGGAGTAATGCACTTGTTATCCGCAGCACAGAGATAACCAGCACGCAAAGACTGATTAATACCAATTACGTGATGGGCAAATTCTTCATCCTGAACTTGTACATCTGGCAAGCGGTCAGCTTGCTGCTGAGTGGTGATTACAGCCCCAGAAGCTACATATTTACCTGGGGGAATTTCCACATCTTGGATTAAAGCGTGCATCATTACAATACAGCCATTACCCACTTTGGCATTGAATACCGTGGAACGAAAACCAATAAAACAATCATCGCCCACATAAGCGGGACCGTGAATTAGAGCCATATGGGTAATGGATGAGTTTTTCCCAATCCATACCGAATATTCTTTTTGGTCATCGCCGATGACGCGACCTTTCTCTAACCCATGCACAACTACACCATCTTGAAGATTGGTATTTTCACCAATATAAAAGGGTGTGCCTTCATCTGCTCTAATCGAAGTACCGGGAGCAACAATTACATTCGGCTCAATAGTTACATCCCCAATGATGTTAGAAAACGAATGTACAAAAGCTGTTGCATCGATTTTCGGCTCAGCCAGATTCCTTGACCACGGGGTTGGGGGAGCCGCCGTGCTGCGGACTGCCATTACTTAATTCCTCCTGACATATTCTTTTCCTCAACTGTCAGCAGACAGTTGAAAGTTGACAGTTGACAGTTAATTATTGACAGCCAACTGTTAACCGTTAACTTTTTGCCACTAACTATTGACTATCTATACTGGTCTTTTTTGCTGTAAATAACACGGTCCTCAACATGAACCGTATCAATAATTGCTACAACTGCGGCATCTAAAGGACGCTGTTCGTTGCCTTGAATTTGACGAGCTGCACCATTACGACTAAAAAGTACCCATTCATCAACCCCCGCACCGACAGTATCAGCTGCCACTTCATAGGCTGACTGGAGTTGTCCTTCTTCATTAACTAGCTGCAACAACAGCAATTTCGTCCCTCGGAGACTGGGGTCTTTTTGAGTTGAAACTACTGTGCCGCGCACCTTAGCAATTTGCATTACTTAATTATGGTCTTCTACCAAAGGGACGGATGGCGTTAACATTCTCACGGAATTGTTCAACATCTTCGGTATAACGAATAGGCAGAACATATTCTAAATTCTCATGAGGACGAGCAATGATATGGGTAGACAATACCTGTCCGCCATTAACACGCTTAACAGAATCGACACCCGCCGCCACAGAAGCCTGAACTTCTGAAACATCACCTCTTACGATTACTGTTACTCGACCGCTACCTATTTTCTCATAACCTACTAGGGTGACACGAGCTGCTTTTACCATCGCATCAGCCGCTTCAACCACTGCTGGGAAACCCAGTGTTTCTACCATTCCTACTGCAATTGACATGCTTTTTTAATCCTTAAAAAGATTCCTCAGAAAATTTAACGACCGAGCTGCAAGATAAAACCCCCACCTAAAGCATGGAGATTTTGGACTTTGTGATTTAGCTTATACGTCACCCACCACAAAACATTAAAATCTTTCTATACCTAAGCTTAAACCCTACCAAATTATGGTAGGGAAAAACCTAAAATCTAAAATTTTAATTTTCTTGAGAATTAAGTACGGAACTGTTCTACAGCCTCCGTATACCTAATGGGTAGTACGTATTCTAAGTTTTCATGAGGACGAGCAATTATATGGGTGGATACTACTTCACCACCATTTACTCTTCTAGCTGCTTCAATACCAGCGGCAACAGAAGCTTGTACTTCTGAAACATCCCCTCTAACGATTACGGTAACGCGAGCGCTACCTATTTTTTCATAACCTACTAAAGTAACGCGAGCGGCTTTTACCATCGCGTCAGCGGCTTCCACTACTGCAGGAAAGCCTTTTGTTTCAATCATTCCAACCGCAATTGGCATTGCAGAACTCCTACGAAATTAATCCAAACAGTACTGTCACAAATAAGTTTTGGACGGGGATGCTCAATGTGAGCAGCAAAACATATACCAAGTTTAAGCATAGAGAAGCTTGGCACCTGTGACAATATAAATTTATATAATACTTTGTAATTTCTTTGTTTTAAAAAACTTAACAGTCGTCTGAGAAATAGGTAAATAATTAAACTTAATATTTTACTAAAGCAGACACTTCGTTTTTTTTCAGTTTTCTATTACAATCATTTAACTAAGTTAATGAATCATAATAAATTCTACTATAGGAATGGCGATTTTATACATAAACTCTATGCAATCGCTTTTCCTCTCATTTATGCTGCCTAAAATGCCTTAAACAAGCTTAATTCCTACTCTTTACACAATCTAAACTGATATGATTAAGGAGGAACATTTATTGAAATTATTAAAAAAATCTAAATTCTTATATTTATCATTGGTTTTTACTATGGGAATTAGATATACAATGATGTTTTATTCTTGAAAGAAGCAATCACAATGATAATAGTTCATAAGATAATTCTATGAGAAACATAGACTAGAGATTAGTTAAAGTTTCAGAATTTTCCATAATAAAAAAGCATTTCTAACCTAATATGTCAAGGGAAATTTAAATGAATCAGTTTCTCTTTTTAACCAGTTGGTGTGTACCGTTATATAGTTTAATCGGGTCTGTTTTTACATTGCCTTGGGCAATGGGAATTATTCGAAGGACTGGGCCTAGACCTGCGGCATATTTTAATTTATTCGCGACAGTAGCGGCATTTGCCCATAGTTTATTTGTCTTCACAGATATTTGGAATAAAGAACCACAACATATAGTTATCAATTGGTTTAGTGCTGCGGATTTTAACTTGTCCTTTGCATTAGAACTTTCAACAGTGAGTCTTGGGGCAATTGTCTTAATTACAGGATTAAGTTTATTAACACAAATTTACGCCCTAGGTTATATGGAGAAAGATTGGGCGTTAGCACGTTTTTTTGGGCTAGTAGGTTTTTTTGAAGCTGCTATCAGCGGTTTAGCTTTAAGTGATTCATTATTCCTGAGCTATTGCCTTTTAGAGGTATTGACTCTTTCAACTTATTTATTAGTAGGATTTTGGTATGCCCAACCTTTAGTTGTTAAAGCGGCGCGAGATGCTTTTTTAACTAAGCGAGTAGGCGATTTATTACTATTAATGGGTGTTGTTACCCTTTCTTGTTTGGCGGGAAGTTTAAATTTTTCCGACCTCTATGAATGGGCACAAACAGCTCAATTAAATCCATTAGTATCGTCTTTACTTGGTATTGCCTTAATTGCAGGACCTGCGGGTAAGTGTGCCCAATTTCCTCTTCACCTTTGGTTAGATGAGGCAATGGAAGGACCTAACCCGGCTTCGGTAATGCGAAATTCTTTGGTTGTAAGTGGTGGGGCTTATTTGTTGTATAAAATGCAGCCATTACTTGCCCTATCACCCTTTGCACTCAATGCATTGATAGTAATGGGTACAGTAACTGCTGTGGGCGCCACTCTAGTTTCCATTGCTCAAATTGATATTAAGCGTGCCTTATCCCATTCCACCAGTGCTTATATGGGATTAGCATTTTTAGCTGTAGGGCTACAACAGGGCGGTGTAGCATTAATGTTGCTACTAACTCATGGTATTGCTAAAGCCCTGTTATTTATGAGTGCTGGTTCTGTTATATATACAACCCAAAGTCAAGATTTAAGGGAAATGGGTGGTTTATGGTCGAGGATGCCAGCAACAACTACTGCTTTTGTAGTTGGTTCAGCAGGAATGGTAACTTTATTGCCCTTGGGAAGTTTTTGGGCAATGTTATCTTGGGCTGATGGTTTAGCTAGGCTTACACCTTGGGTTGTAGTAGTACTGGTATTAGTCAATGGATTAACGGCATTAAATCTAACTAGGGTATTTAGATTAGTTTTTTGGGGTCAACCACAACAAAAAACTCGTCGGACTCCAGAAGTTGGTTGGTCAATGGCATTTCCAATGGTATCTTTATCCATCGTCACTTTAGTAGTGCCTGTTATGTTACAGCAATGGTATCTACTTCCTGAGTGGGAAAGCATTGATTTATATATTCTATTATTATTGGTTTCATCTACAGTCTTTGGTCTAACTGTAGGGTCAACAATTCGTCTTGATAAAACATTATCTCGTTCTATTAGCAAACCAGTCCGGGTAGTTCAAGATTTGTTAGCCTATGACTTTTATATTGAACGTGTTTACAACGTAACGGTAGTAAACGCAGTGGCTATGATTTCCAAAGTCTCTGCTTGGAGCGATCGCTATATTGTAGATGGTCTTGTTAACCTAGTCGGGTTTGCCACCATCTTTAGCGGACAAAGTTTAAAGTACAGCGTTTCTGGTCAATCTCAAGGATACATGTTGACTATTGTCGCGGGTGTAAGTATCCTTGGATTTTTTATTAGTTGGTCTTTGGGTCTTTTAGATAAATTACCCTTTTAATCCTTTCAGGTTGGGATGGATATTATTTCATTCCCAACTCCCAACTGATTTCTATTACTCCACAGGGTCATAAACTCTCATTAGTAACTTGTAAAGCCCCTTCTCAGAATCTCCCTATGGCCGATTTAGCGAGATATTTCAAAAACTCAAATTGGCGCAAAGTATAACTATTCACAACAACAATCCTTCTACATAAATAAATAAAAGATGCTTAGTGCTTTAATTTGGCTGCCTATATTGGGAGTGGCAATAATTAGTTGCTTAAGAGGCAATACTTCTGGGTCGCTTCCTCGTAATATAGCCTTAGTAATTTCCAGCTTAACTTTTGTTTGTAGTCTAATTTTAATGGCGATGTTTAATCCTGGGGATATTAATCAGCAGTTTGCTGAATTTTTCCCTTGGATTGAGACCCTGGGATTAAACTATCGCCTGGGAGTTGATGGTTTATCCTTACCTTTGTTAGTTTTAAATGGACTATTGACTGTTATTGCTGTATATAGCAGCGATACTTCTATAAATCGTCCAAAGTTTTATCACTGTATGCTACTCCTACTAAATGCAGGAGTTAATGGAGCCTTTTTAGCTCAAGATTTATTACTCTTTTTCCTTTTCTACGAATTAGAATTAATACCTTTGTACCTAATGATAGCTATTTGGGGTGGTTCACGCCGGGGTTATGCAGCAACAAAATTTCTTATCTATACAGCAGTTTCAGGAATTATAGTTTTAGCAAGCTTCCTTGGAATGGTATGGCTGAGTGATTCCCCCAGTTTTGCTTTAGAGACCTTAAATACCCAAACTCTACCTTTAGCAACTCAATTAATACTCCTGATTGGCATTTTAATTGGCTTTGGCATAAAAATGCCATTAGTCCCCCTACATACTTGGTTGCCAGATGCCCACGTGGAAGCATCCACACCCATTTCCGTTTTACTAGCAGGTGTATTACTAAAACTAGGAACTTACGGAATACTTCGTTTTGGTTTGACAACATTACCCGACGCTTGGAATTATGCAGCGCCTTGGTTAGCTATTTGGGCAGTAATAAGTGTCCTCTATGGTGCATCCTGTGCCATTTCCCAAACAGACATGAAAAAAATGGTGGCCTATAGTTCTGTAGGACATATGGGCTATGTATTATTAGCTGCTGCCGCTGCCACACCTTTAAGCTTGTTGGCCACTGTATTACAGATGATAAGCCACGGTTTAATTTCCGCCATGATGTTTTTACTGGTGGGTGTTGTCTACAAAAAAACAGGTAGCCGAAACTTAGATGTAATTAGTGGATTGCTAAACCCAGAAAGAGGTATGCCAGTAATTGGCAGCTTAATGGTAATGGCTGTCATGGCAAGTGCTGGTATTCCTGGAATGGTTGGATTTATTTCTGAATTCCTAGTTTTCCGCAGCAGCTTTTTTGTTTTCCCAGTGCAAACTCTACTAGCAATGATTGGTACTGGTTTAACAGCAGTTTACTTCCTGATTTTGATGAATCGCGCCTTCTTTGGCAGACTCTCCGCAAAAGTTGAAGACTTAGCAAGGGTTTACTGGTCAGACCGTTTACCAGCCCTTGTATTAGCTGTATTAATTGTTATTTTTGGAATTCAACCTAATTGGTTAATTCACTGGACTGAACCTACAACTACTGCAATGGTTAGTAACTCTAGTGTATTAGCCAATGCCACCGCTTATAAGTCCAAAGAAATTAATAATATTTTCCCCTAGGTTGGGTGGCGCGATAAACAATTTAACTTAACAAAAAGACTTATCAAGACTTATCGCGTCCACAACAAACAACGACTCATTGTGACAATAACCTAAGCCAGGATTCATTATTTTAGAGGAAGTAAAAAATGGTAACAACATCACCACAATTAGATAAATATACCAATGAATATTTTATTGAGCGCTTACAGAATGGTGGTGCCTTACTTCCTGATACCCCAGAACATGTTACGGAAGTTGTGGGAATTCTTAAAAGCTATGGCATTGTTTTAGATAGCTATTCCAAAAATCTTATATATATCGCAGAAAATCAATATCTAGTTTTCTTCCCTTTCTTTAAATACTTTGATGGTAAGGTTTCAGCAAATAAATTATTCAAGCATTTGTGGCATGACAGAATTAATTTTGAATATGCTGAATATTGTATGAAGGCAATGCTTTGGCATGGTGGTGGTGGTTTAGACAAGTATTTAGATACACCAGAATTTATAGAAAGAGCCAAAGCAGTTATCACTGCCAAATTTAAGAATAATCCTTTAGTATTGGGTGTTAATAAACTATTTCCCGAATTTTTAGTCGAACAATTACGGGTTTACGCTTACTACAAAGGCTTAGGTCAATTTTGGCGAATTATGTCTGATATGTTTATAGAATTATCAGACCGTTATGACAGAGGGGAAATTAAAACTATTCCCCATGTTGTAGACCATATAAAATCAGCCTTAGTAGCCAACGCCTCCCATCCGATTTACTACACAGTTAACATTGGCGGAAGAGAATATGAAATTTTGCCCAAAAGTGCTGGTTTAACTTTCTTAATGGATACTGCAGTACCCTATGTAGAAGCTATTTTCTTTAGAGGTACACCCTTCCAAGGAACAGTATCTTTTAATGCCCAAGCTGGCTACATACCTGTAGAGCAAGCAAAATTTCAATATGGCGCCCTATACGCAGACCCCTTACCAGTTGGAGGGGCAGGTATTCCTCCCACTTTAACAATGCAGGACATGCGCCATCATTTACCAGATTACATGCACGAAATTTATCAACGCAGTCGTCGTGGAGAAGATGATTTGCGGGTACAAATTTGTATGAGTTTTCAAAAATCGATGTTTTGCGTAACTACCGCAGCAGTTTTAGGATTAATGCCCCATGCAATAGATACACAAGACCCCAAAGAACAAAAAGTTAACCATAAATATTTAGAAGGATGGTTAGAAAGATTAGAAAATTCTCGCTTACAGATTGTCAATTCCTGATTGATAATTATAAATTTTCATCCCTAGGGCTGGAATCAGATTCTTTTCCAATCCAATCCTCACTATTTGCAAAAACTCTCTATTTGATGAGAGTTTTTTTATGGGCGATCGCTCACCGGTTACAAATACTCTGTTATATCAAATCCCGGTTAAAAATCTTGGTGGGGGTGGTGGAGGGGTTATTACTAGGACTTACGCAAGCTCTACGAATACTTGGCGTTCTTGGCTTCTTGGCGGTTACACAAATCAAGCTTTCTGACAATTTTTGCGTAAGTCCTGTTTTATTAGGTGCAATTAACCGGATTTGATATCACCCAAAAACTTCGACTTGTAATAAAGGTTTTTTAGGCATTTTAATTGAGATTAACGACACAGAAAAGCTTGGTATAAATAAGCTTTTATTTTTTGACACAGAAATAATCTAAAAAATAATCTAAAATAAACAGGACTTACGATAGCGGAGCGCGTCATTATTGTCACATTGTTTTTGTTTGTAGTTGGGCGAAGAGCGCCCATATTTTTGGAGGGAAGACAGCCCAACGCGCGAACATGAGCCGCAGTGCCAGTTGCGGCTATCCCTG
>Ga0114939_10002540_pt1 | contig 13437 bp, 12 predicted proteins | sample AshMeaCrysSpring_FD_87196 | JGI IMG/M metagenome (GOLD analysis project Ga0114939, IMG submission 87196) | Groundwater microbial communities from Big Spring, Nevada to study Microbial Dark Matter (Phase II) - Ash Meadows Crystal Spring | ecosystem: Environmental > Aquatic > Deep subsurface >... | reverse complement strand
GGGGTCGCCGCGCAGCACCTCGAGCAGGCCGGTCAGGCTCACGGTCGGGCGGCTCCCGTCAGTCGTTGAAGGTGTTCTGCGCGCGCTCAAGTCCATCGGCGAGCAGCGCCTCCACCGCGTCGGCCGCGCGGTCGACGTGGAACGCGAGGTCCTTGCGCTCGGCCGAACCGAAGTCGCGCAGCACGTAGTCGGCGGGGTCCTGCCGGCCCGGCGGGCGGCCGACCCCGAAGCGCACCCGGGCGAACTCGCCGCTGCCCAGCGAGCGGCGCATCGATTTCAGGCCGTTGTGCCCGTTGTCGCCGCCGCCATGCTTGAGCCGCAGCGACCCGTACGGCAGGTCGAGTTCGTCGTGCACGGCGACGATCCGCTCGACCGGGACCTTGTAGAAGTCCCGGAGCCCGGCCACCGGGCCGCCGCTGTCGTTCATGTACGACAGCGGCTTGGCGAGCACGACGCGGTGGCCGGCGAGCCGGCCCTCGAGAACCTCGGCACGGCGGCCCTTGGCGGACTTGAAGCGCCCGCGCATCCGTTCGGCCAGCAGGTCGACGACGAAGAAGCCGGCGTTGTGGCGGTTGCCGGAGTACTCCTTGCCGGGGTTGCCCAGGCCGACGACCAGCCAAGCCTCGCCGGCGTCCCCGGACACGTCCTCCGCTCCCGCTGGGCGCCGCGCCCGCAACAGGCGGATCAGGCCTCGACACCCTCGGCGGCGGAGGCGGACTCGGCGGCGGACTCGGCGGCCTCCGCGGCGGCGGCCACCTCGTCGGCGTCGAGGCCGGAGCCGGCCGACTCGGACTGCGGTCCGACCACGTGGATGACGAGGGCGTCGGCCTCGGTGACGAGCACCGCGCCCTCCGGCAACGCCAGGTCGCCGGCGTAGACCGAGTGGCCGGCCTCGGTCTTGTCGACGTCGACCAGGATCGCCTGGGGGATCTTGGTCGCCTCGACCTCGAGGGCGACGGTGGTCAGCACGGTCTCGACGATGCCGCCGCCGATCGCGGCGCCCTCGGTCTGCACCGGGACCTCGACGACGACGCGCTGGCCGCGCTTGACGATGACCAGGTCGACGTGCTCGATGACCTGGCGGACCGGGTCGCGCTGCACGGACTTGGGCAGCGCCAGCTCGAGGCCGGACTCCAGGTCGAGCTCGAGCAGCACGCCGGAGCGCCGCAGCGCCTGGGTCAGGTCGCGGCTGGGCAGCGACACGTGGCGGGTCTCGCCGCCGTGGCCGTAGACCACCGCGGGGATCTGGCCGGCGCGGCGGGTGCGGCGCGCGGCGCCCTTGCCGAACTCGGTGCGGGTCTCGGCCTTGATGCGGACCTCGGACACGGTGGTGCTCCTTCTCGTCGGCTCAGCAGGCGCCTGCGGCGCGGGTACGGGTGGTGCGCTTGTCGCGTGGGGCCTGGCGAGGAGGCGCTCACATCACGACGCGATCGCGCAGTGCGATCGAAGCGGTCCGATCGGCACGTCGATCACGGCGTCCGCTGAGCGGAGGCCCTCGCCGGGCAACCCGCACAGACTACTCGCCGGGCCCGCGCACCCCCAAACCGCACCGGTTTGCGGTGGCAGGAGCGGCATCTCACCTCTCCTGCCACCGCAAACCGGGGGGGTCAGGCGTGGCCGTCGAAGAGGCTGGTGACCGAGCCGTCGTCGAAGACCTCTCGGATCGCTCGGCCGAGCAGCGGGGCGATCGAGAGCACGGTGAGCTTGTCGATCCGCTGCTCCTCGGAGATCGGCAGCGTGTTGCAGACCACCACCTCGGAGACCCGGCTGTTCTTGAGCCGGTCGATGGCCGCGCCGGAGAAGACCCCGTGGGTGGCGGTGACGATGACGTCGGCGGCGCCGTTGTCGAAGAGCGCGTCGGCGGCCTTCACGATCGTGCCGCCGGTGTCGATCATGTCGTCGACGATGACGCAGGTGCGGCCCCGCACGTCGCCGACGACCTCGTGCACCTTGACCTCGTTGGCCACCATCGGGTCGCGGCGCTTGTGGATGATCGCCAACGGCGCGTTCAGGGTGTCGGTCCAGCGCTCGGCCACCCGGACCCGGCCCGCGTCCGGCGAGACGATGGTGATCTTCGAGCGGTCGATCCGGTTGCCGACGTACTGGGCGAGCAGCGGCAGCGCGAAGAGGTGGTCGACCGGGCCGTCGAAGAAGCCCTGGATCTGCGAGGTGTGCAGGTCGACGGCCATCAGCCGGTCGGCGCCCGCGGTCTTGAACAGGTCGGCCATCAGCCGGGCGGTGATCGGCTCGCGGCCGCGGTGCTTCTTGTCCTGGCGGGCGTAGCCATAGAACGGGATGACGACGGTGATCCGCTTGGCCGACGCGCGCTTGAGCGTGTCGACCATGATCAGCTGCTCCATGATCCACTTGTTCAGCGGCGCCGAGTGGCTCTGCAGCACGAACGCGTCACAGCCGCGCACCGACTCCTCAAACCGCACGAAGACCTCGCCGTTGGCGAAGTCGTACGCGCTGGTCGGGGTGAGGTCCGCGCCGAGCTCGGCGGCGACCTCCTCGGCCAACTCGGGGTACGCCCGGCCCGCGAAGAGCATCAGCTTCTTCTCGCCGGTGGCCTTGATGCCGGACATGGCTACTCCTCTGCCTCCCCTGAGCCGCCTGCGCTGCGGGTCCCATCCTGGCCTGCGGCCTCCCGGGCCGTGCGGGCGGCCTCGGCCGAGGCCGTCCCGCCGCGCTTGCGCTCGACCCAGCCCTCGATGACCCGCTGCCGCGCCCGGCCGACGGCCATCGCCCCCGGGGGCACGTCCTCGGTGATCACCGAGCCGGCCGCGGTGTAGGCGCCGTCGCCGACCTCCAAGGGGGCGACGAGCATGGTGTCGCTGCCGATCCGGACGTGGTCGCCGATGGTCGTGTGGTGCTTGGCCACGCCGTCGTAGTTGACGAAGACGGTCGCCGCGCCGATGTTCGAGCCGACGCCGATCTCGGCGTCGCCGACGTACGACAGGTGCGGCACCTTGCTGCCCTCGCCCACGACGGCGTTCTTCAGCTCGACATAGGCGCCCGCGCGGGATCCCGGGCCGAGCACGGTGCCGGGACGCAGGTACGTGAAGGGGCCGACGCTCGCCTGCGGGCCGACGACCGCGCGGTCGGCGTCGCAGCGCCGGACGTGGGCGCCCTCACCGACCAGGCAGTCACGCAGGGTGGTGTCGGGTCCCACCTCGGCGCCAGTTGCGACCAGGGTCTTGCCGAGCAGCTGGGTGTGCGGCTGCACGACGGCGTCGCGATGGAGCTCGACGTCGACATCGATCCAGGTCGTCGCGGGGTCGACGACCGTGACCCCCTCGCGCATCCAGCGCCGGACGACCCGGTCGCGCAGCAGCCGGCCGGCTTCGGCGAGCTGCGCGCGGTCGTTCACCCCCAGGATCTCGTGCGGGTCCTCCGCGGCCACCGCCGCCACCGGCCGGCCCTGCGCGCGCAGGATCCCCAGCACGTCGGTGAGGTACTCCTCGCCCTGGGCGTTGTCACGGGTGAGCTTGGCCAGGGCCGCCGCGAGCTCGGCGGCCCCGAACGCGTACATCCCGCTGTTGACCTCGCGCACCGCGCGCTGGTGGTCGTCGGCGTCCTTCTGCTCGACGATGCCGGCCACCGAGCCGTCGGGGGCGCGCAGCACGCGGCCGTACCCGGCGGGGTCGTCGAGGACGGCCGACAGCACCGTGGCGGCGGCGCCTGCGGAGGCGTGCGCGGCGACGAGGCCGGAGAGCGTCTCAGCGGTGAGCAGCGGGGTGTCACCGGCGACGACGACGACGGTGCCAGTGAGCGGGGGCAGCGCCTCCAGGGCGACCCGGACCGCGTGCCCGGTGCCGTGCTGCTCCTCCTGGACCACCGGCTGGGCCTTGGGGGCCACAGCGGCGAGGTGCTCGGCGACGGCCTCGCGCCCGTGGCCGATCACGACGGCGAGATGGTCGGGGTTGAGCGTCCCGGTGGCCGCGAGGACGTGGCCCAGCAGGGTGCGGCCGCCGATCGCGTGCAGGACCTTGGGGGTCGCCGAGCGCATCCGGGTGCCCTCGCCCGCGGCCAGCACGATCACGGCGGCGACCGGAGCGGTGCGGGCGGCGGTCACGCGGCTCCTCGGGTCGGACGCGACGGGCGTGCGGGCGGCTCGTCCGCAGGTCGGCGTGCCGAGGATACCCACCGGGCCGGGGCCCGCGGGGGCAGTCCAGCGGTCGGCTGGGCTCCCGGGCAGGGACTCGAACCCCGATTCACGGCTCCAAAGGCCGCTGTCCTGCCATTAGACGACCCGGGATAGCGGCCACAGGCTACTTCCCGCGCCGCGGCCGGCCCTCGGCCGCGCCGGCTGGACTCTGAGGTTACGGTGCCGTATCTTACGGTCGCGTAGGTTACGCAGGCGTAGCCAGAGCCGCGCCGCCGATCACCCGACGACCCCGCTTGGAGCCGCCCGATGACCGCGACGCCCGAGACCAGCCCGCTTGAGGCCTCCCCGCTCGACCTCGAGGCCCCCGCCCCGCGCGGCACCCTCTCCGAAGACCGCCAGAGCATGACCGAGCGGGTGATCCTCTTCTGCTTCATCGCGATCCCGCTGCTGGCGGTGCTCGCCGCGATCCCGATCGCGTGGGGCTGGGGCGTGGGCTGGCTCGACCTCGCGCTGCTGGCGCTCACGTACCTCATCGCGGCCGGCGGCATCACGGTCGGCTTCCACCGGCACTTCACCCACGGGTCGTTCAAGGCCAGCCGGCCGCTGCGGATGGGGCTGGCCGTCGCCGGGTCGTACGCCATCGAGGGCCCGCTCATCCGCTGGGTCGCCGACCACCGCAAGCACCACGCGTTCAGCGACCGCGAGGGCGACCCGCACTCCCCGTGGCGCTTCGGCACCTCCACCTGGGCGCTCACCAAGGGCCTGCTCTACGCCCACATGGGCTGGCTGTTCGACGTCGAGCAGACCTCGCAGGCCAAGTACGCCCCCGACCTGCTCAAGGACCGCGACATCGTCCGCATCTCGCGGCTGTTCCCGTGGTTCGTGGCGGGCTCGCTGCTGATCCCCGCCGTTATCGGAGGGCTGCTCACCTGGTCCTGGTGGGGCGCGGTGACCGCCTTCTTCTGGGCCGGGCTGGTCCGTGTCGCGCTCGTCCACCACGTCACCTGGTCGATCAACTCGATCTGCCACGTGTGGGGCAGCCACCCGTTCCTGTCCCGCGACCGCTCCGGCAACGTGTGGTGGCTGGCGATCCCGTCGCTGGGCGAGTCTTGGCACAACCTGCACCACGCCGACCCCACCGCGGCCCGGCACGGCGTCGAGCCCGGCCAGATCGACATCAGCGCCCGGGTGATCCGCTGGTTCGAGCGCGCCGGCTGGGCCACCGACGTGCGCTGGCCCAAGCCGGAGCGCCTCGACGCCCGCCGAGCCACGGCCGCCTGATCGCCGGCGACGGGGGGACGGGCGGGCATGATGGCCCGGTGACCGAGCCAGCGACCCGCCCGAAGGGGCGGATGTCCGGCAAGGAGCGGCGCGCGCAGCTCATCGAGGTCGGCCGCAAGCTGTTCGCCGAGAAGGGCTACGACGGCACCTCGGTCGAGGAGATCGCCGCCGTCGCGGGGGTCAGCAAGCCGGTCGTGTACGAGCACTTCGGCGGCAAGGAGGGCCTGTACGCGGTCGTCGTCGACCGCGAGGTGCAGCGCCTCCTCGACGGGATCACCTCGGCGCTGACCGGGGGCTCCGCGCGGGTGCTGCTCGAGCAGGCCACCTTCGCCCTGCTCGACTACATCGAGACCAACACCGACGGCTTCCGGATCCTGGTCCGCGACTCCTCCGTGGGGTCGTCCACCGGCACCTTCTCCAGCCTGCTGTCCGATGTCGCCGGCCAGGTCGAGCACCTGCTGGGCGTCGAGTTCAAGAGCCGCGGGTTCGACGCCAAGAACGCCGCGCTCTACTCGCAGATGCTCGTCGGGATGGTCGCCCTCACCGGGCAGTGGTGGCTCGACGCCCGCAAGCCCAAGAAGTCCGAGGTCGCCGCGCACCTGGTCAACCTTGCCTGGAACGGCCTGTCCGGCCTCGAGCCGAAGCCCCGCCTCGTCAGCCGGGACTAGCCCGGTTCGCCCGGCCCGATCCGCCCGGCCAGGACGTCCTCGGCGTAGTGGCAGGCCACCTGGTGGCCGGGCAGGACCTCGCGCAGCGCGGGCCGCTCGTCATCGCAGCGGGTCTCCTGCCGGAACGGGCACCGGGTGTGGAACCGGCAGCCGGCGGGCGGGTTGGCCGGCGACGGCAGGTCCCCGGTGAGCAGGATGCGCTGGCGGCTGTCCTCGATCACCGGGTCCGGGATCGGGACCGCGGACATCAGCGAGATCGTGTACGGATGCAGCGGCCGGGCGTAGAGCTCGTCTGAGGAGGCGGTCTCCACCAGCACCCCGAGGTACATCACCCCGACGTTCTCGGCGATGTGCCGCACCACGGCCAGGTCGTGGGCGATCACCAGGTAGGTGAGCCCCAACTCGGCCTGCAGCTCCTCCAGCAGGTTCAGCACCTGCGCCTGGATCGAGACATCCAGCGCGGAGACCGGCTCATCGGCGATGACGAGCTCGGGGTTGACCGCGATGGCCCGGGCGATCCCGATCCGCTGGCGCTGGCCGCCGGAGAACTCGTGCGGGTAGCGCGACCCGGCGTTGGTCGGCAGCCCGACGATGTCGAGCAGCTCACGCACCCGGGCCTGCATGACGGCCTTGTCGTCGGCCATCCCGTGCGCCCGCAGCGGCTCGCTGATGATCGACTGGATGCTTTGCCGCGGGTCGAGGCTGGCCATCGGGTCCTGGAAGACCATCTGCATCCGCCGGCGGGCCGAGCGCAGCGCCTCGCCCTTCAGCGAGGCGATGTCGACCCCGTCGAGCTTGACCACGCCTGCGGTCGGCTCGACGAGCCTCAGGATGGCCCGGCCCAGCGTGCTCTTGCCGCAGCCGGACTCCCCCACCAGGCCGAACGTCGTCCCGCGCACGACGTCGAGGTCGACCCCGTCGACGGCCTTGACCGCCCCGACCTGCCGGTCGAAGAGGATGCCGTCGCGGATCGGGAAGTGGACCTCCAGCCCGCGGACCTCGAGCAGGACGTCGGCGCCGGTCCCCTGCTCGGTCATCGCTGCTCCTCGAGGACCCGCTCGGCCACCGGGTGGTGGCAGCGCAGGTCGTGGACGCCGGACGTCCCGATCGGGCCGAGCGCGGGCGCCTGCTGAACGCAGGAGTCCACCGGCTGCGAGCACCTCGGGGAGAACGCGCAGCCCTGCGCCCACGGCAGGACGTCGCGCGGCGATCCGGGGATCGGAGTCAGCGGGGTGCCGCGCGGGTGGTCGAGGCGCGGGATCGACGCGAGCAGGCCGTGGGTGTAGGGGTGGCGGGGGTCGGCGAACAGCTCGCGCCGCGGCGCCGACTCGACGATCCGCCCGGAGTACATGACGTTGACCCTGTCGCACAGCCCGGCCACCACGCCGAGGTCGTGCGTGATCATGATGAGCGCCGCCCCGGTCTCCTCGGTGAGCTGCTTGAGCAGGTCCAGGATCTGCGCCTGGATGGTGACGTCGAGGGCCGTCGTCGGCTCGTCGGCGATCATCACCCGCGGCTGGCAGGCCAGCGCCATCGCGATGAGCGCGCGCTGGCGCATCCCCCCGGACAGCTGGTGGGGGTAGTCCTTCAGCCGGCGGTCCGGGTCCGGGATGCCGACCCGCCTGAGCAGCGAGGCGGCCTCGGCGCGCGCGTCGGACTTGTCCATCCCGCGGTGCCGGCTGAGCACCTCGGTCACCTGCAGGCCGATCGTGATGACCGGGTTGAGCGAGGTCATCGGGTCCTGGAAGACCATCGTGATGTCGCGGCCGCGGATGTCGCGCATCTCGTCGGTGGTCATCGTGAGCAGCTCCTGGCCGTCGAACGACACCGAGCCCGCCACCCGTACGCCGGTCGACGGCAGCAGCCCCATGATCGCCAGCGACGTCACCGACTTGCCGCAGCCGGACTCCCCCACCAGGCCGATCGTCTGGCCGGCGTCGACTGAGAACGAGACCCCGTCCACCGCGCGGACGTCCGCGCGGTCGCGGCCGCCGAACGTGACCCGCAGGTCGTCCACCTCGAGCAGGGCCATGGCTACCGCCGGTACTTCGGGTCGAGGGCCTCGCGCAGCGACTCGCCGAGCAGGGTGAAGCCGAGGGCGGCGATGACGATGGCGATGCCGGGGAAGAACGCGAGGTGTGGCGCGACCGACAGGTAGCGCTGGGTGTCGGCCAGCATCCGCCCCCACTCCGGGATCGCCGGGTCGGCGCTGCCGAGGCCCAGGAAGGCCAGGCCGGCCGCGTCGATGATCGCGGTCGCCAGGACCAGGGTGCTCTGCACGATGACCGGCGAGATCGAGTTGGGCAGGATGTGCGACGCCACCGTGTTGCGCCGGCGCAGTCCGAGCGAGTGGGCGGCCACGACGTAGTCGGCGTCGCGCTGGGCCAGCATCGAGCCGCGCAGCAGCCGGGCGAAGACGGGGACGTTCACGACGGCGATGGCGATCATCACCGAGCTCAGGCTCTGCCCGAGCACGGCCGCCACGGCGATGGCGAAAAGCAGGCCCGGGACCGAGAGCATGATGTCGGTGATCCGCATGACCAGGCCGTCGACCCAGCCGCCGAACGCCCCGGCGAGCACGCCCATGATGACGCCGACGGTCATCCCGATGAGCAGGGAGACCACGCCGATGATGAGCGACTGGCGGGCCCCGTAGATGACCCGGCTGAACTCGTCGCGGCCGAGGTCGTCCAGGCCGAACCAGTGGTCGGCCGAGGGCCCCGGGATGTTGGTCGGCGTGACGATCCCCTTGCCGGGGGTGTCGGACGGCCCGTACGGGGCGATGAGCGGCGCGAACACCGCGACCACGAGGAAGAGCGTGACCAGGATGAAGCCGATGATGGCGACCGGGTTGCGGCGCAGCCGGATCCAGGCGTCGCGGCCCAGGCTGCTGCCGGTCGTCTCGCGCACCGCGAGGTCGCCGAACTCGGTCTTCATGCTGTCGACCGTGTAGAGGTCGCTCGGCTGGCCGCGGCCAGGGCTGTCGCGGCGGTTGGGCTCCGGCATGCTCACTGCACACGCACCCGGGGGTCGATGAAGCCGTAGGCGATGTCGACGATCAGGTTGACGATCGAGAAGATGATGGCGATGACGAGCGTGAACCCGACGATCACCGAGTAGTCGCGCACGAAGATCGATGAGTAGAGGAAGCCGCCGACGCCGGGGAACGCGAACACCGTCTCGGTCAGCACGGCGCCTGAGAGCAGCAGCCCCAACTGCAGGCCGATGATCGTGGTGACCGGGAGCATCGCGTTGCGCAGCACGTAGCGCCGGTCGACGGTGCGCTTGAGCAGGCCCTTGGCCTCGCCGGTGCGGACGTAGTCCTCGTTGACGACGTCGAGCACCGAGGCGCGGGTGATCCGCACGATGATCGCCAACGGGATCGTGCCGAGCGCGATGGCGGGCAGGATCAGGTGCTGGGCCGCGTCCCAGGCGGCCGGCAGGTTGCCGGTGAGGATCCCGTCGAGGACGTAGAAGCCGGTCGGGTACTCGGTGTCGAGGCGCGGATCCTGCCGGCCGGAGGTCGGCAACCACCCCAATTGCACCGCGAAGACGTACTTGAGCAGGAAGGCCAGGAAGAAGACCGGGATCGCGATGCCCAGCAGCGAGCCGACCACGCTCGTGGTGTCGACCCAGGTGCCGTGTCTTCGGGCCGCGTAGTAGCCCAGCGGGATCCCCAGCCCGGTGGCGAAGATCATCGCGCCCACCGCCAGCTCGATCGTGGCGGGGAAACGTCGCTTGAGCTCGTCGGCCACCGGTTCGTTGGTGCGCACCGACGAGCCGAAGTCGAGCACGGCCGCCCGCTGCAGGAAGGACAGGTACTGCTGCGGCAGCGGGCGGTCGAGCCCGTAGAGCTTCTCGATCCGGGCGATCGACTCCGGCGTCGCGCGCTCCCCCAGGAGGGCCTCAGCAGGCCCTCCCGGGAGTGCGCGCAGCCAGAGGAAGAGCAGGAGCGACAGTCCCAGCAGGATCGGGACCAGCAGCACCAGCCTTCGGGCGATGAACCGGATCATGGATGAGTCAGCCTGACCGGGCGGTCAGCTGAAGGAGACCGTCGAGAAGTCCTCGTTGGTGACCGGGCTGGGCACGAAGCCCTCGACGTTGTCCTCGAAGGCCAGCGTCGGCTCGGTGTGCGCGTAGGGCAGCCCCGGCAGGAACTCCATGATCTGCCGGTTGATGTCCTGGTACTGGCTCTCCCGCTTGGCCTGGTCTGGCTCGGCCTCGGCCGCGTCCAGGGCCGCGAAGAGCTCAGGGTTGTCGAAGCCCCACTGCTTCAGCGGAGCCTGGAAGAAGGTGCCGATGAAGTTGTCCGGGTCACCGAAGTCGCCGGTCCAGCCCAGCAGGTAGATGGCAGCGGAGCCGCCGTCGACCGCGTCGAGGTAGTCCGGGTTCCACGGCGCCGTCTTCGGCACGACGGTGATGCCGACGGCCTCGAGGTCGGCCTTCATCAGCTGGAAGTTCGCCGCGGGGTCTGGCATGTACGGCCGGCTGACGCCGGACGGGTACCAGAACTCCAGGGTCAGGTTGCTCTGCCCGGCGGCGGCCAGCAGGCTCTTGGCCTTCTCCGGGTCGTACTCGTACTTGGTGACGTCGTCGGCGTAGCCGAACACCTCCGGCGGCTGGAACTGCGTCGCCACGGCCGAGCCCTCGGGGTACTTCGTCGTGATCACGTTCTCGCGGTTGATCGCATGGGCCAGGGCCTGGCGGACGCGGACGTCCTCCAGCGGCTTGACCGCCTGGTTGAAGCCGACGTAGGCCACGTTGAAGGCCGGGCGGTTCAGCAGCTGGTAGCCGGCCTCCTTCAGGGCGTCGATGTCGGACGGGTCGACGAGGTCGTAGCCGTCGATGTCGCCGGCCTCCAGGGCCTGGCGGCGGGCCGGGCCGTCGGCGATCGGCTTCAGGATGACGGTCTCGATCTGCGCCTTCTCGCCCCAGTAGTCGTCGTTGCGGACCAGGACGAGCTTGTCGCCCTTGATCCACTCGTCCAGCTTGTACGGGCCGGTGCCGATCGGGTTCTCGGTGCCGAAGGTGCCGGTGAAGGTCGGCGAGTCGGCGGTGCCGCCCACATCGTTCGCGCCGTACTTCTCAAGCGCCTCCGGGCTGGCCATCGCAAACGACGGCAGCGACAGCGCGCTGAGGAACGTCGAGGAGGCCCGGGTCAACGTGACCTCGGCCGTGGCGTCGTCGACGGCCTTGCAGGAGGAGTAGAGGCTCTCGCCGAGGGAGTCGGACTCGTTGTTCTTGAAGCCGCCGAAGACGGTCAGGTAGTAGTACGAGACCGTGTCGGCCTGCTGGAGGCCGGTGAAGTTGTACCAGCGCTCGAAGTTGGCGCAGACCGCGTCGGCGTTGAAGTCGGTGCCGTCCTGGAACTTCACGCCCTCGCGGAGCTTGAAGGTCCAGACCTTGCCGTCGTCGCTGGCGTCGTAGGACTCGGCGAGCTTCGGCACGATGTCGGTGGAGCCGGGGGCGGTGTCGACCAGCCCCTCGAAGATCTGCCGGATCGCGCGCAGCGACTCGCCGTCGCTGACGTAGGCGCCATCCAGGATGACCGGGTCGGCGGAGGAGCCGAACACCAAGGTGTCGCCCCCACCGGAGTCGTCGCTGCCACTGTCGCCGCCGCAGGCCGCCAGCGACAGGGCGAGTGCCCCTGCCATGCCCAGGGCCACCAGGCCCCGGCGAGCCATCCGTCGTTCCACGTCGTCTCCCTCGGTTACGAGTGCGCGGCCGAGATCGGCCGTTGCTGGCAACCTAGGCCGCCGCCCGCGGGGGCGGTCCGGGAGGACGCGGATTCGTGGTCCCGATTCGGTAACGGGGGACGCGGGCCACCCGCGTCGGCGGCCCGCCGGACCGGTTTATCTCGACGTCAAGAGACTATGCTGGCGATGTGGAGGAGGCTCGCGAGTCCCAACCCCTGGCTGCGCACCTCCAGGAGGCCGACGAGGTCGACCGGCTGGTCGAGGCCTGGCGGCGCGAGCGCCCCGACCTGGATGTCAGCCCGCTCGAGGTGCTCTCCCGGGTGACCAGGCTGGCCCGCCACCTCGACCGTGCCCGCCGGGCCGCCTTCGAGGCGCACGACCTCGAGGGGTGGGCCTTCGACGTGCTGGCCGCGCTGCGCCGGGCCGGAGCCCCGTACGAGCTCTCCCCCGGCCAGCTGCTCACCAGCACGCTCGTCACCTCCGGGACGATGACCAACCGGGTCGACCGGCTGGCCTCCGATGGCCTGGTCGAGCGGCGGCCCGACCCCGACGATCGGCGCGGTGTGCTGGTCCGGCTCACCCCTGCCGGGCTGGCGGCCGTCGACGCGGCCCTGACCGACCTGCTGCGGCATGAGCACGCGATCCTCGCCGCGCTGGAGCCGGCCGACCAGAGGCGGCTGGCCGCCCTGCTCCGGGAGCTGACCGGACCGTTCGACGCGGCCGAGGCCAGCGAGTAGTCGGGTAGTCGAGCCGCTTGACGCCGGGTGGCGCGGCTCAGCCGGCCCGCTCGGCTGAGTCAAGCCACTCGTCCTCCAGCGCGGCCCGCTCCTCGCCGAGGGCCCGGAGCTGCTCATCGAGGGCCTGCACCCGCTCGTGGTCGGTGGCGTGCGCGGCCAGGTCGGCGTGCAGCTGCTCCTCCTGCTCGGCGAGCCGGGCCAGCCTCCGCTCGATGCGCTGCAGGTCCTTGCGCGCCGCCCGTTGGGCTGCGGCGTCGGCAGGAGCGGGCGGCGCCGGCGGCGCGGCAGCGGCGCGCTCGCGCTCGTGGGCCTCGGCGCGCAGCGCCAGGTAGTCGTCCACCCCGCCGGGCAGGTCGCGCAGCGTGCCGTCGCCCGGCAGGGCCACCACCCGGTCGCAGACCCTCTCCAGGGTGTAGCGGTCGTGCGACACCAGCACGACGCTGCCGCCGAAGCCGTCGAGGAGGTCCTCCAGCTGGGCGAGGGTGTCGACGTCGAGGTCGTTGGTGGGCTCGTCCAGCAGCAGCACGTTGGGCTCGTCCATGAGCAGCCGCGCCAGCTGGAGCCGGCGGCGCTCGCCGCCGGAGAGGTCGGCGACCGGGGTCTGCATCCGGTCGCCGCGGAAGCCGAGCCGTTCGACCACCTGCTGGGCGGTCAGCTCGCGGCCCTTGCCGAGGGTGACGAATCGCCGCACCTCCTCGACCGACTCCAGCACCCGGTGCCCCGCCGGCAGGTCGTCGAGCTCCTGGGAGAGCAGGGCGCTGCGCACGGTTCGACCCCGGACGACCCGCCCGTCGGTCGGGGGGAGTACCCCCGCGAGCGCGCGCAGCAGGGTGGTCTTGCCCGACCCGTTGGCGCCGAGCACGCCGACCCGGTCTCCGGGGCCGAGCTGCCAGGTGACATCGCGCAGCACCTCCACCGGGCCGGCCGCCAGCGTCACGCCCTCCATC
>Ga0114939_10002539_pt1 | contig 13451 bp, 10 predicted proteins | sample AshMeaCrysSpring_FD_87196 | JGI IMG/M metagenome (GOLD analysis project Ga0114939, IMG submission 87196) | Groundwater microbial communities from Big Spring, Nevada to study Microbial Dark Matter (Phase II) - Ash Meadows Crystal Spring | ecosystem: Environmental > Aquatic > Deep subsurface >... | reverse complement strand
GGGTGCCGCGCGAGCGGTCGCGCCCGAGCGCCTGGTGGGCCGCAGCACCGTGGGCGATGATCCCCGGGACGGCGGCGAGCGTGAGCACGTTGTTTACGACCGTCGGCCGCCCGAACAGGCCGTGCCGAGCCGGCAGCGGGGGCTTGGCCCGCACCGTCCCCCGCAGCCCCTCCAGGCTGTCGAGCATCGCAGTCTCCTCGCCGCAGACGTACGAGCCGGCGCCGACCCGAACGGCGACGTCGAACTCCCGGCCGCTGCCGAGGATGTCGGCGCCGAGCACCCCGCACTCGCGGGCGATCCGGACGGCCACGCGCATCGCGGCCACGGCATCGGGGTACTCCGAGCGGATGTAGACCACACCCTTGCTGGCGCCGACCGCGAGCCCCGCGATCGCCATCCCCTCAAGCAAGCCGAACGGGTCGCCCTCCATGAGCATCCGGTCCGCGTACGACCCGCTGTCCCCCTCGTCGGCGTTGCAGCACACGTACCGCTGGTCGGCGGCGGTGTCGCGCACGGTCTGCCACTTCACCCCGGTGGGGAACCCCGCCCCGCCGCGGCCGCGCAGCCCGGAGGCGGCCACCTCGGCGATGACCGCCTGCGGGTCGGCGGCAAGGGCGGCCCGCAGGCCGGCCAGGCCGCCGTGCGCCTCGAAGTCGGCCAGGCTCGCCGGGTCCACCACCCCCACCCGCCGGAAAACAATGCGCTGCTGGCTCGCGAGCCACGCGATCTCGTCAACCGGCCCGAGACCGGCCGGGTGCCCGCCCCCGGCGAGGAAGCCCGCGTCGAACAGGGACGGCACCTCACCGGCCGCCACCGGGCCGTAGGCCACCCGGCCCGACCCGGTCTGCACCTCCAGCAGCGGCTCAAGCCAGAGCAGCCCCCTCGACCCGGTGCGCACCACGTCGACACCGACCCCGCGCGCCGACGCCTCCTGGACGACGGCGGCGGCGACCTCGTCGGCGCCGACGCTGCGGGCCGCGCTGTCGCAGGGCACGAAGACGGTGGCCGTCATTTCGCCACCTGCTCGCGGGCGGCCGCCAGCAGTCCGTCCACGACCGCAGGGGTCACCCGGCCCGACAGGCGGCCGTTGACCGCCACCGCCGGGCCAAGCGCACAGTTGCCGAGGCAGAACACCTCACACACGGCCACCACGCCGTCGGCCGAGAGACCGCCGGGCGGGGCCACCGTCTCGCCGAGATGTGCGACCAGGGCTCGGGCTCCGGTGGCCTGGCAGGCCTCCGCTGCGCACACCGCGAGCGTCACTGGGGCCGGCGGCTCGGTGCGCAGATCCGGGTAGTAGGTGAGGACGCCGTGCGTGTCGGCCACTGACACGTTCAACGTCGCGGCGACCAGGGCGACGGCGCCCTCGGGGATGAAGCCGAAGGCACCTTGGATCGCCTGGAGCGCGGGCAGGATCAGCCGCTCGTCGTCCGGCAGGGCGGCGAGCACGGCCCGGCCGCCCTCCGTCGACCACGCGGAGGCGATCACCCCGGATCCCCGATGAGCTCGGGGCTCGCGTACGCGTTCAGGCTCGACCCCCGGCTGAAGCCGACGAGGAGGAGGCCGTGCTCGCGAGCGAGATCCACCGCCAGGCTCGACGGCGCCGAGACCGCGACGATGCCCGCCGCCCCCGCCGCGAGCGCCTTCTGGACGATCTCGAAGGACACCCGGCCGCTCACGAGCAGCAACCGGTCCGTGAGCGGGAGCCGGCCGTCGAGCAGGCAGCGACCAACGACCTTGTCGACCGCGTTGTGCCGCCCGACGTCCTCGCGGACCCCGGCGACTGTGCCGTCTGCCGCCGCGATGGCGGCCGCGTGCAGGCCGCCGGTGCGCTCGAAGGTGCGCTGCCGGGCGAGCATCGCCGCCGGGGAGTCGAGCAGGGTGCGCGCCGCCACCGACCAGCCGGGCGAGTGCAGCGGGCCGGCGGGTTTGGCCGCCGAGACGCCCTGCCGGGAGCTGCAGACCCCGCACGCGCTGGAGGTGAGCACCGCCCTCGGCTCCGGCGCCGCGAGCCCCTCCGCGAGGCTGACCTGCACGGTGTCCACGTCATCCGGGCGGTCGGGGTCTGCAGTGAGCGCCTTCATGGCCACGATGTCGGCGGCGGCGCGCACACCGGCCTCGGCGACGAGCCAGCCCGCGGCCAGCTCCAAGTCATGGCCAGGGGTGCGCATCGTCGTGACCAGGTGAACGCCGTTGACGGCGAGGGCGAGCGGGGACTCGCGGGCGATGTCATCCACGACGTCGGCCTTCGTGGCGCCCGTCACCCGGGTCACCCGCCGCCGCGTGGTCATCGTTCCCACCGGCGCACCCCTCTCACCCGGTCGGTCGCGAGGCCGCGGCCAACCGACGACCGCCCCACCGACGACCGCCCCCCGAGCGGCCTGGATCGTGTCTGCGGCAGCCTAGCCCTGCCCTCGCGAACGAGCAGGCGACACGGACCGAGGGTTTGCGCGAATGGGTGGACAAGTGTTCACTGAAGGCGTATGAAGGGTGGTGACGGGTCCACCGTCAGATCGCCCCAGACGCACGAGGTGACAGCATGGCGACCGCGACCGCAGTGAAGGCTCCCCAGAAGGCAGCCAAGAAGACCACCACCCGCCCGGCGGCGAAACGCCCCGCCAAGGCCGCGGCCCCCAAGGCGGCCGTCGCCAGTCCGAAGCCGGAGAAGGACTCCGGCGGTCCGTTCCAGAAGTTGATCCACACCAGCCTGAGCTCCGTCGAGCAGGCCACCACCATGGTCGGCGAGTCCTCGCTGGGATCCATGGCGGCCTTCGGCGTCCCCGCAGGCGCCACCAAGTCGCTGATCGACACCCAGGCCAAGGCCATGCACTCCGTGATGGGGATGAGCGAGTCGGTCGCGAAGACAGCCACCTCGTTCCTGGGCAAGGGGCTCTCGCTGCTGGCCAAGCCGTTCAAGCGGTGACCACCCCGCACTGAGCCGACGCTCGACGCACCACCTCGTGGGGCACATCCCCTCCGCCCCACGCCCTGGCTTCGGCCGCACACCCCGCGGCCGGGCCGGGGCTCCGGCCCGGGGGTCCGGCCGCCCGGACCCCCGGTGTCGTTTAGCCCGCCCCGGTGTCGTCAAGCCCGGTGTCGTTTTCCGCGGCGTCGGCCTACCCCACCGGAACCGGCGGGATCGTGCCCAGCCCGGCGGCGAACCGCTCCTCGCTGACCTCCTCGTCGACCATCCGCCCGCGTAGGTAGTCGTCGTAGGCGGCCAGGTCGAAGTGCCCATGGCCGCAGAGCGCGGTCAGGATCACGGTCTCCTCGCCGGTCTCCTTGGCGCGCTGGGCCTCGCGGAGTGCGAGCGCGAGCGCGTGCGTGGGCTCGGGGGCCGGCACGATCCCCTCGGTCCGGGCGAACTGCACGGCCGCGGCGAAGCACTCGGTCTGCGGCACCGCCTGCGCCTCCAGCAGGCCCAGCTCGTAGACGTGCGAGATCAGCGGGGCCATTCCGTGGTAGCGCAGGCCTCCGGCGTGGATCGGGTCCGGAATGAAGTCATGGCCCAGCGTGTGCATCTTCATCAGCGGCGTCATCCCCGCGGTGTCGCCGAAGTCGTACGCGTACACGCCGTGAGTGAGCGACGGGCAGGACGCGGGCTCGGCGGCGATCAGCCGCGGCGAGATCGCGCCCGCGAGCTTCTCGCGCAGGAACGGGAACGACAGCCCGGCGAAGTTCGAGCCGCCGCCCGTGCAGCCGATGATGTGGGTGGGGGTGTCGCCGGCCTTGGCCAGCTGCAGCAGGGCCTCCTCGCCGATGATCGTCTGGTGCATCAGCACGTGGTTGAGAACGCTGCCGAGCGCGTACCGCACGTCGGGGTTCTGCGCGGCGACCTCAACCGCCTCCGAGATGGCGATGCCCAGCGAGCCGGTGGAGTTCGCCGGGTCGGCGCCGAGCCGGCGGCCGGCCTCGGTGACGTCAGACGGCGAGCGGTGCACCACGCCCCCGAAGGCCTCGATCATCAGCCGCCGGTAGGGCTTGCTGTCGTAGGACGAGCCGACCTGCCACACCTCGCACTCGAGGTCGAAGAGCGCGCACGCGAAGGCCAGGGCGGTGCCCCACTGCCCGGCTCCTGTCTCGGTGGTCAGCTTCTTCACACCCGCCTTGGCGTTGTAGTACGCCTGCGGCACCGCGGTGTTGGGCTTGTGCGATCCCGCGGGTGAGACGCCTTCGTACTTGTAGTAGATGCGCGCGGGCGTGCCGAGCGCGGCCTCGAGCCGGTGCGCGCGGAACAGCGGGGACGGCCGCCACTGGCGGTAGACGTCGAGGACGGCGCCGGGGATCTCGATGAACCGGTCCTGGGAGACCTCTTGCAGGATCAGGTCCATCGGGAACAGCGGCGCGAAGTCCTCCGGGCCGGCCGGCTGCAGGGTGCCCGGGTGCAGCGCGGGGGGAGGCGGGGAGGGCAGATCGGGCACCAGGTTGTACCAGCGGGTGGGCATCTCGTCCTCGCCCAGCTCGTACTTGTGCCGGCGCACCGTCTCGTCCATCGTCGCCATCCCTCCTGGTCGGCCGCGCCATCACGGCGCCTGTCGTCGGCAACGTATCGCCCCTTGGGCGCCGGGTGCCCTGGACTCCGCCACTCGCGCGCGCCTCCCCGTACGCTGCGGGGATGGCCGACATCGCCCCGCCCCCGCCCCCGGAGACCCGCGTCGCCCTCGAGGTGAGCCCCGAGGTCGAGCCGGGGGTGTACGCCTCCTTCGCCTCGATCTGGCACGACCCGGACGTCTTCACCCTCGACTTCGCCTCGGTCTCCCGGCAGCCGCACCCGGTGGTCGACGAGTCTGACGGCCGGACGTACCTGCATGTGCCGGCGCGCGTCGTCGCCCGCGTGCGCATCCCGCCGGCCCAGGTGTTCGAGCTGATGAAGGCCCTCGAGCAGCAGCTGTCGGCGTGGGAGCGGGAGCACGGCAAGCCCCCGCACGCGGTCGGCTGAGGCGGCCGCGCGGGCCAAGCGCATGCCGCCCGCGGCGTGCGACGGATTTCACCCGCGCCGATGGCCCCTGGTACCGTTCTGCGCTACGCGCCGCTAGCTCAACTGGCAGAGCAGCGGACTCTTAATCCGCGGGTTCGGGGTTCGAGTCCCTGGCGGCGCACCCGTCTGACCAGCGCTTTCACCCTCTGGGTGGAGGCGCTGAGTCGTCTTGGGCCGGCTTCCGCGCCGGGCATTCACCCATTCGGCCTAATGGGTTCGGCCCACCCGGCGCCGAATGACATCAGTGTGATTCGCGACCCGGCGAGCTACGCCCGCACGCTGCTCGCCCACGGAGTCCCGATCACCCTGCTGTTCGACCTGCTCGACCTGCCCTCGTCGCGCGAGGTCTACCGCGCCGAGGCGGTGGCTGACGATGTCGAGCGGGAGGCGGAGCGCGCCCGCGCACACCGCGATGCGGGGCCGGACGCGGTCACGCGGGACGTCGGCTGAACCCCAGCCCGCTCGACGCATCGGCAGTCAGCGACCCCAGCGTGTCGCGTACGGTGATATCTTGCGATATCTCCGCAGGTGGCCTATGACAGGAGGTGGCCCATGACGGATGTCCTTGTCCGGGATGTCCCGGACGACGTGGTGGCGGCCCTGGACGCCCGCGCGGCGATGCTCGGCCTCTCGCGCTCGGAGTACCTCAGGCGGCGGCTGGCCCAGGAGGCCGCCGGGGCAGCGGCCCCCGTGACCACCGGAGACCTCGCGGCCTTCTCGGCCACCTTCTCCGACTTGGGCGACCCAGATGTGATGGACGGCGCCTGGGCGTGACCGACTGGCTGATCGACACCTCAGCGCTGGCGCGCCTGGCGGAGAGCCCCGACGCGGAGTCCTGGGCCGAGCGCATGCATCGCGGCTTGGTGCGCATCGCCACGGTCACCCGACTGGAGATCGGCTACTCCGCTCGGTCCGGACCCGATCTGCGATCGGCGGTGCGCCGACCGCCGCTGCTCTCGATGCCGATCGAGTACCAGACGCCGGCCATCGAGGCGCGGGCCATGGAGGTGCAGATGCGCCTGGCAGACGCCGGACACCATCGGGCTCCCACGGTCCCCGACTTGATCGTGGCGGCGACGGCAGAGCTTGCGGGCCTGACCATTCTTCACCTCGACAAGGATTTCGCGCTCATCGCCGATGTGACCGGCCAGCCGATCGAGCGCCTCCGCGTGCTCCCCTCGCCGTAGCCCGGTTCGGTGGCAGCCACCCTTTGGCGGCCTGTCTCGACGACCCCGAGGATCACTTCCCGCTGGCGAGCACCGACAGGTAGTTGGCCCGCTCGAAGCCGGTCGGGTCGGGGCCGGTCGCCCACGCGGCCGAGCCGCGGGCCTGCGCCACCGACTCGTATTCGCGCTCGTCGAACCAGGCGCGCAGCCCGGCCTCGACCTCCGCGACGTGGCCCGGTCCGTGGTGCAGCAGCGCCGACGTCATCATCACGACGTCGGCCCCGACCAGCAGCCCCTTGACCGCGTCCTCCGCGGTGTGGACACCGGTGCTCAGCGCCAGGTCGCAATCGACCCGTCCGCGAAGCAGGCCGATCCACCGCAGCGGCAGCCGCAGCTCGTCCGACGTCGACAGGACGAGGTGCGGCGTCGCATGCAGCGTCTCCAGGTCGAGGTCGGGCTGGTAGAAGCGGTTGAACAGCACCAGCCCGTCTGCCCCCGCCGCCGCGACGGAGCGTGCGAGGTGCGGCAGCGAGGAGAAGTACGGGCCAAGCTTGACCGCCAGCGGCAGACCGACCTCGGCACGCACCTCGGAGACCACCTTGAGGAGCTCGTCCTCGACCTGGGCCGCCGAGCGCTCCGGGTCGGCGGCGACGCGGTAGACGTTGAGCTCGAGGGCGTCGGCGCCGGCCTCGGCCAGCGCGGTCGCGTAGTGCGTCCAGCCGCCCGGCGAGGAGCCGTTCAGGCTGGCGATGACCGGGACCGACAGGGTGGCCTTCGCCTCGATGACAAGCGCCAGGTGCTCATCGGAGTCGGCCGCGAAGACCGACTGCTCAGGGAAGAACGCGTCGGCCTCGGCGAAGGCAGGGCCCGACAGCAGGTCGTCGACGTGGTGGGCCTCGGCCTCCAGCTGCTCCTCGAAGAGCGAGGGCAGCACGACCGCGCCGACGCCGGCCTGCTCCAGGCGGCGCAGGCCGTCGAGCGTGCGGGTGGTGGGGCCCGCGGATGCCACGAGCGGAGACCGCAGCTGCAGCCCGAGGTACGTGGTCGCGAGGTCGAGGCTCACGGCTGCTCCTCCTCTTCCACCGTCACGGTGCGCTCGAGCCCGGCCAGCTGGGCGTAGTAGCGCCAACGCTCGTCGATGTCCTCCTGGGCGGCGCGCTCCAGCGCCTCGGCCGCCTGCGGCTGCGAGCGCGCCAGCATCGAGAAACGGGCCTCGGACTTGGCGAACTCGCGGAACGGGATGGTCGGCGCCTTGGAGTCCAGCTGGAACGGGTGCTCGTGCTCGCCCGCCCCGGGCCGGAAGCGGTACAGCGGCCAGTACCCGCTGGCGACCGCCTCCTTCTGGTGGCTCATCGAGGTCGACATCTCGATGCCGTGGGCGATGCAGGTCGAGTAGGCGATCACCAGCGACGGCCCGCGGTGCTCCTCGGCCTCCTGCAGGGCGCGCAGCGTCTGGACGTCGCTGCCGCCCAGGGCCACCTGCGCGACGTAGACCGAGCCGTACGCCATCGCGATCGCGCCGAGGTCCTTCTTCGGGGTGTGCTTGCCGCCCATCGCGAACTTCGCCACGGCGCCGCGCGGCGTCGCCTTGGAAGCCTGGCCCCCGGTGTTGGAGTAGACCTCGGTGTCGAGCACCAGGATGTTGATGTCGCGGCCGGACGCCATCGCGTGGTCGAGGCCGGAGAAGCCGATGTCGTACGCCCAGCCGTCGCCGCCGACGATCCAGACGCTGCGGTGGACGAGGTCGTCGACGACATCCGACAGCAGTCGGACCCGCGCCTGCTGCGCCGGGTCGACGCTCAATCCGGCCAGCCGCGCCTTGAGGTCGGCGACGCGAGCCCGCTGCGCGGCGATGCCGGCGTCGTCGCGGTCGTGCACCCCGTCGTTGATCTCTGCGATCAGCCGGTCCGCGCCCAAACCGGGCGCCAGCTCGGTGAGCAGCCCGAGCCCGAGCGTGCGCGCCTGGTCGAGGGCGAGCCGGATGCCGAGGCCGAACTCGGCGTTGTCCTCGAACAGCGAGTTCGACCAGGCCGGGCCGCGGCCATCGGCGTTGACCGTCCAGGGGGTCGTCGGGAGGTTGCCGCCGTAGATCGACGAGCAGCCGGTCGCGTTGGCGATCACCGCGCGGTCGCCGAACAGCTGCGACAGCAGCTTGAGGTACGGCGTCTCGCCGCAGCCGGAGCAGGCGCCGGAGAACTCAAACAGCGGCTGCAGCAGCTGGGAGCCCTTGATCGTGCCGTGCGGGACGTCGGCACGGGGGGCCTCGGGCAGGAGCAGGAACGAGTCGAAGCGCTCGCGCTCCACCTGGAGGTGGTCCTCGATCGGCTCCAGGTTGATCGCCTTGCGCCGCGACTCCGACTTGCTTCGGGCCGGGCAGACGTCGACGCAGATGCCGCAGCCGGTGCAGTCGTCGGGGGCCACCTGGATCACGAGCTCGAGCCCGGGCAGCTCGCGGGCCTTGAACGGCTTGTGCGGCACCTCGGAGGGCAGCAGCTCGAAGGCCCCGGGCTCGGCCACCTTCGCGCGGATCGCGGTGTGCGGGCAGACCATCGCGCACTTGTTGCAGTCGATGCACAGGTCGGGGTCCCAGATCGGGATCTCGGTGGCCAGGGTGCGCTTCTCGTACTGCGCCGTGCCGGTCGGGAAGGCGCCGTCGACCGGGAAGGCGCTGACCGGCAGCAGGTCGCCCTCGCCGGCGATGATCCGCGCGGTGACCCGCTGGACGAAGTCGGGGGCGTCGTCAGGCACCGCGGGCCGTCGGCGGTGCGTCGCCGTCGCCGCAGCCGGGATGACCACCTCGTGCAGGGCCGCCAGGGCGTGGTCGATGGCCGCGAGGTTGCGCTCGACGACCGCGCGGCCGCGCCGGCCGTACGTCTTCTCGAAGTAGGCCCGGATGTGCGCCAGCGCCTCGTCCTGGGGCAGCACGCCGGACAGCGCGAAGAACGCGGGCATCATCACGGAGTTGATCCGCTGCCTCAGGCCGGCCTGGGCCGCGACGGCGAGGGCGTCGATGGCGAAGACCCGCAGCCGCTTGGCAAGGATCTCCTCCTGCACCTCGCGCGGGATGCGGTCCCAGACGTCGTCGGCCCCGTGCGGGCTGTTCAGCAGCACCGTGGCGCCCGGCCGCGCCACCGAGAGCACGTCCATCCGCTCCAGCAGCGAGAACTGGTGGCAGGCGACGAAGTCGGCCTGCTCGATGAGGTACGACGAGCGGATCGGCCGCTCGGCGAGGCGCAGGTGGGAGACGGTGACGGCCCCCGACTTCTTCGAGTCGTAGACGAAGTACCCCTGGACGAACAGGTCGGTGTGCTCGCCGAAGATCTTCACCGCCGCCTTGTTGGCGCTGACCGTGCCATCGCTGCCCAGCCCGAAGAACACAGCGGTGCGCGCCGGGTCGAGACGGGCCAGGTCGTCGGCCAGCAGGTCGGCCTGCACGGGCAGCGAGCGGTGCGTGACGTCGTCGGCGATGCCGACGGTGAAGCCGTGCAGCCCCCGGCTCGAGGTCGCGCGCTCGGCGTCGGCCGCCTCGCCGGCGCGGGCCAGCACCGCGGCCACCATGGCCGGGGTGAACTCCTTCGACGACAGCCCGTAGCGGCCGCCGACGACGCGCGGCACGGTGTCGCGCTCCCCCGCGGCGACGGCCTCGGCGAGCGCCGCGACCACGTCGAGGTACAGCGGCTCACCGCCCGCGCCCGGCTCCTTCGTCCGATCGAGCACGGCGATGCCGCGCACGGTGGGCGGCAGCACGTCGAGGAGGTCGGCGGCGGGGAACGGCCGGTAGAGCCGGACCGTGACGACGCCGACCTTCTCGCCCCTCGCGGTCAGCGCCTCGACCGCCTCCTGCGCCGGGCCCGACCCAGACCCCATGAGGACGACGACGCGCTCGGCGTCGGGCGCCCCGGCGTACTCGACGAGCCCGTACGAGCGGCCGGTCAGCCCCTCCAGCCGGGCGAAGGCGTCGCGGACGGCCCCCGGCACCGCGTCGTGGAAGCGGTTGGCCGCCTCGCGCGCCTGGAAGAAGACGTCGGGGTTCTGCGCGGTGCCGCGCAGGACCGGGGCGTCGGGGGTGAGCCCGCGCGCGCGGTGGGCCTCTAGCCAGGCGGGGTCCACCATCGCGGCGAGGTCGCTGGCAGACATCAGCCGGATCTTGTTGACCTCATGCGACGTGCGGAACCCGTCGAAGAAGTGCATGACCGGGATCCGAGTGGCGAGCGTGACCGCGTGCGACACGGCGGCGAAGTCGTGCGCCTCCTGGACCGTGCTGGCCGACAGCATCGTCCAGCCGGTCGACCGGGCGGCCATCACATCGCTGTGGTCGCCGAAGATGCTCAGGGCGTGGGTGGCCAGGGTCCGCGCGGCCACGTGGATCACCGCGGGGGTCAGCTCGCCGGCGAGCTTGAACATGTTCGGCAGCATGAGCAGCAGGCCCTGGGACGCCGTGAACGTCGTGGCCAGCGCCCCCCGGGTGGCGGCGCCGTGCAGCGCGCCGGCGGCCCCCGCCTCGGACTGCATCTCGATCACCTCGGGCACGGCGCCCAGGAGGTTCGGCGTGCCGGCGCCCGCCCAGGCGTCTGCGAACTCGCCCATCGGCGACGCCGGGGTGATCGGGTAGATCGCGATGACCTCCGACAGCGCGTACGCGACCGCGGCGGCGGCCTCGTTGCCGTCGAGCACCGCCCATGCGGCCGCGTCGGGGAGGGACGTCGGGGTGGTCGGGTGGGGGGCGCTGCTCAAGTGCGGCGCGGCCGCCTCCTGCACGGGGGTCACCGGGCCATCTTGCCCCCTGGCGGCCAGGCCGCGGTCATCGCCTTGCGGATCCGCTTGGCCGACACGGGGTAGGCCGTGCGCAGGCCTGGGGCGAACAGCGAGACCCGGAGCTCCTCGATCATCCAGCGGACCTCGGTGACCGCGTCGTCCTCGCGGTGCTCGGGCGGAACCGAGGCCAGCCAGTCGGCGAGGTCGTCCTCGAGGACCTGGACCTCGGCCATCCGGTCGCGGTCGCGGGCCACGTCGTCGATCGCACGGTCTGCCCGGACCACCGCGGCCTGCAGGTAGCGGGCGATGGCCGACACCCTCGGCCAGCCAGCCGCCGAGACGAACCCATCCGGCACCAGCCCTCGCAGCTGCAGCCTCAGGTCGATCCAGGCATCGGCCAGCGCGGGGCTGGGGTTGGCGTCGAGTCTCAGCCGCAAGGCCGCCGCGGCGCCGAGGGCGTCGGCCACGGCGACGACCACGCTGTGGGTGCGCGCGTGCAGGGCCGGCCTGACCGTCTCCAGCAGCAGGGCGAACTCCGCCGCGTCCGCGGGCGGGCCGCCCTGCTCGGCGACGAGCGAGTCGACCGCGGCCGCGACGCAGTCGTCGAGCAGTGCGGGCACCGATGGGTACGCGCTCGTGGCCAGCGCCAGCTTTGCCGGCTGGTCGAGGCGGGACACCAGCGCGCGTACCGGCGACGGGGCGTTGAGCAGCACCAGCCGCCGCACCCCCAGCCGGGTGGCCGCGCGGGCCTCACGCTCGTTGGGCAGCACCCGCAGAGCGACCGTGGCTCCCTCGTCGACCAGGGCCGGGTGGCCCCGGACCAGATGCCCGCCCACGTGCTGCTCGAACGCGTCCGGCAGGGGGCCGAAGTCCCACCTCGTGAGGCCGGGGCGCTCGACGTCGGCCGCGGCCTGCGAGACCCGGGCGGCCGTGGTCGGCGCCAGCGAGCGTTGGAGCGCGGCGAGGTCCTTGCCCGAGCCGAGCGGCCGGCCCTGTTCGTCCTCCACCCGGAAGGTGATCCGCAGGTGCGCGGGCACCCGGTCGAGGTCGAAGTCCGACGCCGTCACCCGCGGGCCGCCGAGCCCGGTCAGCGCACCCGCGGCGACCTCGGCGAAGGGCCCGCCTGCTGGCACGCCTGCGGCGAGCACGGCGCCCGCGTACGTCCCCGCTGGGACGAACGAGCGGCGGAGCGCCTTGGGCAGCGAGCGGATCAGCTCGGTGGCCAGCTCCTCGCGCAGCCCCGGCACCTGCCAGTCGAAACCGTCGGCGCGCACCCGGTTGAGCACCGGCAACGGGATCCGCACGGTCACACCGTCGTCGGGATGGCCGGGTTCGAAGCGGTACGCCAGCGGCAGCCGGAGGTCGCCCTGCACCCAGACGTCCGGCAGGCCGTCGCCGTCATCGTCGTCCGCCGCCGGCAGCAGCACCGCCATCGGCAGGGTCAGCAGGTCCGGCGCCTCGGCGCGGGCCGCCTTCCACCAGCGGTCGAAGTGCCGCATCGACACGACGTCGGCGGGCACCCTCGCGTCGAAGAAGTCGAGCAGCGCCTCGTCGTCGGCGAGCAGCCCGCGCCGGCGGGCCCGGCGCTCGGCCTCCTCGGCCTCGCGGCGGCGGCGGGCGTTCTCCTTGGCGAAGGCGTGGTGGGTGCGCCACTCCCCCCGCACCAGCGCGTGCCGCAGGAAGAGCTCCCGGGCGCCGGCCGGGTCCACCCGCCCGTACGGGACGCGGCGGTCGGCGATCAAGGTGACGCCGTACAGCGTGACCCGCTCGTACGCCATCGCCGATCCCTGTCGCGGGTCCCAATGCGGCTCGGAGTAGAAGCGCATCACCAGGTGCGCGCCGAGCTCCTCGACCCACTCCGGCCGCACGCCGGCGACGACCCGCGCCCACAGCCGGTTGGTCTCCACGAGCTCTCCCGCCATCACCACAGCAGGTGCCGCCTTGGCCAGCGCCGATCCCGGCGCGATCGCGAACCGCGATCCGCGGGCGCCCTCGTACTCACGGCGGGCGCGACGCCGGCCGGAGTCGCGCCCGCCGCGGGCCGGGCTCACCGGCTGGTCGCGCTCGACGCGGACGCCGACGTGGGACAGCAGGCCGGTGAGCAGCGCGCGGTGCACCGCGTCCGGCTCCGCGGGCGAACCGTTGCGCGTCATCCCGAGGTCCTCGGCGATCTGCCTCAGCTGCGCGTGCAGGTCCTGCCACTCGCGTACGCGCAGGTAGTTGAGGTACTCGCGGCGGCACATCCGCCTGAACGCGTTGCCGGACAGCGTGCGCTGCTGCTCCTTGAGGTGCGCCCACAGGTTGAGGTAGGCCAAGAAGTCCGATCGGGGGTCGGTGAAGCGGCGGTGCTGCTCGTCGGCGGCCTCCTGGGCGTCGGTGGGCCGCTCACGGGAGTCCTGCACCGACAGCGCCGCCGCGATGACGAGCACCTCGCGCAGGCAGCCCTCGCCCTCGGCGGCCACCAGCATCCGCGCCAACCTCGGGTCGACGGGGACCCGGGCCATCCGCCGCCCAGTCTCGGTGAGCCGAAGCTCGGGGCCGGCCTGCGGGTC
>Ga0114939_10002538_pt1 | contig 13452 bp, 8 predicted proteins | sample AshMeaCrysSpring_FD_87196 | JGI IMG/M metagenome (GOLD analysis project Ga0114939, IMG submission 87196) | Groundwater microbial communities from Big Spring, Nevada to study Microbial Dark Matter (Phase II) - Ash Meadows Crystal Spring | ecosystem: Environmental > Aquatic > Deep subsurface >... | reverse complement strand
GATCGATTGGGTACTTGCCCGACATTACGCACGCCAGTCGTCCCTGCTATGGGCGGGCTGCGCTATCTGCCTGTTTGCTTTCTCCTGGTTGCGAGTCTGGGTAGTCAGCCTGCTGGATACGAACCGGTTTCGCACCATCCTGGAACAGTTTCGGGAGTACGAAAGGTTCTCACCGATTCCGTTCGATCAACTGTTCACATATGTCGGACGGATCGGTGCCACCTTTGATGAGCCGATGGTGATCCTGTGTGTGGTGGTGTGGGCGGTGGCACGTGGTTCCGATGTGGTCAGTGGCGAGTTGAATCGCGGTACCATGGAGGTCCTCATGGCGCAGCCTGTCAGTCGCAGCCGGCTGATGGCGACTCATGCGCTGGTGACGATCACAGGTTTGTTGGGGCTGTGTCTGTTGGTTTGGCTGGGAATCTACTGCGGCGTATCGACCAATGCAGTCCGTGAAATTCCACCTCCGCCGGCGTGGCGGATCCCCGTCGTAAACCTGCTGCTGACAGCGCCGCCAGACGAAAGCCAAGCGTACCTCGTGCCGCTTCGCGAGCGGGTCAATCCAGCGATCTATGCCGCCAGTGTGTTCAACCTGTTCGCGTTTGGATTCTTCTTGCTGGGGTTGAGCACTTGCTTGAGTGCCGCGGATCGTTACCGGTGGCGAACGATTGGTTTGATCATCTCCTTTTACATTGTGGAAACCGTTCTGTTTGGCCTTGGAAAGGCCCAGCCCTGGCTGGGAGGACTGCTCCGCGCGACATTCCTGAGTCTCTACCAACCACAGAAACTGACCTTAGCCGCAAACGATGATCCCTTCCTGCCATGGGCTCTCTGGACGGCTGACGGGCCCGGACTTGTCTGGTATCCCCTTGGCCTGATGCTGTTGGGCGGAGCCAGTTTTGTGCTGGCAACCGTCATCTTCAAACGCCGAGATCTTCCCGCTCCACTGTGAACATCCCTGAAAAACTGTGAACGCCCCTGAAAAAGCGCTACGAATGCGTGCCGGGGAGCTGAATCGATCGGGCTGCCCGAGGCCCAGCAGACGGAAGACGCTCAGGCGGCACGGCGGTTCGGCAGGGCGCGGCCCGGCAGGCAGCGGGGATCAGTACTCCGCATTGCGATGTACTTGGGTTGAGCACCGGCTAGGATGATCAGAAGGTCCATCGCTTTTCCTCATATTCCATGGCCCCGCCTACCGTGCTCGATTCCGCCTCGGCCCTTGACGAAGCCAAGCCTGGACGGTCAGGGAAAGTGACGTTTCGCTGTCCGTGCGGCGCGGAAGTTCCGGTGGATGGCGGGCAACAGGCATCTTGCCCGCATTGCGGACGGGTGACGCCCCTGAAGGGACTGGACCTGTCGCAGACGGTCACGCTGTGCAGCGGCAACACGTCGTTCGTGCTCAGCCAACCAGGCGACCGCTCGGGCCAGCAGTTGGGCCACTTCGTTCTCGAAGAACTGTTGGGCCAGGGCGGTATGGGAGCCGTGTATCGCGCCCTCGATTCATCGCTGCAGCGATACGTAGCCGTCAAAGTGTTGCGGACCGGGCAGGAAGAGAGTGCCGCCCGGGATGTGCAACGATTGCTTGACGAAGCCGTAGCGCAAGCACGATTGAGCGATCCCAATGTCGTGACGGTGTATTACGTCGGACGCGAAGGAGAGGAACCGTTCCTGGCGATGGAGTTGCTGCCGGGGCCGACCCTGGAACATGAACTCAAGTCTGGCCCGCTCGCCTATAGCGACATGATCGCCGTCGCGAAGCAAGTGGTCTCGGCTTTGCGACATGCGCAGCGGATGGGATTGATCCACGGGGACATCAAGCCCAGTAACTTGATTCGGAGCGGGCCACGTCAGATCAAGCTTGGTGATTTCGGTCTGTCGCGTATTGGGGACTCCAGTGAAAACAGCGGAATCAGTGGCACTCCCAGTTACCTGGCGCCTGAACTGACGGCCGGCGGTTCGCCGAGCCGCCAGTCGGATATGTACGCGCTGGGCGTGACCCTGTTTGAGCTGACATTTGGGCGACGTCCTTATCAGCTGACGGGCGCGACGCTCCGCGATCGGCTGGCCACCCATCAGACAGCGCGGCTGGAGTTCCCCGAGCGTTGGCCTCGTGGTATTCCGCTCGAGTGGCGCGAGGTGCTGGAACGGCTCTTGGCGAAGCGACCGGAAGACCGCTACGCCGATTATGACGAGTTGCTGACGGATCTCCGCAGAGTCTCACCGGTGGGGACCACCTTGGCCGGCCGCTTCACGCGCTGTCTGGCGATGACCGTGGATCTGTTGCTGCAGTTGCTGCTCGTCCCCCTGTTCATTTTGCCCAAACCGCTGCTGGGGATGGCCGACCTGCCGCAGCAGAACCCAGTGTTGCGAACCTTATCCGTGGCGCTGGAACTGTTGGAGTACTCGGTCTTTTTCATTCCGTGGTTCTGGGCCTGGATCGAATACCGTGGTTGGCCGACGCCCGGCCGGTACCTGTTCCAATTGCGGGTCGTCGATGAACATGGCTTGCGACCGCCTCCGCGAACGCGGGCCCTGCGATCGATGCTGCGAAATATCGGGATCTGGCAAATTGCTTTGACCTACTTCCCGCTGCCGATCACCACCGTTCTGCTCGCCGTGCTGACGACGTTTGCGGACACCATCGTCATCGTGATCTACTTGATCAGCGCCTTGTTCATGTTCATGCCGCGGCGTCGTGCTCTTCACGATCTTCTGTTCCATACGCAGGTCGTGCTGGCAACCGATCAAACCGCGCCGATCAATCCCGAATCCTGAGCACGCCGTGCAAAGGCGCCATGCATTTGTGCCTCGGCATGGGCGCGCACCGTGCGACTGACAATGGGCTATTCATGGGAGCCAACGTAGCGATCATCGGTTGCGGAGCCGTCGGGACGACGACAGCTTTCGCATTGCTGATCAAGGGAGTTGCAGAGCGGCTGCTGTTGACCAGCCGCTCTCTGGAGCGGGCTGAGGGGGAGGCCGCGGACCTGCGGCACGCGTCGGCATTCGTCGAGCGACCGGTGGACATCATCGCCGGGCCGATCGATGTCATCGCCGGGGCGGGTGTGATCGTGATCACGGCGAGTGTCCGCCTGGCAAAGACAGCGCCCGACCGACGCGCATTCTTCGCGGGCAACTGCGAATTGTTTCGCACCCTGATTCCACGGATCGTGGAACTGGCCCCGCAGGCTTGCCTGGTAATTGTCTCGAACCCCGTGGACCTGATGACCTACGCCGCTTGGCGGTGGAGCGGTTTTCCGGCACCACGGGTTCTAGGGACGGGCACATTGATCGACAGCGGACGCTTTCGACAGTTGCTCAGCGGCCGGTTGGGGGTCCATCCGGAGGACATTCGAGCGTACATCCTGGGCGAACATGGCGATCAGCAGTTCCCAGCGCTGAGCATCGCCGTCACGGGAGGGGAACGGCTGACGGCCGATGATTCGATCCGTCAGACTTTCAACGCCGCGCGGGAGAGCGGGCGGCAAGTGATGATCCGCAAAGGTCACACGAACTTTGCAATCGCATTAGCGACGACCATGATCGTCGAGTCCATCGTGCGGGATGCTCGGAGAACCCTGCCCGTGTCGACATTGCTCAATGGGTACGAGGGAGTTCACAACGTATGCCTGAGCATCCCGGCGATTGTCGGCCGGGGCGGGGTGATTCGCGCACTGCAGCCAGCGCTCAGCGCGGAGGAGGGAGATCAACTCCGCCAGAGTGCTCGCGACCTGCGGTCGATGCTTGACGGCGTGCGGTGGTAGTTGCTGCCAAAAGCGCGGTTGATTTCGCGCGACAGCCGAGAGCCGCTTGATTCGGGCCGCAGGTGATCGAGGCCTGTCAGAGCATCACTGTGCGATGCGTTCCATCGGATTCGGTGATCTCGACGGCATGCCAGTCGGCGTGCACATTCTGTTCCGTGGTCGCGAACTCACGAATCAACCGGCCGCGGCGGCCCGCGCTGGTTTGAGGAGGGGCAATGCGCGCCGCGAGATCGATCTCCTCGCGACTGACCAATTGCAGTTCGGGCAGGGCTTCCCGCAATCGGGCCGCGTACCCGGCGTCACCGAGTTCGTGATAACGGACATCCACTTTTTTCCGCGCGGCCCACGACGCATCGGTCCCCAACTCGTCGATCAACCAGCGCTTCGTCAGCCAGTCCACGCGGCCCAGCACCGGTTCCAGGTCGGTGGGGTGATGCGTGGCCGCGCGGACGCCTTCCAGCACCTGTTGCCACATCCGCAGCAACTCATGCACTTCATCGGTCACATTGGCCCGCGTCGCGACAAATCGTTGGCAGGCTCGCAAGTATGCCCATTGAACCTCCAAGGCGGTCATCGGACCCTGTGAAGTCGGTTCGCGTGATGCGGCAACCCAGTCTCGCGACCAGCGATGCAGAGCCTCCAGCGGCCGCGACAATCGAGGCAGGCCGCGGGCTGCGCCCGCTTCAATCATGTCGAGCACCAGCGAGGTCGTCGCCAGCCGCAGGTACTCTGCCGTGTCGCACATGTTCGAATCGGCAATGCTGACCTGTAGGCGTTGATCACGCGCAAACAAACGCCGCAAGGAGCGCGGGCACAGCACGCCTTCCGCAAGATCGCGGCGCAACCAATGCCCCAAGGAATAGATCGGCCGATCATTCCAGTAATGACCCAAGCCCATCACACAGTTGATGGCTTGCGATTTGATCGCCACAGAAAACCGGCCCCGTTCATCCAGATGTCCGCTGCCGGCCCAGATCGTGCGACTGATCAGGAAGGCCGTCAGGTTCCTCCGTTGGCGACGAAACGCACAACTGCTGGCCAGCAATAGAAATCCGCACGCCAGCGGCCAGTGGAGCACTCGAAGACAACCGCCAATTGCGATCAGCAACGGACGCGGCACGGGCATCCGCAATGAATTGACGATCGAACGCCGCCCGACCACAGCGGAGAGCACCCGCCAGGCAATGATCGGCAGGCAACAGACCAGCAACACCAAGCAACTGACAAGCATGTACAGGCCATGTGCCAACAGCGCGGCGACAAGTCCGGCCCGCCACATCCAGAGCTGCGGTCCACGGGCAATCGTCGCTCCGAAGCTTTCCTGGCAGCCGTAGAAATGGCCCGCGTTATCGCAGTTATTTTTCAACAGGCTCAGACGAACCGGCAACTTGCACTTCTCGCTGGCTTCCAGCAACAGCCGCTCCTGGGCTCGTTGATAGGCCAGGCATTGATGTGGTCCGGCACACTCTGGCGAGGCACTTTCGATCAAGCCGCCCGGCCGATCCAACTTGTCATAGGGACTTTCGATCGAGATCGCGCCGCCATTGGCCATAAACCATTGCAAGTCGCTGCGACGGCTTGGAACCAGCGGCAAGAGCGACGAGAGCGACGCGCGGAGAGCTTCGAAAACCTCGGATCGAGAAATACGCGGCCGCGTCTCCTGGTCGTCGCGCGCCAGAGGATCCCCCGACAAACGCGGGGCATACTCAGTCTCGACACCCACCCAACGTCCCAGCAGCGGACTATTCGCCTTGCTGCTGCGTGTCGAACGCGGAGAGGTAGTCCTCGGGGGCTTGATGGCTGTCACACAGGATCAACCTGACCACCGCAGAGATTGCGTCCGAGCGACCTGGCGGCGCGATGTTCGGGTCGCACGCTTGGATGAGAGAGAAGTGCTCTGTCGATGCCTCGCTCCGAACGGCCAGGCCCTGCTTCATCGTCGACCGTCGTTCCATGCGGGGCACCTCGTCTGACGATCCGTCGACTCAGAAATCAGGCTTCCGAAACAGACTGCGTGATCGAAGACCCACAGTATAGCGATCGCCTGATCTCGGCTGCCCAAAAATCATGAAGTTTGGTACTGCGCATTACGTAGTACCCGCGCCGCGTCGGACTTTGCCGGTCGTCAGTCGTCGCTCGGGCACGCCCAGCCGCCGCGGAGCGGGTCGCGGTTATCGAACAGCAGTTCGCCGCGTGCCGTCAGATGGGCCTCGCCGACGATCCGCGAGCGAACGGCGATCGTGTCCGGCGGAGCATCAAGGGGCGGGTCGCAGGCGATCGGCGTCGCCAAGAACAAGCTCCCGGTGATCGATTCTTGTCGCCATGTGCTTCCCAGCGGCAACTCTCCGCGGGTAACGAGGGCGGCGACTTTGGCGCTGGTACCGGTCCCGCAGGGTGAACGATCGAATTCGCCACCCGGGCACAGTACAAAATTCCGGCTGTCGGCATCCGGGCGCGCCGGATCGCCGAACAGTTCCACATGGTTCGGCCGTCGTCCGTCCCAACCACGGACATCCTCGTTGTCCAATTGACGTTGGATGGCTTTACTCAGTCGCAACAGATCGCTGATCCGCGATGGATCCACGGGCAGCGGCGCGTGGTCCACCAGAAAGAACGGATTGCCACCCCAGGCGATCTGCCCCGTGATCGGACCAAAACCGGGCAAGTGCAGTTCGACATGCGAGCGCGTGACGTAACTGGGAACATTCACAATGGCCACATGTCGATCCGGAAGCAGTTCAAGCTCCACGACACCCACGGGAGTATCCAACCGCTGCCTGCCGGGGCCGATGCGTCCCAGTGCCGCGAGCGTCACGGCAACGCCGATCGTGCCGTGCACACACATCCCGAGGCATCCGACGTTATTGAAAAAGATGACACCCGCACAGCATGTCGGATCGTCGGGGGGGACGATCAGGCCGCCGACCATCGCCGGATACCCGCGCGGTTCGAGGATGATGCCGCGGCGGAGTTCCGCATAACTTGATTCCCAAACGGCCGACCGTTGGGCCAGTGAACCACTGCCCAAAGTGAGTGAATCGGCGATGATCACGCGTGTCGGTTCACCGCCCGTGTGGGAGTCGACGTAATCGAGGTGCATCATGAGCGGCTGATCCTATTGCGGGCGGGTAGCGATTGCCCGGTCGACCAATGCCAGAATCTTCTGCCGTTCTTCGCCTTCCAATCGCAAGCGCGGCGCACGGCAGGCTTCACTGCCCATGCCGCACCGCCATGCGACAAGCTTGATGTACTGGACCAGCTTGGGATGTGTATCGAGATGCAATAGCGGCGTGTACCAGCGGTAGATCCGGCGTGCCTCGTCCCATCGCCCGGCAATCGCATGGTCCCACAAGGCGCGGTTCTCTTGCGGAAACGCATTGACCAGTCCCGAGACCCAGCCCACAGCGCCCAGAATCAGGCTCTCCAGCACCAGGTCGTCCACGCCGCAGAAGAGGAGGAACCGCTCCCCGCATTGGATGAATAAATCAGTAATCCGACGCGGATCATCGCTCGATTCCTTGATCGCAACAATCGAATCGACATCCATCAGTTCGGCAAAGTGTTCGGGCTTGACGTCCACCCCATAGCTGGGCGGATTGTTGTAGAGCATCAACGGCCGGTCGCTGGCCGCAGCGACTTCGCGGAAGTGCCACAGCGTTTCCCGCGTGTCGCTCTTGTAGACCATGGCGGGCAACACCATCAGCCCGTCGATGCCCAGATTGGCTGCATCTTCGGCGAACTTGCAGGCATCGCGTGTGGTCGTTTCGGCAACACCCGCCAGCACGGGCACGCGTCCCCCCACCCGTTCGACCGCCATCCGCATCACATCGCGTTTTTCGGCAGGACTCAGCGAGCAGTTTTCGCCGACGGTGCCCAGCATCACCAATCCATGCACACCACCTGAGAGCAATCGATCGATATGATCGCCGGTCGCTTCCAGATCGACGTTTTCGGATTCTTCAAAATGTGTTGTGACGGCAGGAAAGACTCCTCCCCAAGACACTTTCATGCCCGAAGCACTCCTGAGGCGATTTCTTGACGCCGGTGTGAACGTCGCCCTCCGCGTTCCCTTCCGAGAGTCGGTTCCCTGCCGACCGTTGTCGTACTAACGCAATCGTAATCGAAGGGCTTGCAGCGCGGTGAAGGGAGGCCCGATCCGCCCAGGCGCGGAGCCGTTCCGCGTTTGGCTAATGGCCGGGTCGCCGCAATGGTCGAAGATCTGCGAGAATCGATCCCGTGGAAACACTCGAAACCCTTGACGGGGAATATCAGCGGCTGAAGGCATGCCTGGCCTCGTTTGCCGCGCGCGCACCGGTGGTCGACTTGCGCGAGCTGAAGGGTCTGACGGACGAACTGCCCGGCCATGTCCAGGAATTGGCGCTTGCCGAGATGATCAAGCTGGATCTGGCAGCGGCTCAGCGGTGCGGTCTGCGGCGGAGTTTGTTCGACTACCTGCAGTCGGCGGGGGGGCCGTTGGCCGAACACCGTGTTTCGTTGGACTTGATCGTCGAGGACCTGCAGCTGCGCCGCGCCGCGGGGCAGCCGCTGGAGATCGAGCGTTACGCAGCGCGGTGGCCGAAGCTGCTCGAACAGCTTCCGGAGAGCAAGCAGAACGCGGCAGAATCGCAGACTCCGTTCCTGCCTGAAGAACCTCCTCCCCAACTCGCCATGGGGCAGCACATCGACGACTTCTCGATTCTCAATCCGCTTGGTCAAGGCGCCTTCGCGCATGTGTATCTGGCAAGACAGGTGTCGATGCATCGACTGGTGGCACTGAAAGTATCCACCCGCCCTTGCGATGAGCCCGCGGCACTTGCCCAGCTTGATCATCCCAACATCGTCCGTGTTTATGACCAGCGGCAGTGGAGTGACCAGCGGGCACACGTTCTATACATGCAATATCTGCCAGGCGGCACGCTGGAAGATGTCGTTCGCCAGACAAGCCAGACCAATATTTCGCAGCGAGGCGGCGATCTGCTGCTTGACGCGATCGATCGAGCCTTGCTCACAGGCGGGCAATCGGCTCCGGAAAATTCGCCAGTGCGTCAGGAGATCGCGGGACTCACATGGCCCGGTGTCGTGGCCTGGATCGGAACACAGCTTGCATCCGCATTGGCCTATGCCCATCAGCAACGGATGCTCCATCGCGATGTCAAGCCGGCGAATGTGCTGCTGACAGCGGATGGGATTCCCAAACTGGCGGACTTCAACGTTTGCTACAGCGGCTTGGCAGGCCGCGCCGGCGCAGCAACCTACTTCGGTGGTTCACTGGCCTACATGTCGCCTGAACAACTCCGTGTGGCGAACCCCGCCGATCCGTTGACGGCTGAATTGCTCGACGGCCGCTCCGACCTCTATTCCTTGGCGGTAACCCTGTGGGAAGTCTGGCAGGGACGGCGTCCTTGGGCGATTACCTCGATGCCACGGAACTGGCAGTCCGGGATCGAACAGCTGTTAGCCCAACGCGACGAGCATCCTGAGGTAGTCGTTCCCTGTCAGACCGCGGCCGAACGCGCGCTGGAGCGAACCTTGCGGATGACCCTGTCGCCGCGACCCGAACAGCGGCCGCGCGATGGTGAGGAATTGGCCGGCCGCTTGCGGCTCGTCCTGCAGCCACAAGTGGCGGACTGGTTTGAACCGGCACCCCACAGCTTCCATGCGCGCTTGCTGCAGATTCCCATCTTTCTGCTGGCTGGGGCGATGGTGTTTCTGCCGAATGTGCTCTCGAGCGTCTTCAACTACCAGTACAACCGCTCGCAGATCATGCACTTGTATCCCGAGCTCCTGCCGCAATTCGACCGGCTCTCGGAGTTCGTCAACTGGACATTCTTCCCGCTCGGCATCGGAATGCTGTGGTATTTCACTCGACCGATTTCGCAGGCGATCAAAGCTGCCCGCACCGGATCGCCGGCGTCCGAGCGGCAACTGTCGGCCGCCTGGAATCTCGGGCATCGCGCGGCGTTGATCGGCGGCTGTCTGTGGTTGATGGCCGGAATCCTGTTTCCAATCGCGTTGCAATGGTTCGATCCAGATTTTCGCGCGCGCGACGCGATCCGCTTCATTTTGTCGATGGTGCTTTGCGGCGGCGTCGCCTGGATCTATCCGTTCTTCGGCCTGACCTGGTTCGCCGTCCAAGTCTTGTTTCCGCGGCTGCTGGCAACCACGATGAGCGATCCCGAGTTTCCGCAACGGAGCGAGCAACTTCGGCGGCGTTCGGGATGGTATCTGATTTCCGCAGCCGCCATTCCGCTGCTCGCGCTCGGCTTGCTGGCGGCTCGGCCCGATTCACCTCGCGTCGTGATGCTGATCGCCGTGGTCGTGACTGCCTGCGCACTGTTTGCGTCGTACCTGGCGCACGGAAAAATCGAGAACGCGATAACCCAGTTGTCAAAAGTGCTGCCAGCCACCGCCATCACCAAGCGACACCGGCAGCCCGCCCGTAATCTGTCGCGGTTGATGTTGCTGCTTGCGTCAACCACTGCGTCCGTCACGGCATCGGCCGATGAGCCAGCGTTTTCTGCTGTGGCACCAATCCTGATCGATCGCTGCCTGATCTGCCATAACGCTCAGCAATCCGAAGGCGGCTATCGGCTGGATACGCCGCGCGCCATGCTAGAACCCGGCGACAGTCAGCGCGCGCCACTGGTCCGCGGCGATCTGGCCGCCAGCGAACTGTATCAACGGCTGATTCATGCGGACAGCGATCTACGAATGCCGGCCGATGGACCCCCACTGGACGAACGGGACATCGGCGCGATTGCCCAGTGGATCGAGCAGGGCGCGGAGATTCCGGAGGTACAGATCGATGATCCGATGGCAAACCTGCTCAACGACATAAACGGAACGCCACCGGAACACTATCCACCCGCCTGGCCGATCGCCGCGTTGGAGTTGGACGACGAGCGAGGCGAGGTCATCGTCGGCGGCTATCACGAACTGCTTGTCTTCGATCGACGGACCGGCAGCCTGATCCGTCGACTGGGGGACATGCCCCAGCGCGTTGCCGACATCGCGCTGTCCCCTGATCGCCGCCAATTGGCCGTGGCCGGAGGAATTCCAGGACGGCGCGGAGATGTCCGTCTCTTCGATTGGCCCGCCGGCCATGCCACGGCGCGACTGGCTCACGCTTCCGACATGCAGCTCTGCATCGCCTTCGCTCCGGATAGTCAGCGGATTTATGTCGGCGGCAGCGACGGCAAGCTGGTGGCCGTTGATCTCGCAGCGCGGCGGATCGTCGGCAGCTTCGGCGGCCACAGCGATTGGATCCTCGCCTTGTCGGTTTCGGCCGACGGAAACTTTCTTGCGACAGGCAGTCGTGATCGAACCGCCAAGCGGCTCCGCACCGATTCACTGTCGGTAGAAGCATCCTTTGTCGGTCACGGCCGGTCGGTAACCGCAGTCCTCGTTTCAGCGGACGGCTCGCGCGCCATCAGCGGCGACGAACAAGGAACGGTGATGTCCTGGTCCGAATCGGGCGAAGAGCCCCAACGACGAGCCCAAGTGGCCGGCGCGGTCCTTGGCTTCCAAGCATCAGGACCCGACCTTTACATTTTCTCGGCCAATCGTGGTCCCAGCCGTTGGGATCTTGGCACGCTGCAGCCGAAGCCGTGGAGCCTGCACGTGCCGAACACGACGTACACGGCATTTGCGTCCACCGAAGACCTGATCGGTTGGGGGACGGCCCGTGCCGCGTGGCAGGCAGTGGTTCCCGAGATGCCGGCGAGCTTGACAGCTCCCGCCCTACTGCCTTGAGAGGAGAGGTTAAGCCGCAATTTCCAGCGCACGCCGGAGCCGACGGACCCTCATGGATCCGTTGGACTATCAGGAAGTTGTGCGGACAGGGACATCCATGGTGCATGCATCCGCGTTCGATGCTTCCCCCTCGCAATCCGTATCCGTGGTCCCGTCCGGCGGCGGAGCGTATCGGCCAGGCAAATCTTCCGCGTAGTGCTCGGCCAGAATCACCCGACATTCTTCCCCGCTTTTCGCCCGCGCGAAACAGCTCCGCAGGTTCAGATGCCGGGGATGAAGCTGGGAATATTTGATCCCGAACTTCCGCATCATGATGCTGCCCCGCTGTGGACCATACAGCTGCTCGGCAAGCGACCAATGACGCGCGATCACGTCGCGTTGTTCGAAGAGGCTGGGCGGGGGAGGCAACGGCTGACCACGGAGCAGAGCTCGCAACTGAGAGAAGATCCACGGATTACCGATCGCACCCCGCGCGATACTGACTCCGTCTATTCGCGTGGCTTCCAGCATCCGCACACAGTCGTGGGCCGAGAACAAGTCCCCGCTGCCGATGATCGGCAGCGAACCGACATGACGTTTGACTTCTCTGAGGAAGGACCAGCGGCTGGGACCGATGTATCGTTGCACCACAGTCCGACCGTGAACCGTGAAGGCTGCAATCCCGGCCGCTCGAGCCCCATCCAGAATCTCGAAGAAGTGGTCGCGGCTTTCTTCGGAATCATCCATCCCGCGGCGCATCTTGATCGTGACGGGGATCTGCGACGGGACGGCATCGCGAGTGCGGCGGACGATCTCCAAGGCGACCGCTGGTTGCGACAGATGAAATCCGCCTCGGCAGCGGCCTAGGACCTTGCGGACAGGACACCCGAAGTTGATGTCGATCACATCGAAGCCAGCTTCCACCAACCGCTTGGCTCCCTCGGCAAACTCCACCGGGTCGGCGCCCATCAACTGCGCCCCTACCGGCCGTTCGTCATCCGAGCGATGCAGGAAATGCCTGGTCCGCTGCCGGACCTTGAACGACAACACGAGCTGGTCCAACAACACTTCGCACACGATGTAAGCCGCGCCATGCTGTCGAGCAATGACCCGCATTGCCCAGTCGCTGTATCCCGACAGAGCGGCTTGCACACCGGGCCAGGCGATCGATACATCGCCGATCTGAAACGGTCGATCCAGCGATCGAACGTCGCGCGCTGCGACTGGAACCGATATCGAACTCATCCGCGCGACCAATCTCCAAAGTGACGCGACAGGCAACCCCGGCCGGCTCTGCGGCAACCCGTCCGCGGCGCACCGCCGATCGCTGACGCTCCGCCGTCGCTGACGCACCGCCGTCGCCCTCGCTACACTACAGTCGACATGAGCGAAGAGCTGATCGATCCGACATTCCTGTTCCAGTTCAGTTTGCCGCTGAAACGCTGGGAGGCCAAGGGCAAGACGGCTCCTGCCGCGGCGCTCGGCGATGAATACGGGATGCCGCCGCTGGGCCAGTTGGCCGGCCATCGGCAGTTCGCCGACGTCCGTCTGGGATGGAATCCGGCAGGCTTGATGCTCGATCTCCGGGTGACAGGCAAATCGCAACTACCCTGGTGCCGCGACGGGCGGATCGACGAGAGCGACGGAATTCGTCTGCTGATCGATACGCGGCCCGCACCCGACCAGCACCGAGCGACCCGTTACTGCCAACAGTTTGCCCTGATGCCACTAGGCGGCGGTCCGCGACGCGATCAACCGATGGCCAGCACGATGCCGATCGCCCGCGCTCGCCAAATGCCACCTCCCACTTCGGCCGCCACCATCGAACTGTCCAGCGAACTGAACCGGGGCGGCTATCAACTTCGCGCCTGGTTTCCAAGCAAGGTGCTCCACGGCTTCGATCCCCAAGAGCATCCTCAGATCGGCTGTTGCTACGCCGTGCTCGATCGCGAGCTCG
>Ga0114939_10002537_pt1 | contig 13452 bp, 8 predicted proteins | sample AshMeaCrysSpring_FD_87196 | JGI IMG/M metagenome (GOLD analysis project Ga0114939, IMG submission 87196) | Groundwater microbial communities from Big Spring, Nevada to study Microbial Dark Matter (Phase II) - Ash Meadows Crystal Spring | ecosystem: Environmental > Aquatic > Deep subsurface >... | reverse complement strand
TTCCTTTGCCTCGCGCACCAGCAGCGACTGCAACTGCGCCATGCCGCTGGCCGGGTAGCCGGCCTTGACCATGTAGTCCTGCCCGAGCGCGTCGGCCTCGCGCTCGTTGTCGCGCGAGTACGACGCGAGCAGCGCGCTGGCGCCGATCTGCCCGCCGACGGCAGCGAGCCCGCCCCATGACGAATCGACCGCGGTCGCGGCCACCGCCAGCCCGACCACCGCCGCCTGCGCCAGCATCGACTGGCCCTCGCGCTGCGCGGCGTGGCGCGCGTTGACGTGGCCCATCTCGTGGCCGAGCAGCGCCGCCAGTTCGGCCTCGCTGGCGAGCTCGGTCATGATCCCGCGCGTCACCCCCATCGCGCCGCCGGGAAACGTGTAGGCGTTGATGTAGTTGGCGTTCAGCACCCGGTACGAGTACGGCATGTTCGGCCGCTGCGTCAGGTTGTCCATGCGGTCGCCGAGCCCGGCGACGTAGCGGTTGACGCCGTCGTCCTGGATCGGCCCCATGTCCTGCGAGAACTGGTGCGGCGCCAGTTCCTTGTCCACCTGCCGCTCCTGTTCCTCGCTCATGCCGACGAGGATCTTCTTGCCGGTGACCGGCGAGGTGGCGCAGCCGGACAGGCCGCCCGCCGCCACGCCGGCACCGAACAGCCACAGCACGTCGCGGCGGGTCAGGCGATTGCGCTGCAGGCGATGCGACAGGGCTTCGGGATTCATCTCGCTTCCTCGTGGCGGGCCGGCAAAGTCCCGCGATTCTGCCGCAGCACCGGCACGGCGCGGCTATCCTGTGCCGGCCGCCGCCCGGGGGAAAGCATCGTGACCGATCGCCTGCAGCGCCTGCTCGACAACAACCGCCTTTGGGCGCGCCAGGTGGTCGAGCGCGACCCCGGCTACTTCGCCAAATTGATCGGCCAGCAGGCGCCCGAGTACCTGTGGATCGGCTGCTCGGACAGCCGCGTGCCGGCCAACCAGATCACCGGGCTGGCGCCGGGCGAGGTGTTCGTCCACCGCAACGTGGCCAACCTGGTCGTGCACACCGACCTGAACTGCCTGTCCGTGATCGACTTCGCGGTCGACCTGCTGCACGTCAAGCACGTGATCGTCGTTGGCCATCACGGCTGCAGCGGCGTGAGGATGGCGCTGCAGCGATCGGCGGCGGGACTGGCCGAGCACTGGCTGCGCCACATCCAGGACGTGCAGGGCAGGCACGCGGCGCTGGTCGACGCGGTGGCCGACGCCGAGGAGAAGGTCAACCTGCTGGCGGAACTGAACGTGCTCGAGCAGGCCGCCAACGTCTGCGAATCGACCATCGTGCGCGAGGCCTGGCGGCAGGGCGCCGCACTTGCCGTCAGCGGCTGGATCTACTCGCTGCGCGACGGCCTGCTGGTCGACCTCGGCTTCACCGTGCGCTCGGGCGCCGAACTGGCCCCCGCGCGCGCCCGCGCGCTGGCGACGATCCGCGGCCGCTACCTGGACTGAGAGCCTCGGCCGGGGCAGCCCATGTGCGGCCGCTACGACCTGTCGGACAACCCGGCCGCGATCCGCGCCAGGTTCAGCGTGCCCGCGGTGCCCGAGTTCGCGCCCAATGCCGACTGGCGGCCGACCAACCTGGCGCCGGTGGTGCGGCTGGGCGGCGACGGCGCGCGCGAGTGCGTGCTGGCGCGCTGGGGCCTGGTGCCGGCCTGGGCGCCGGACCTGAAGTTCGGCAACCGCTGCATCAACGCCCGCGCCGAAACGGTGGCCAAGCTGCCGGCGTTCCGGCACGCCTACCGCAAGCGCCGCTGCCTGGTGCCGGTCAACGCGTTCTTCGAGTGGAGCGGCGAGAAGGGCCGCCGCCTGAAGTGGCGCATCGCGCTGCGCGACGCGCCGCTGTTCGCGCTGGCCGGGCTGTGGGAATGGTGGCAGGACCGCGGCTCGGGCGAGGCGGTCACCAGCTACACGATCGTCACCTGCGCCGCCAACGCGGCGATCGCGCCGCTGCACGACCGCATGCCGGTGATCGTGCGCGCGGCCGACCACGCGCGCTGGCTCGACCCCGCCGCCGACGCGCAGCCGCTGCTGGCGCCGTTCGATCCCGACGCCGTGGTGCTGGCGCGCGGCTGAAGCGTCGCGAAGGCGATGCGCCGTGCCCGGCCGAAGGCGCTACTCGTGCACGCCGCGCGCCGACGAGTGCGCCGCCAGCCGGGCGATCGCCTCGGCGTGCATCTGCGCGCTGCGCCGCTCGCCCTCGGCCACCTCGGCGCGCAGCTCGGCGCCGCTTCGCTTCTCGACGAGCCGGCGGTCGGTGATCAGCCGGAAGAAGAACGGCACGAAGAAGATGGCGAGGAAGGTCGCCGCCAGCATGCCGCCCATCACGCCGGTGCCGGCGGAGATGCGGGCGCCGGCGCCGGCGCCGGTGGCGAAGGCCAGCGGCAGCACGCCGAGGATGAAGGCGAGCGAGGTCATGATGATCGGCCGGAAGCGCAGGCGCGCCGCCTCGATCGCCGCTGCCGCCGTCGAGTAGCCCTCCTCGCGCTTGAGCGAGGCGAACTCGACGATCAGGATCGCGTTCTTCGCCGCCAGGCCGAGCAGCGTCACCAGGCCGATCTGGAAGTAGACATCGTTGGTCATGCCGCGCAGCCATACCGCCGCCAGCGCGCCGAAGGTGCCGAAGGGCAGCGCCATGATCACCGACAGCGGCAACGACCAGCGTTCGTACTGCGCGGCGAGGATCAGGAACACCATCACCACCGCCATGCCGATGGCCAGGCCCGCGGTGCCGCCCGAGCGCTTCTCCTGAAACGACGAGCCGGCCCAGTCGAAGCTGAAGTCCGGCGGCAGCGTGGCGCGGGCCACGCGCTCGACCTCGGCGATCGCCTGCCCCGAGCTGACCCCGGGCGCGGCCTGGCCGAGGATCTTCACCGCCGGCAGGTTGTTGAAGCGGTCGAGCGAGTCCGGCCCGGAGGAGAACCTGACCGTGGCCAGTGACGCCAGCGGCACCATCTCGCCGCGCTCGGAGCGCACCCAGACCTGGCCGATGTCATCCGGGCGGCTACGGTAGGCAGGCTCGGCGCTCATCAGCACCTGCCAGGCGCGACCGAAACGGTTGAAGTCGTTGACGTAGAAGCTGCCGAGCGTGGCCGACAGCGTGTTGAACACGTCGTCGATCGGCACCCCGAGCGCCTTGGCACGCTCGCGGTCGACCTCGACCGACACCTGCGGCACGGCGGCGCGCCAGAAGGTCTGCGCGCCACCGAGCAGCGGCGCCGCGTTCAGCGCGCCGACCATCTGCTGCGTGACCTCGGCCATCCGCTGCGGCCCGCCCTCGCCGCGGTTCTGCAGGTACAGCTCGTAGCCGCCGAAGCTGCCGACGCCGAAGATCGGCGGCGGCTCGAAGGCGAGCACCAGCCCCTCCTTGATGTGCGCCGTCTTCACGAAGAACTGGCCGACCAGCTGGGCGACGCCGACGCGGCGCTCGTCCCAGTGCTTCTGCACGACGAAGATCGTCGCCGCGTTGTTGCGCAGGCCGTTGCCGATGATGTCGAAGCCGGTGAACGCGGTGACGCTCTCGCTGGCCGGATCGGCGGCGAGGATCGCCGCGACCTCGCGCACCACCTCGTCGGTGCGCTCGAGGCTGGCGCCGTCGGGCAGCACGATCGCCGAGATGAAGAAGCCCTGGTCCTCGGTCGGCACCAGCGAACCCGGCGTGATCCGCCACAGCCCGGCGGCGATCGCCACCATGCCGGCAAACAGCAGCGCCGCGATGGCGCCGCGGCGGAGCATCCAGATCACGCCGTCGGTGTAGCGCAGCCGCAGCCGCGCAAAGGCGGCGTTGAAGGCGCCGAAGAAACGCCCGGGCACGCGGTGTTCGCGCCTCAGGATCGTCACGCACAGCGCCGGGGTCAGCGTCAGCGCGACCAGTCCCGAGACCACCACCGCAATCGAGATCGTGATGGCGAACTGCCGGTACAGCTCGCCGGTCAGGCCGCCGAGGAAGGCGATCGGCACGAACACCGCGGTGAGCACCAGCACGATGGCGATCACCGGGCCGGTGACCTCGCGCATCGCCTCGATCGCCGCCTCGCGGGCGTTCATGTGCTCCTCGTGCATGATCCGCTCGACGTTCTCCAGCACGACGATCGCGTCGTCGACGACGATGCCGATGGCCAGCACCATGCCGAACAGCGTCAGCGTGTTGATCGAGTAGCCGAGCACGAACAGGCCGGCGAAGGCGCCGGCCAGCGACACCGGCACGGCGATGATCGGGATCAGCGTCGCGCGCCAGTTCTGCAGGAACAGGAACACCACCAGGAACACCAGCGCCATCGCCTCGGCGAGCGTGATGACGACCTCGCGGATCGACACCTCGACGAAGCGCGTGGTGTCGTACGGGACCGCATAGGCCAGGCCCTGCGGGAAGCGCCCGGCCAGCTCGGCCAGCGTCGCCTTGACCTCGCCGGCCACCGCCAGCGCGTTGGCGCCCGGCTGCAGGAAGATGCCGACCAGCGTGGCGCTGTGCCCGTTGTAGCGGCCGATGAACTCGTAGTCCTTGGCGCCCAGCTCGACGCGCGCCACGTCGCGCAGCCGCAGCACCGAGCCGTCGGCGTTGGCGCGCACGATGATGTTGCCGAACTGCTCGGCGTCGGCGAGCCGCCCCTGCGTGGTGATCGTGTAGACCAGTTCCTGCCCGCTGCCGGCCGGCGGCTGGCCGACCTTGCCGGGGGCGAACTGCGCGTTCTGCTCGTTGATCGCCCGCACCAGGTCACCGGTGGTCAGTCTCAGCTGCGCCAGCCGGTCCGGCCGCAGCCAGATGCGCATCGCGTAGTCCTTGGCGCCGAAGATCTGCACGCCGGTGGTGCCGGGGATGCGCTTGAGCGCATCGAGCACGTTCAGCGTCACGTAGTTCGACGTGTACAGGTCGTCGAAGCGGCCGTCGGGCGAGTACACGGCGATCACCTGCAGGAAGCTCGACGAACCCTTCTCGACCGTGACACCCTGGCGGCGCACTTCCTGCGGCAGTCTCGACTCCGCCTGCTTGACGCGGTTGTTGACGTTCAGCGCCGCCTTGTCGACGTCGGTGCCGATGTCGAAGGTGACCTGGATCTGCACCAGCCCGCTCGACGACGAGTTCGAGCCGAGATACAGCATGCCTTCGACGCCATTGATCGCGTTCTCCAGCGGCGCGGCGACCGTCTGCTCCAGCACCGTTGCCGAGGCGCCCGGATAGACGGCCTGCACGGTGACCACCGGCGGCGCGATCTCCGGGTACTGCGCCACCGGCAGCACCCGCGTGGCCGCCAGCCCCGCCAGCACGATGAACACCGACAGCACGATGGCGAAGATCGGCCGGTCGATGAAGAAGCGGGAGAACATCGGGCGTCCCGGTCGGAGAGCGGTGCGCGCGGCGCGCTACGACTTGCCGTCCGCCTTCCTGCCGTCGCCCTTGCCCGGCGGCGCACCGGGCGGCGGGCCGGGCACGATCGGCGCCCCGCCGGGCACCGGGAAGATCTTGCCCATGCCTTCGATCACGACCTGCTCGCCGGCCTTCAGCCCGGACTCGACGATCCACAGCCGCTCGTCCTTCAGCTCGACCCAGTCGCCGACCACCACCGGCCGCGGCAGCGCGACGTCCTTGCCGTCGGCCGACTTGCCGGCGACGTAGACGAACTTGCCCTGCGGCCCGTCCATCACCGCGCGCTGCGGCAGCGCCACCGCGCTCGGCCGCTGGCTGCCCTCGACGATCACGCGCACGAACTGCCCCGGTCGCAGCGTGCCGTCGGGGTTCGGCACGATCGCGCGCGCATCGAACGCGCCGGTGGCCGGGTTGATGCGCGCATCGACGAACGCCAGCCGGCCCTGCCGTGGAAAGGTCGTCCCGTCGGCCAGCCGCACGCTGACGGTCTGCCCGCCCTTGGCCGGGTCGGCCGGCGCCAGGCGGCCCTCGGCGAGCTCGCGCTCCACGCGCAGCCGCTCGGCCTCGGCGATGCTGAAGTTCACGTGCATCGGGTCGAGCTGCGAGATCGTGGTCAGCAGGCTGTCGTCGCCCGGCGTGACGAGGCTGCCCTCGGACTTCAGCGCGCGGCTGGCGTAGCCGGCCACGGGCGCGGTGACCGTCGTGTAAGAGAGGTTGAGCTTCGCCTCGGTCTGCCGCGCCAGCGCCATTTTCACCGTCGCGGCCGCGGTCTCCACCGCCGACTGCGCGTCGTCGACGTCGCGCCTCGTGGTCATGCCGCTTTCCATCAGCGACTGCTGCCGTTCGAGGTTGCGTCGCGCCTGCGCCTGCTGCGCCTCGGCCTGGGCCAGCGCGGCGGCGGTCTGCTCGGCCTGCGCCGCGTACGGCCTCGGGTCGATCACGAACAGCAACTGCCCGGCCTTCACCGGACCGCCCTCCTGGTAGCTGCGCTTCTCCAGGATGCCTTGCACGCGCGCGCGCACCTCGGCTTCCTTGCTGCCCGCGGTCTGGCCGACATACTCGAAGCGCACGGGCACCGCACGCGGCTGCACCTGCATCAGCGTCACCGCCGCCGGCGGGAAGCCGCCGGGCCCGCCCTGCGGGGCACCGCCGCCGCAGGCCGCAAGCACCGTGGCCGCCAGCAGCGCGGCGAGCCGCCCAGGGCTGGCCAAAGAGATCCTGCTCGACAGGGTTTGCATCTCGGCTTCCGGGAAGGAGAGCGACCCGCGTCTGTGGCGACGGGTCTCGCGGCCGCACTATAGGACGCGGCAGCGCCGCGCCCGGCCAAATCCCTGATCGAGTGTCGACGTCGCGGAGCAGCCCGGCGCAGGACTGCCCATGCCGTCGGCGGCGGCAAAGCGCCCGGCCGCTGTCACGGCATCTCCGGCACGGCGTGCGCCGGGCCTCGCGGTTGTGCGACGCCCGAAAGACCGCGGGCCGGCCCGATGCGTTAACCGGCCCGCGCGCCTACTGCCAGAAGCACGACGAGCCGTTGCGCCGCTCGACGTCGCGGATGCGTCGCTCGAGGTCGAACAGATCGGTCGACTGCGCGAGATACGAGTCGACTTCGCGCATCTGCGCCAGCGCCGCGCGCCCCTCGTACCACGACACGAGCTTCGGGAAGAAGCCGCGCATCGCCTGCGAGCGCCGGGCGCTGACGGCAGGAGAACCCAACGGCCGCGCAGCCGTCGAAGCAAGCTGGCGCGGCGGCTCGACGGGGCCACGACCCGGTTCGTGCCATTCGAGCAGCGACGGGTCGGCATCGAAGCCGCATTGCGCGCGCACTCGCCCGATCTCGCGCATCGCCGCCCGCCTGCGCCGCGCCACGATCCGCGCGCCGCCGCGCTTCAGGCTCGCGACCAGCGCCTGCCACGCGCGGCCGCTCTCGCGGGAGCCGGCGTAGGCGAGATCGGCCAGGGTGACCGGGCCAACCTGGGCGGTCGATCCCTGCAGGCTGCAACCGTCCTGCAACAGCGAAGTCGAAAGCAGCCCGCCGAAGCGGACCTTGAAATGACCTAGCAACATCTGCGTTCCTTCGTTGATCTGCGTGTGCACCGCCCGGTGCACGCTACGTAACGAATATCGATCGGCAGCGCCGACAAATAAAATCGCGATTTCGGATGCCCGGGATCGGATTCGCCGATGACCGACCCGGCCGGGATTTCATCTTCCGGGACGAGGCGAAAAACTCCTTGGCCGGCGGGCGCTTATGGAGCTGTACCAGCTACGCACGTTCTGCGCGGTGGCAGAGGAAGGCCATCTGACCCGCGCCGCCGATCGGCTGCACGTCAGCCAGCCGGCGGTCAGCGGGCAGATCAAGGCGCTGGAGCAGGAGTTCGACGTGCGGCTGTTCGAGCGCTCCACGGCGGGCATGGTGCTGACGGTGGCCGGCCGCGAACTGTTCGCGCACGCGCAGCGCGTGCTCGCGGCGGCCGCCGAGATGAAGCGCACGGCCCGCGCGCTGACCGGCGAAGTGGCCGGCGTGCTGCGCGTGGGCACGGTCAGCAACCCGGAGTCGATTCGGCTCGGCGACCTGACGGCGGCGGCGATCGAGCGTCACCCGCGCCTTCAGCTCGAGCTGCAGCACGAGATCTCCGGCGCCGCTCTGGAGGCAGTGCGCGAGGGCCAGCTCGACGCCAGCTTCTTCTTCGGCGATCCGCCGGGCCGCGAGTTCTTCGCGCTGCGCCTGCGCGAGACCGTGTACTGCGTCGCCGGGCCCGCCGCGTGGGCCGACCGCATCGAGCAGGCCGGCTGGACCGACATCGCGGCGATGCCGTGGATCCTCACGCCGGCGATCAGCACGCACAACCGGCTGGTGACGCGCCTGTTCGAGGAACAGGGCATCGAGCCGCCGCAGAGCCGGATCGAGGCGGACCAGGAATCGGTGATCGAGACGCTGGTGCTCTCCGGCGTCGGCGTGTCGCTGCTGCGCGAGGAACTGGCGCGGTCGCGGGCTGCCGCCGGCGAAGTCTGCATCTGGGAGCGGGCGCGGCTGGTCACGACGCTGTGGTTCGTCTGCGCCGCCGGGCGCGAGGACGACCCGCTGGTCGAGGCCTTGATCGGACTGGTGCGCGAGACCTGGCAGCTGCCGGCGCCGGACGGCTGAAGGCAGGCCGCCTCGCCCCGCCGCGCGGGCTTCGCGCGCGCCAGCCCATGCCGCGCCGGGTGACGCCCGCCGGCAGCGGCGGCTAAGCTCCCGGCCTGCGACCCGCGCGGTCGCTGCCCGCGGAGGCTGCGCCATGACCGACCTGTCCGAAACGAAGAAGCTGGCCTCGTACAGGCCGAAGAACAAGGTGCGCTTCGTCACCGCGGCCAGCCTGTTCGACGGCCACGACGCCAGCATCAACATCATGCGGCGCATCCTGCAGGGCATGGGCGCCGAGGTGATCCACCTCGGCCACAACCGCTCGGTCGAGGAGATCGTCACCGCGGCGCTGCAGGAGGACGTGCAGGGCATCGCCGTGTCCAGCTACCAGGGCGGGCACGTCGAGTTCTTCAGGTACATGATCGACCTGCTGCGCGGACGCGGCGGTGCCAACATCAAGGTCTACGGCGGCGGCGGCGGCGTGATCGTGGCCTCCGAGATCAAGGCGCTGCACGACTACGGCGTGGCGCGCATCTTCTCGCCCGAGGACGGGCAGAAGCTGGGCCTGGCGGGAATGATCGGTTCGATCGTCGCCGCCTGCGACGTCGACCTGTCGCCGCTGGCGCCGAAGTCGATCGACGCGCTGCGCGACCGGGATCTCACGAAGCGCTGGCGCGCGCTGGCGCAGGCGATCACCGCGCTCGAACTCGGCCAGTGCGACGCCGGGCTGCGCGAGGCCGTGCGCAAGGCCGCGGACGCGGCCGGGGTGCCCGTGCTCGGCATCACCGGCACCGGCGGCGCCGGCAAGAGTTCGCTGACCGACGAGCTGATCCGCCGCTTCCGCCTCGCCCTGGACGATGCGCTGTCGATCGCCGTGATCTCGATCGACCCGTCGCGGCGCAAGAGCGGCGGCGCGCTGCTCGGCGACCGCATCCGCATGAACGCGATCGGCCCCTGGCGCAGGGGCCCTCGTGTCTTCATGCGCTCGCTGGCGACGCGCGAAGGCGGCTCGGAAATCAGCCAGGCCCTGCCCGACGCGGTGGCGGCGTGCAAGGCGGCCGGCTTCGACCTGATCCTGGTGGAGACCTCCGGCATCGGCCAGGGCGACGCGGCGATCGTGCCGCACGTCGACGCCAGTCTGTACGTGATGACGCCGGAGTACGGCGCCGCCAGCCAGCTGGAAAAGATCGACATGCTGGACTTCGCCACCTTCGTCGCCATCAACAAGTTCGACCGCAAGGGCGCGGCCGACGCACTGCGCGACGTCGCCAAGCAGGTGCTGCGGAACAAGGGCGACTTCGCCAGGAAACCGGAGGAGATGCCGGTGTTCGGCACCATGGCGGCGCGCTTCAACGACGACGGCGTGACTGCGCTGTACCAGGCCCTGCTGCCGCGACTGAAGGAGCTGGGGCTGAAGGCGGGCGCCTCGAAGCTGCCGCACGTGCACACGCGGCACTCGACGCACCAGACGCCGATCGTGCCGGGCAAGCGGGTGCGCTACCTCGCCGAGATCGCCGAGACCGTGCGCGGGTACAAGCGGCACGCCCGCGAGCAGGCGAAGATCGCCCGCGAGCGGCAGCAGCTGCTGGCGGCGCAGGCGATGCTCGCGGCCGAGTGCAGGGAAGAGAGCACCCATTTGCACACGCTGGCCGCCGACCGCGACGCGAAGCTGGATGCGCGCAGCAAGAAGCTGCTCGCCATGTGGCCGCAGATGCAGCAGGCCTATTCCGGCGACGAGTACGTGGTGAAGATCCGCGGCAAGGAGATCCGCACCCGGCTTACCCATACCAGCCTTTCCGGCAGCAGGATCCGCAAGGTCGTGCTGCCGCGCTACGAGGACCACGGCGAACTGCTGCAGTGGCTGCTGCTGGAGAACGTGCCCGGCAGCTTCCCCTACACCGGCGGTGTGTTCGCCTTCAAGCGCGAGAACGAGGATCCGACGCGGATGTTCGCCGGCGAGGGCGACCCGTTCCGCACCAACCGCCGCTTCAAGCTGCTGTCCGAGGGCATGCCGGCCAAGCGGCTGTCCACCGCCTTCGACAGCGTGACGCTGTACGGCAACGAGCCGGACCTGCGCCCCGACATCTACGGCAAGGTCGGCAATTCCGGCGTGTCGATCGCCACCCTCGACGACCTCAAGGTGCTGTACTCGGGCTTCGACCTCACCGCGCCGAACACGTCGGTGAGCATGACCATCAACGGCCCGGCGCCGACGATCCTGGCGATGTTCATGAACACCGCCGTCGACCAGAACCTCGACAAGTTCCGCGCCGAGAACGGCCGCGAGCCGACCGACGACGAGGCGCAGAAGATCCGCGCCTGGGTGCTGGAGAACGTGCGCGGCACCGTGCAGGCCGACATCCTGAAGGAGGACCAGGGCCAGAACACCTGCATCTTCTCCACCGAGTTCAGCCTGAAGGTGATGGGCGACATCCAGGAATGGTTCGTGCGTCACAACGTCAAGAACTTCTACTCGGTGTCGATCTCCGGCTACCACATCGCCGAGGCCGGAGCCAATCCGATCTCGCAGCTCGCCTTCACGCTCGCCAACGGCTTCACCTTCGTCGAGGCGTACCTGGCGCGCGGCATGCACATCGACGACTTCGCGCCGAACCTCTCCTTCTTCTTCAGCAACGGCATGGACCCCGAGTACACGGTGATGGGCCGGGTGGCGCGTCGCATCTGGGCCTGCGCGATGCGCGACAGGTACGGTGCCAACGAAAGGTCGCAGAAGCTGAAGTACCACTGCCAGACCAGCGGCCGCAGCCTGCACGCGCAGGAGATCCAGTTCAACGACATCCGCACCACGTTGCAAGCCTTGATCGCCACCTACGACAACGCCAACAGCCTGCACACCAACGCCTTCGACGAGGCGATCACCACGCCGACCGAGGAGAGCGTCCGCCGGGCGATGGCGATCCAGCTCATCATCAACCGCGAGTGGGGCCTGGCCAAGAACGAGAACCCCAACCAGGGCAGCTTCATCATCGACGAGCTGACCGAACTCGTCGAGGAAGCGGTGCTGAGGGAATTCGAGGCGATTTCCGAGCGCGGCGGCGTCCTCGGTGCGATGGAGCTCGGCTACCAGCGCGGCAAGATCCAGGAAGAGTCGCTGCACTACGAGAGCCTTAAGCACACCGGCGAGTACCCGATCATCGGTGTGAACACCTACCGCAATCCGCACGGCGACCCGGTCCCCGAGCACATCGAGCTCGCCCGCTCGACCGAGGAAGAGAAGCAGAGCCAGCTCGCGCGCCTGCGCGACTTCCACGCGCGCCACGTCAAGGAATCACCGGCGATGCTGGAGACGCTCAAGCAGGCGGTGATCCGCAACGAGAACGTGTTCGCGGTGCTGATGGACGCGGTGCGCTGCTGCTCGCTCGGCCAGATCACCAACGCGCTGTTCGAGGTCGGCGGGCAGTATCGGCGCAGCATGTAGCCGCTGTAGCCGCGCGCTCGCGCGCGCGAGGGTGGTGGCACGCCGCGCCCACCGGCCGGCGCTGACTACACTGCCGGCATGAACGCCCCCGGCACCACCCGCGTCCGTTTCTTCGACCTGCTCGCCGACGCCGCCGACCCGGTCGCCGAACTGCGCGCGGGGCTGGCGGCGCGGCCGGCGGCGATCCCGCCGAAGTTCTTCTACGACGCGCTCGGCGCGCGGCTGTTCGAGGCGATCTGCGAGTTGCCGGAGTACACGCTGCCGCGCGACGAGCAGGCGATCTTCGACCGCCACGCCAGCGAGATCGCGCGCGAGGTCGGCACCGGCGCGACGCTGGTCGACCTCGGCGCCGGCAACTGCGCCAAGGCCGAGCGCCTGTTCCCGCTGGTGCGGCCGGCGCAGTACGTGGCGGTGGACATCGCCGGCGAATTCCTTGCCGCGCGGCTGGCGGCGCTGGCGGAGCGGCACCCGGCGGTCGAACTGCTCGGCGTGGCGCAGGACTTCACCCGCGGCCTGGTGCTGCCCGATGCCGTGCGCGGCGGGCGGCGGCTGTTGTTCTACCCCGGCTCGTCGATCGGCAACTTCGGCCCCGACGAGGCGGCCGCGTTCCTGCGCCGCGCGCGCGCCGCCTGCGCCGGCGGCCACCTGCTGCTCGGCGCCGACCTCGTCAAGGACGCCGCCGAACTGCGGGCCGCCTACGACGACGCGCTCGGCGTCACCGCCGCGTTCAACCTGAACGTGCTCAACGCCGTCAACCGCGCGCTCGGCGCCGACTTCACAGTCGCCGACTGGCGCCACGTGGCGCTTTTCGACGCCGCGACCGGCCGCATCGAGATGCACCTTCAGGCGCGGCGGGCGCTGACGGTGCGCTGGCCGGGCGGCGAGCGCCGCTTCGCCGAGGGCGAGCGCATCCACACCGAGAACTCGCACAAGTACACGGTCGACGGCCTGGCGGCGCTGCTGCGCGCGGCCGGCTTCGCCGCGGTGCGCTGCTTCACCGACCCGCGCGGCCGCTTCGCGCTGGCGCTGGCGCGCTGAGAACAAGAGAAAACCCTCGGTGCCGGCGCCCTTGCGGCAACGGTGGCTCGCCTAGAATTGCGGCCCTTTGCCCGCCCTGCCGAGACCGCCCTTGCCCGACGCCGACCCGCGTCACCGCCCCGACGAGGCCGTCCGCGCGCTGTCGCTGGCCAAGTACCGCCGCCGCGCCGCCGGCTACGACGCCACCTGCGAACGCACCTGGCCGATCCGCGAACGCGCCGTCGCCGCGCTGCGCCTGCAGCCGGGCAGCCGCGTGCTCGACGTCGGCTGCGGCACCGGGCTGAGCCTGGCGCTGCTACGCGAGGGCGTTGGCGACGACGGCGCGGTCTACGCCTTCGACCAGAGCCCGGAGATGCTGGCGCAGGCGTACCGGCGCGTGCGCGAGGCCGGCTGGCGCAACGTGCACCTGTTCGAAGTGCCGGCGCAGGCACTGCGGCTGCCCGAGCCGGTCGACGCGCT
>Ga0114939_10002536_pt1 | contig 13452 bp, 8 predicted proteins | sample AshMeaCrysSpring_FD_87196 | JGI IMG/M metagenome (GOLD analysis project Ga0114939, IMG submission 87196) | Groundwater microbial communities from Big Spring, Nevada to study Microbial Dark Matter (Phase II) - Ash Meadows Crystal Spring | ecosystem: Environmental > Aquatic > Deep subsurface >... | reverse complement strand
CCGGCCCATCAAACCTTCCGACGAGGAGGGCATGCGCCATCTGTTCTACCGTTTTTCGGAGGAAACCCACTACTCCCGCTATTTTCATTCGGTGCGAAGCATGCCCCACGCCAAGATGCAGGAGTACGTGAACGTGGACTGGAGCAAGGACATGTCCATCGTGGGTCTGGTGGGCGAGGAGGGCAAGGGCCGCATCATCGCCGAAGGGCGCTACCTGCGGATCCCCGGCGGCGGATTGGCCGAATTGGTCTTTGTGGTGGATGAGCACTACCACGGCCGAGGCATCGCCACCTATTTGTACTCCCTGCTCATCCGGTTGGCGCGGGAAAGGGGAATAAAGGGGTTCACGGCGGATGTGCTCTTCGACAATCTGGCGATGATGAAGGTTTTCCACAAGGGGGATCTGCCCGTGCAGGCGCACCTCGAAGGCGGCGTCTATCACCTGACCATCCCTTTTGAAGCCAAATGAGAAGGAGGCACTGCGATGCTGATCGATCAAGCCGACCTTTTATGGGGAATGGACAAGCTGTTCGTGCGGGAATTCATGGGGATCACCGCGACCGTGCACTTCAAGAAGGAGGAGGTGGTCTTCCGTGAAGGCGACCCGGCCGGCCATTTTTATACCCTGATCGAGGGCAACGTCCGCTTGTCCATCGGCGAACCGCCCCAGCTCGTCTACACGGTCGACCGGGCCGGGGAGGCCTTCGGGTGGTCCAGCCTGGTGGACCGCAACTACTATTCGGCCACTGCCGAATGCATGGAGCCGACCCGCTGCCTCAAGCTTGAGGGCAAAAGGCTGGAATCCCTTTTGAAGAACCACCTCGAGAGCGGGTTCGAGTTTTACCGGAAGGTGGCCGGGATGCTGGGCCACCGCCTGGTTCAATGCTATCAGGCGATGCGTCAAACCGATGGATGAAGAGCCGGCCTGCGCCGGCGGCGGCCCGGCACGACCGGTGCCGGCCCCGTCTATTTCAGGGCCATGATCCGCCGCGCCTCGTCCGGGGTGGCCACCGGCCGGCCGAACTCGGCCGCCAGCTTCACCATCCGCTCCACGAAACGTTCGTTCGGCGCGAGCACCCCCTTGCGGAAATAGATGTTGTCCTCCAGCCCGATGCGCACGTGCCCGCCCATGAGGATCGCATGGGTGTTCATCGCCAGCTGGGCCGCTCCGATGCCGGCCACCGTCCAGGTGGCGCCGGCCGGGATGCTGTTCTTGAGGTGCACCAGGTTCTCGATGGTGGCGGGGATGGCCCCCTTGAGGCCCATCACGAAATCGAAGTGCAGCGGCGGCACGGCCAGGCCCTTTTCGGCCAGCGCGACGGCGTTGGCGATCATGCCGACGTCGAAGATCTCCATCTCCGGCTTGATGCCGTAGCTCCGCATGTCCCGCGCCAGGTTTTCGATGAGCTCCGGGCTGTTGGCGTAGACCGAGTCCGGGAAATTCACCGATCCGGTGGTCAGGCTCGCCATCTCGGGCTGGAGCGCGAGCCGATCGCTCCTTTGTTCATAGGCCATCCCCGCCCGGCCGCCGGTTGAAATCTGGACGATGAGGTTCGTGCGTTCCTTGAGGCCTTCGTGGATCTGTTTGAAGATCCGAACGTCCGTGGACGGAGATTCGTCCTGCGGGTTGCGGGCGTGCACGTGGATGACGGCCGCCCCGGCCTGCTCGCAGCGCACTCCGGCCTCCACGATTTCGGCCGGATGGATCGGGACATGGGGCGTTTTCTTTTTGGTGGGCAGCGATCCGGTGACCGCGGCGGTGATGATCAGTTTCTCCATCTCGACCTCGCTTCCTGACCGTCGATGGCAGCCTTATCGGCAAGATCTCCCGGTCCGACGCCATTATTGAATTGAATTAATTTATCATTTAGCATAATAGAATCCGCATTGATCCGCATGAGAACATACTGGAAACGCATGTCCTTGTAGTGCCGATGCATTGGCTCATACCGACTCAAATCGCCGCTCTGGCCGCCACGCTGCTTTTGGCATCGGCTTTTTATTATTTTTACTGGCGCCGCCGCAAGGTGTATCTGAGGCAATGGGCCGCGGCCTGGGCGGTCTACGCCTCCGGTACCATCGTTGAGATGGCCGGCGGCATCATCGGCATCCCGATGGCTGCGGCCATTCTCTCCCAATGCATGTCGCTCCTCAGCGGCATTCTGCTCCTGTCCGGAACCTATGCTTATGTGTCAAAGCCGTTTCCGATGGCGTGGATCACGGCCGGCGGCATCGGTCTGCTCTGCGGGTTGGTATTCGCTTGGCGCGTTGCCGACCTTCGATTCCTGATCGCTCCGCCGTCTGTCGTTATCTCCGCAGCGTATGCCTGGACGGGCCGCGCCATCCTGCGCGCCCGTGCCAACGGGGCGCTCGGGCAGACCGTGGCCGGATGGGCCTTCGTCCTCTGGTCCGTGCTGCAGCTCACCCATCCGGTGTGGGTGGCCGATGCGGCGTGGGAGGAATGGGGGTTTCTCGCAACCGCCCTACTGGAAATAGCCGTCGCCGTCGGATTTCTGGTCGTATTTTTCGAGGACACCCTCTCCATGCTGACGCGCAGTGCCGGGCAGCTGCGGCAACTGGTGCAGGACATGCCGGTGCTGCTGGACGCCTTCGATGAGAATTTGAATTTCATCGCCTGGAACCGCGAATGCGAGCGCGTCACCGGCTACACCGCCTCCGAGATCGTCAACAACCCGCGCGCGCTGGAAACCCTCTACCCGGACCCGGTTCAGCGCTCCAAAATGCTGGCGGATTTCGATGCCAGCGGGTTCAATTTCCGGGATCGCGAGTGGGAGATCACAGCAAAGAACGGCGAGCGCCGGACGATATCCTGGTCCAACCCGTCGCAGGAGCTGCCGATTCCCGGCTGGCACACCTGGGCCGTGGGAATGGACGTCACGCAGCGCCGCCGGGTGGAACAGGACCTGCGCACCCGGGCCCATCAACAGGAGACGGTGGCGCTTCTGGGACAGGTGGCGCTGACCGGCGTCGACACCGCTGCGCTCTTCAAAGGGGCCGTTCAATCGATCGCCCGCGAGCTGGGGGTCGACTTCTGTGAAATCCTGGAACTGGCGCCTGAAGGCGACCGCCTGATTTTCCGCGCGGGCCTTTCAAATGTCGAGCACTTGATCGACCGGGGCACGGTAGCTGCTGGTCAGGGCTCTCAGGCGGGCTTTACGCTCCTTTCGCGCGAGCCCGTGATCATGGCGGACATCGACAGCGAAACCCGCTTCACACCCCACCATTTCATGCGCGAACACGGAATCGTCAGCGGGATGAGCGCGGTCATCGGCGGCAGCGGGCGGCCCTTCGGGGTGCTGAACGCGAGCACGACGCGGCGCCGCGCCTTCACCAAGGACGACACCCTCTTCCTGCAATCCCTGGCGAATGTGCTGGCGGCCGCCATCGAACGCAAGCAGGCGGAGGAAGCCCTCCACCGGCAGGAGCAGGCCGCGCGAAAATCGGCGCAGGAAGAGTCGGTGATGTCCGAGATCGGCCGGATCATCGGCTCCACCTTGAACATCGGGGAGGTCTACGAGCAGTTCGCGGCCGAGGTCAAAAGGATTCTGCCTTTCGACCGCATCGCCATCAACCTGGTCGAGGTCGAGGCGCAGAAGGTCACATGCCAGTTTGCGGCCGGGCTTGCCGTCGAGGGCCGCATGCCGGGCGATCGTTTCGATCTGGCCGGCACGGCGACCGCCGCGTGCATCGCCGCCGGTCGCGGCATGCTGATCCCGTCGCTGCCGATGGAGGAGTTGAAATTGCGTTACCCGGGCCACGTATCGGTTCGGCGCCTCGGGATCCAAACCAGCCTTCTGGCCCCTCTGGTTTCCGAGGGCAAGGCTTTCGGCGCGTTGGTGATCATGTCCACCGCCGCGGACCGCTTCGCCGAACGGGATATCGCGCTCGCTGAAAACGTGGCCGCCCGGATCAGCGGAGCCGTTGCGCATGCCCGGCTGCTGGACGAGCTCCTTCAAATGCAGGAGTCGTTGAAACGCAGCGAGGCGGCCGCCCGGCGCCTGGTCCGGGAGAAGGCCGCCATGGCCGAGATCGCTCGCATCGTCGGCTCCACGCTCGCCATGGAGGATGTCTACGAGCGCTTCAGCGAAGAAGTCCGCAAAATCATTTCCTTCGACCGCATCACCATCACGCGCATCCATCCCGAGCGCGCGACGGCCCAGATCCTCTATTCAACCGGCCCCAAGGTGGCGGGGCGCGGCTTGGGCGAGGAATACCCTCTGGCCGGGACGATGTCGGCGGACGTCGTGGAAAAGAAGACGGGAATGGCGTATTCACCCGCCGGCGAGCAGCAGCTGGCCGCCGCGTTTCCGACCATTCTGCCGATGTGGACGGCCGGGTTCCGCTCCTTCCTGCTCGTCCCCCTCATCGTCGGGGATCGGGTGCTCGGCACGCTGGTCATGTCGAGCTATGCGACCGACACGTATGGTCCGGAGGACGTCTCGCTTGCCGGGAACATCGCATCGCAGATCAGCGGCGCCGTCGCGAACGCCCAGCTCTTCGCGGAGCACACCCGGATGGCCAACGCGCTTCGGGAAAGCGAGGCCTCCCTTAAAAGCATCTTCCGGGTGGCCCCGATCGGGATCGGAGTGGTGGATGCGCTCCTCGAGAGCGAGGCCTCCCTCAAGGGCGTCTCGCGGGCGGCCCCGAAAAGGATGGGAGCGGGATCTGAACGAATTCTCGTCCGGGTGAATGACCGGATGTGCGAAATGCTCGGATATGCCGCTGAAGAGATGGCCGGCAAGAGCGCCCGTATGCTTTACCCCACCGATGAGGACTTCGATTACGTCGGCCGGGAGAAGTATATCCAAATTCGCGAGAAAGGCACCGGCTCGGTGGAAACCCGCTGGCGGCGCAAGGACGGGACGGTCATCGACGTCCTTTTGACCTCCACCCCCATCGACTCCTCCGACATCTCCCGCGGCCTCACCTTCACCGCTTTGGACATCACCGCGCAGAAGCGCGCCGAGGAGGAGCGGCGCAAGCTGGAGGAGCGGCTGCGACAGGCCCAGAAAATGGAGGCCATCGGGACGCTGGCCGGCGGCATCGCCCACGACTTCAATAACATTCTGGCGGCCATCGTCGGCTTCGGCGAGCTGGCGCGGATGGACGCCTCCGCCAACGCCGAGCTGACGGCCAGCATCGACGGAATCCTGAAGGCGTCTTTCCGCGCCCGGGACCTGGTGCGCCAGATTTTGACGTTCAGCCGCCAGAACGAAGCCGAGCTCTTTCCCGTCCAGCCCCACCTGGTGGTCAAGGAAGCGGTGAAGCTGCTGCGGGCCTCGCTGCCCTCCACGATCCGTCTCCAGCAGACCATGAACAGCCAGGCCTATATACTGGGCGACCCCACGCAGATCCAGCAGGTCGTCATGAACCTCTGCACGAACGCCTACCATGCCATGCGCGAGGAGGGCGGCGAGCTGGAGGTCGCGCTGACCGAGGTTTGCGTGGACAACGCCCAGCCGCCGGAGCCTCAAGGGGTGACGCCGGGAATGTACCTGAAGCTCAGCGTCCGGGACACCGGGAGGGGGATCGACCCCGCTTTCATTCACCGCATTTTCGACCCGTACTTCACCACCAAGGAGAAAACCAAGGGCACCGGACTGGGGCTCGCGGTCGTGCACGGAATCGTCAAGAGCCACAAAGGCGCGATTCAGGTCTCCAGCCTGCTGGGTGCGGGCACCACGTTCGAGGTGTATTTCCCGATTGTTGATGAAGCGGTCGGAAAAGCCGTGCCGGATCAGGAGACCGCGGCGGCCGGGGGCTGCGAGCGCATCCTGTTTGTCGACGACGAGCCGGACATCGAGGATCTGGGCCGGAGGCTGTTGGGCAGCCTGGGATACGGAGTGGCCACCTGCCAGGATGGCGGAGCTGCCCTGGACCTGTTCGGCGCCGATCCCGCGCGCTTCGACCTCGTCATTACGGACATGACCATGCCCGGGATGACCGGCGATCGATTGGCGGTGGAGATGCTGCGCATCCGACCCGGCCTTCCCGTCATCCTGTGCACGGGATTCAACGAGCTGATCAACATGGACCGGGTGAAGGAGATCGGAATCCGGGCGCTGATGATGAAGCCGTTCCTGAAGAACGAGATGGCCAAGGTCATCCGCGAGGTGTTGGAACGGCGCTGAAACCCCGCCCGCATGCGCCCGGCAGACCGCCCCCCGGCCGTGCTCCGGCCGGACAATCGGATTTCATTCACGCTGCCGGGGTATCGGCCGCACTCGAAGCGCTGCGGCGTCCAGGCGTCATCCTTTCTCAGCGATCCTCGCCGCCCTCCCTGCGGGGAAGCTTGTCGAGCGAGGCCTGGATGCGGCGGAGATGCGATCGGATCTCGTGCAGCTGCGCGGCGATGCCGTCCGGCTCGCCGCCGGCGGGGCGAGGGTTGCCGCTGGAGCCCCCGATGGCGCGGGAGATCTCATCCAGACGGATGCCCAAGGTGATGATGAAATAGAGCAGCAGCAGAAACCCAAGCTGCCGCTCGCCCCAGCCCAGCTCGCGCCACCCGAATAGGGCCAGGATCATGAAGATCAGGCTGGTGACGGTGTACGGGTGGCTTGACAACCATTGGTGGATGAAGTGGATCATGGATCTGACACGGCCCTCTCGCCGGCGCTGCGGCCGCCCGGCGTGCCGGGTGCGCCGACCGCTCGCCGGCCGGGGTGCATTCAAGTTGGCGCCCGCCCGGAGACCGCGGATGGGCGCTAGGGGGTCTTGCCCCGCTCTTCGTCCCGCAGCAGCCGGCGCAGCACTTTGCCGACGTTGGACATGGGCAGCGATTCCCGGAATTCGATGATCTTGGGCCGCTTGTAGCCGGCCATGTTGTCCTTGCAGAAGGCCATGATCTCTTCCGCCGTCGCCGTTTCCCCGGGCCTGAGCTGGATGTAGGCCTTGACCGCTTCGCCGCTCTTGGCGTCCGGCACGCCGACCACCGCCGCGATGGCCACCTTGGGGTGCTGGTAGAGGATGTCCTCGACATCGCGCGGGTAGACGTTGAAGCCGCCCACGAGCACCATGTCCTTCTTGCGGTCGGTGATGTAAATGTAGCCTTCGGAGTCGATGTGGCCGATGTCCCCGGTGAGAAAGTAAAGCCTTCCCTCGATCATCCGAAACGCCCGTTCGTCTTCCTCCGGCTTGTTCCAGTAGCCCTTCATGACCTGGGGGCCGCAGACGGCGATCTCCCCGTCCTGGCCCTGCGGCAGTTCCTGGGTCCCGCCGACCAGGTCCACCACCTTGACGTCGGTGCCGGGAAGCGGAAAGCCGATGGAGCCGATCTTGCGCTGTCGGGCGTTGGTGGGGTTGGCGGTGACCACCGGCGCCGTTTCGCTCAGGCCGTAGCCCTCGAAGATCACCGCGCCGGTCTTCTCCTCGAAGCGCCGGCAGACTTCCGGCGGCAGCGGAGCGCCGCCGGAAAAGCAGCCGATCAGGGAGGTCAGGTCGTATTTCTCGAGGTGCGGATGGTTGGTGAAGGCCATGAAAATGGTCGGCACGGCCGGCATGAGCGTCGGGCGGTGCGTCTGCACGATCTTGAGCACTTCGGTGAAGGGCGGCGTGCCGGCGCGCGGGTCGGGCACGCAGATCAGCCGGCTGGCGCTGGCGCAGGAGGATAGCAGCGCGCAGGTCATCCCGAAACTGTGATACCAGGGCAGCACGCCGAGATAGGTGTGAAAGCCCTTGCGCTGCGTCTCGGCTTTCGCCCCCGGCTCGTGGACCAGCTGCATCCAATGATGGATGCCGGCCAGATCGTAGGTGAAATTGGCATGGGTCAGGCACGCCCCCTTGGGCTGCCCGGTCGTGCCGCCGGTGTACAGGATGAGGGCCAGGTCCGTTTCCGGGTTGATGCGCACCGCGGGCGCTTCGGGCCTGGCGGCGCCGACGATGTCGTCGAAGAAGAGATGCCCGGCTTCGTGGCGGTCGGCCTTTGGAATCTTGCCGAGCAAACCGCCGAGGATTCCCTTGATCGTCGGCAGATAGGACTTGACCCCGCAGATCACCACCGTTTCGACGGCGGTGCCCGCGATGGACTTGACCGTCGTCGGGTAGAAGCTCGGATGATCCATGCAGAAGAGCGCCTTGGCGCCGCAGTCCTTGAGCTGATGCTGGAGCTCCTTGGCGGTGTAAAGCGGGTTGCAGGTGACGCCGACGGCCCCGGCCTTGAGGACCCCGAAATACACCGGCGGAAAATGAGGCAGGTTGGGAAGGAAAATCGCCACGCGGTCGCCCTTGCGGATGCCGCGCGCCGCCAGAAAATTCGCGATGCGGTCGGCGGTGTCCTTCACCTGGGCATACGTCCGGGTGCCGCCGCTGAAAAGGGTGTAGACCCGGTCCGGATAGTCTCTGGCGGCTTCATCCAGGACGGCGAACAGCGGTTTGCGGTAATCGGGCACTTGCCGGGGGACGCCTTCCGGCCAGTTCGGGGTGCGCCATTCCTGCATGGGCATGTGAACCTCCTTCTTTGCGAACGGGAAGAAGAACAGCCGCCATGAGAAGCGGGGGCGAGTATAGAAGAACTGCTGAAAGGTGTCAAACAGGAAAGCTGCCGAAATCGGTGCGGATCGCCTGATACAGCTCCTCGCCGATGGCAATGCCGAGATCGATGAATCCGGGGCCGTAGGTCTTGCCGGTGGCCGTCCGGAAGGTGGATTTGATCCGTGCCAGGCTCGCCATCCCGGCCGGGTAATGCTTGAGAAAATCGGGCAGGGACGGCCGGGTGAAGGCGATCATGTCCCAAAGGGTGTCGGTGAAGTTGTCAGGTCCCCAGCGGAATTTGTCCGCATCGTAAAGGCAGCCGGACACCAAGGCCCCTTCGCGCGTGTTGACGGCGACCGTGCTCTTGAAGGCCTCGTGGTTGCGAATGGCGATGCAGATGTCCTCGATCTCGTCGGCGGCAAGCGGAAAGTCGGCGAGCAGCTCCCGCGCCCGGCGAGCGCCCTGCTCGGCGTGGTTGCTCTGCTTGCGCCGGATGTCGTGCAACAAACCGGCGCATTGCGCAAGGCATACCCGCCGCTCCAGGTACCCTCCGGAGTAGCCGGCCGCCCGGCCCTCGATATGGACGAGCGCCCCGGCGTCCACGGACACCTTCAACGCATGCAGGCTGCCGTGTCCGAAATCATCCTCCAGGTGCGCCGACATCGTCTGCCGCACCGCCACGACCAGCGCGTCGCTCTCGAACAGCGCCCTCGATGCCTCAACGTCCGCAGCATGATGCCGGTAAAATTCCGCCGGAGGGTACCGGGATGCGATCTGGCGGGCCCGCTCGCGCAGCCGCTCGTATTGGAAAGCCGCATCGACCATGCAGGGCAGCGTGGTTCGGGTGAGGAAAATGAAATGCCGATCTCATTCCCATGAAACCGGCACATTTCTCGACGCGTCCGTCGCAGGGCAGATCAGCTTTCAACCAGCCGGAAGGGTTTGCCGCAGACCTTCCAGCGCCCGCCTTCTCTGACGAGATCCAGAGTCTCCTCCACCGGGTAGGCCTCCCCCATCCCGAACCAGCGTGCCACCAGCCCGAACACGGGATTGATCGCGCGCCGGCGTTCGGCCTTGAGCGTGACCACGGCGGAATCGGCGCCCTTGAGGGAGGTTGTGGCATCGATGTGAAAGAGCCCCTGTTTCATATAGCTGAATTCATACCCCAGCGAGCGCGCCTTCAGATCGATCCGCTGCAAATAAGCTTGCGCCGCACTCTTTTCGGAATCGCCGGCCAGGTCCTTGCAAAGCCGGTCAGCCATGGCGGGATCCAGCCAGAAATAGGCCTGGGCGAATTCCAGAGCGGCTTTCTCCGGATCGTCCCGCTGGTCGGCCACGGCCAAAACCACCTGGAGGATCAACCCCAACATGATAACCGAAGTGAACGTCAGGAACTTGCTGCCGCTGTCCATGAACCCTTCCTCCTTGTAGACCATTCATGGGACGCCGCCCGACTGGCGAAGCCGCGCCTCCCCCCGAAATCATCATCCGTCGGAAAATTTTCGACTAACATGATTCATGAACCAAAACAAGAATTTTTTGCCATGCGGGCGAGGGCGGCGACGGCGCCGCCCGTTGCCGTTCCCGCTATCGCACGATGCAGCGGGAAACCCATGGCTCGGCGATGCGTCTGAGCCCCTCCATCTCCTCCGGCGAATAGGCCGGGTCCATGCTGCCCTGAAAATAGTCGGGTCTCAACAGGCCGCACGCCTTGAACGGTTGGAGGGCGTATTGCCGGCTGCCGGAAATCAGCCGGGCGATGTGCCGGATGGTGTCGGGCGTCACGAGCGGGCGCACACAGGTGGTCCGGAATTCGTATGCGACCCCGGAATCCATTATGATCTGCAGGCTGGCCAGCAGATCGGTCTTGTCGCAAAAAGGAGCGAGGCCTTCCGCGTAACGGTGCGGCTCGGTTTTGATGTCCATGGCCAGGTAATCCACGAGCCCCGCGGCCAGGAGCGTCCTGAGCATCTGCGGTCGGCTGCCGTTGGTGTCCAGCTTGATCGGGTAGCCCAGATCCTTGATGCCGCGGCATAAATCCGGAAGGTCCGCATGCAGCGTGGGCTCGCCGCCGGAGACGACGACCCCTTCCAGCCACCCGCGGCGCTGTGCCAGGAAGTCGAAGACGTCCTCCGCGGGGATCGTTTCCGGCCGGCGTCGCGGGGCGCCCGTCAGTTGAGGGTTGTGGCAGTAGGGGCAGGCGAAATTGCAGCCGGCCAGGAACAGGACGCAGCTGATCTTGCCGGGGTAGTCGATGAGGGAGTGCTTTTGAAGGCCGCCGATGTTCATAACCTCAGGACCCGATCTGAACGCTCTTACGGTCACCGAACTCCGCCTGCTTGGCGCTGTTCCATTGCTTCACCGGCCGCAGGTAACCCACCACCCGGGAGTAGACCTCGGTCGCCTCGCTGCATTGGCGGCAGCGGGGCTGCTCTCCTTCCAGATAGCCGTGGGTCGGGCAAATGCTGAAGGTCGGGGTCAGCGTGAAATACGGCAGCCGGTGGCGCGAGGCGATCTTGCGCACCAGCCCGCGGATCACGGCGGTATCCTTGACCCGCTCGCCCAGGAAAACATGCAGGACCGTACCGCCGGTGTATTTGCACTGCAGGTCGTCCTGCAGCTTCAGGGTTTCGAACAGGTCATCGGTATAGCCGACCGGCAGCTGGGTGGAGTTGGTGTAATAAGGGACAGCGCCGCCGCTGCGCACGTCGGCCTCATTGGCGCAGATGATCTCGGCGAAGCGCTGCTTGTCGAGCATGGCCAGCCGGTAGGAGGTCCCCTCCCCCGGGGTGGCTTCCAGATTGAACAGCGTCCCGGTGGTTTCCTGAAGGCCGGCAATGGTCTCTCTGAGGAAATCCATGACTCGCAAAGCGAAGGCCTGGCCGGTTGCGGTGGTGATGTCTTTTCCCAGGAAATTCAGACAGGCCTCGTTCATGCCGATGATGCCGATGGTGGAAAAATGGTTTTTCCAATAGATGCCGAAATTGTTCTTGATCTCGCGCAGGTAGAACTTGGAGTAAGGGTACAGGTTCTTGTCCGTGAATTGTTCGAGCACCTTGCGCTTCAAATTGAGGCTCTCGGCGGCGAGCCGGACCCGGCGGCCGAGCCGGGCGAGGAAATCCTTCTCGTCCTGGCTTTGATAGCCGATCCGGGGCAGGTTGAGGGTCACCACCCCGATAGACCCGGTTAGCGGGTTGGCGCCGAAAAGGCCGCCGCCGCGCTTGAGCAGCTCGCGGTTGTCCAGCCGCAGGCGGCAGCACATCGACCGGGCGTCCTCAGGCGACATGTCCGAGTTGATGAAGTTGGAAAAATAGGGAATCCCGTATTTGCCGGTCATGCGCCACATCGGTTCCAGGTTGGGGTTTTCCCAGTCGAAGTCCGCCGTAAGGTTGTAGGTCGGGATCGGAAAGGTGAACACCCGCCCCTTGGCGTCGCCCTCCATCATCACTTCGGCGAAGGCGCGGTTGATGGCATCCATCTCCGGCTGGAACTCGGCGTAGGTCTCCGGCCGCTCCACGCCGCCGACCACCGCCGGGGTGTTCTTCAGAATAGCCGGCGGGTGGAGATCGAGAGTGATGTTCGTGAAGGGGGTGTTGCCGGTGATGAACACTTTGCCGTTTCTTCTGGCGATCACGGTTTCGTTCGCGGTACTCGGGCACCAGATCACACCCGAGTAATCGACTTTCCGAATCGTCTGGAGATAAGTATCCTGATGATCGATCAGCCTCAGGACATGCAGCATTTTCTTGCCGATGGTCGGCTTACGGGTTCCCACGGTGAAGCCGTATTCCGCCTCGACGGCGATCTGTTGAAGCCCGTTCAGGATCTCGATATTGGTCGTGGTGATCTTGGTTCCTTCATGCCCGTCGGCTTTTAGATATGTCTCAAGAAATAAGCGCGCCTGACGCCGGTTCACGTTTTTCAACACGTCCGGGATGAATTTAACCGTGGCGCGAGTCGCAAAAAGGTTATCCAGAACCTTCTGGGAAGATTCAGCATTCAGCCGGATCATCTGCGAGGAGGTGCCAAGGGCCGGAACTGAGTCCCGGTTGGTGTAAGTGAAGCCCATGCGATTCAGAATGCCTATGATCTCCGCATAATTTTCAGGGCTTTTGGTCTTTGATTGATAAATCGTGATGCGATGGCAGTGGCGGTTTTGGGTGTAGCTCTCCTTCGAGCCTTCCGCGATGATCCATGCCAGCAGCCGGATTTCATCGTCGGAGATGACTTTCTCCGGATTGATGTTCTTGCCGGTGACCGGGATGATGACGGGGGATTTATAGGTGGCAACCTTTTCGATTTCCTCTAGCACAAATGTATCGTCCGTATTGAACTTCTTCCTGACCACCCGGTGCCCCGGCGAAATCAGTTGATCCTGTATCCGGTTTTTCAGCTGATACATTTCGCCGGAATACGGCCGTGCAAACATCTTATTCACCGGCTGGTCCTCGATGGCGCCGGTGTGGATGTTAAAGGTCTTGATGGTCTGGCCGACTTCGATATCCGCGTATCCCATCCAGCCGTCCGGGGTAAGAATATCCGTGTCCTCTGAAAGGCATTGAAATCCCACCCGCGTCGGGATGTTGATGTTGAAGATGAACTCCTGCAGGGCCTGCTTGACCTCGCGGTACTCCAGCCGGTCGTAGCGTACGAACGGCGCGAGCAGCGTGTCGAAGTTCGAGATGGCCTGGGCGCCGGCGGCCTCGCCCTGCAGGGTGTAGAAGAAGTTGACGATCTGGCCGAGGGCGCTGCGCAGGTGCCGGGGCGGCGAGCTCTCCACCTTGCCCTCCACGCCCTTGAACCCCTGGCGCAGCAGGTCCATCAGGTCCCAGCCCACGCAGTACACCGCCAGCAGGTTGAGGTCGTGGATGTGCAGGTCGCCCTCGGCGTGGGCCTGGCGGATTTCGGGCGGGTAGATGCTGTTCAGCCAGTACTCGGAGGTGACCTCCGAGGAGATGTAGT
>Ga0114939_10002535_pt1 | contig 13455 bp, 11 predicted proteins | sample AshMeaCrysSpring_FD_87196 | JGI IMG/M metagenome (GOLD analysis project Ga0114939, IMG submission 87196) | Groundwater microbial communities from Big Spring, Nevada to study Microbial Dark Matter (Phase II) - Ash Meadows Crystal Spring | ecosystem: Environmental > Aquatic > Deep subsurface >... | reverse complement strand
TTCGCGTCCTTGGCCACCTCGAAGATGTGCATGTCCTGCACCGGGAAGTGGTTGCTGCCGAACTTGAAGTCGCCTCGCACCGACTTGAAGTCGGCCGCCTTCAGCGCCGCGGAGAAGGCCTTCTTGTCGGCCACGTTGCCCTTGACCTTGGCGATGGCCGAGTCGAGCAGCAGCGCCGCGTCGTAGCTCTGCGCCGCGTACTGGCTGGGGATGCGGTTGTACTTCTTCTCGAACTCCTCGACGAACTGCTTGTTCACCGGGTTGTTGAAGTCCGGCCCCCAGAAGGTGCCGCTGATCACGCCCAGCGCGGTCTCCTTCTGCGCCGGCAGCGTCGAGCCGTCGGCCGTGCTGCTGGACAGCAGCGGGATCTTGCCCAGCAGGCCGGCCTGCTGGTACTGGCGCACGAAGTTCACGCCCAGGCCGCCGGGGTAGAACACGTAGACCGCGTCCGGGTTCTTGGCCGCCACCTGGGCCAGCTCGGCGCTGAAGTCGGGCTGGTTCAGCGGCGTGTAGATCTCGTCGATGACCTCGCCCTTGTAGAAGCGCTTGAAGCCGGCGACGAAGTCCTTGCCCGCCTGGTAGTTGGGCGCCATGCCGATGACGCGCTTGTAGCCCTTGTCGGTGGCGTACTTGCCCACGACTTCGGCCTGGTTGTCGTTCTGCCAGCTGACGATGAACTGGTAGGGGCTGCACTGCGCGCCGGCGATGGGCGCCGGGCCGGCGTTGCTGCCGATCAGGAACACGCCCTTCTCGGTGATCGGCTTGTGCACCGCCATCATCACGTTGCTGAAGGTGATGCCGGTGATGATCGGCACGTTCTCCTTCTCGATCAGCTTCTGCACGATCTGCGTGGCCACGTCGGGCTTGAGCTGGCTGTCCTCGCGCAGCACCTGCACCGGCACGCCGCCGAGCTTGCCGCCGTTGCGCTCGACCACCATCATGAAGGCGTCGTACTGGTCCTGGCCCAGCGCGCCCTGCGGGCCGGAGAGCTCCGCCATGAAGCCGATCTTGATCGGCGCCTGGGCCTGCGCCAAGCCGGCCGCGGCGCCGAGCGCCAGCGCAGCCAGGGTACGGGTGGTGAATGACAGCATGGCAAACGTCTCCTTTGCGGGATCGGGTGAAAGTAGTTTAGGTCTAAAGTATTTAGGCGGTACCTAGGGCAAGCCCGAAGAAGTCGCGGGCATTGCCGTGCAGGATGCGTGCCCGCGCCGCCTCGTCCAGGAAGGGCACTTCGCGCACCAGGCTGCCGATCTGCTGCTCGCCCAGCGGGAAGGGGCTGTCGGAGCCCAGCATCACCCGGTCGGTGCCCATCACCTCGGTCAGCAGGCGCAGCGCGCCGGGGTCGAACACGGCGCTGTCGACATGGAAGCGGCGGGCGTAGTGCGACGGCGGGTGCGGGCAATCCTTGCGGATGATGTCGCGCTGCTTCCAGGCGTTGTCGGCGCGGCCCAGCAACCAGGCGAAGCTGCCGCCGCCGTGGGCGAAGCAGATCTTCAGGCTTTGGGGGATGCGTTCCAGCGCGCCAGAGAGGATCAGCGAGAGCATGCCCAGCTGCGTCTCGGCCGGCATCGCCACCAGCCAGGGCAGCATCCACTGCTTCATGCGGTTGCCGCCCATCATGTCCCACGGGTGCACCAGCAGCGGAATGCCCTGCTGCGCGCAGTGGATCAGGAACTGCACCAGCGCTTCGTCGTCCAGGTCGCGCTCCGCCACGTGGTTGCCGATCTGCACGCCGATGCAGCCGGCGGCCATCGCCCGGTCGGCCTCGCGGCAGGCCAGGTCGCTGTCCTGCAGCGGCACCTGGGCCAGCGCCTTCAGCCGCCGCGGTGCGTGTGCGCAGTAGGCCAGCACGTGCTCGTTCATGCGCCGCGCCCATTCGGCGGTCTTTTCCGCCGGCCAGGCATAGCCGAACATCACCGGCGTCGCGCACACCACCTGCACATCGACGCCCTGCGCGTCGAGCTCGGCCACACGCTGGTGCGGGTCCCAGAGCGAGGCCGTCACCGGCCGGAAGCGCTGGTCGCCCAGCATGATGTGGCCGCGCTGGCCTCCGGCTTCGATATCGAGCCAGGGTGCCCGCTCCGCGTCCACTGCCAAGGCCTCGGCGCGCGCGATGCGCGGCAGGCAATGGGCGTGCATGTCGATCATGACTGGGCTTCGTCCAACAGTCCGGATGCCGCCAGCGCCGCATGCCACGCCCGGTGGTCGCGGCCCGGGTGCACGGTGCCGCAGTGCGGGCAGCGGCGCTCGGCCTCGCTGGATTCGTAGAAGCGGGTGTAGGTGGCCGGCAGGTCAGCGACGATGTCGGCCAGTTGCACCTCGACGCGCTGCACCAGCGTGCCGCAGGCCGCGCAATGCCACTGGAAGGCGTCCATCAGGCCCTGGGGCCGCTGCCGCTCGATCACCAGGCAGCGGCTGTCGGGTTCGGGCCGCTGCGGCGAATGCAGCAGGTGCGGCTGCATCAGGAAGATGTCGCCTTCCTTCAGGTGCACGCGCTCGTAGCGACCGCGGTCCCACACCAGCAGGTGGGCATTGCCCTTGAACTGCCAGAAGAACTCTTCCAGCGGATCGTCGTGGAAATCGCTGCGTGCATTGGGCCCGCCGACCACGGTGACCAGGAAGTCGGCATCGGCCCAGATCTGCTGGTTGCCCACCGGCGGCTTCAGCAGGTGGGCGTTGTCTTCCAGCCAGCGCGGGAAGTTGAAGGGGCGGCCGTAGCGAAAGCTGCTCATGGGTTGCTCAGGGCTTGTAGGCCACGCACTTGATCTCGATCAGCAGCTGCGGGTGCGGCAGCTGGTGCACCGCCACCGTGGTGCGCGCCGGCCCGCCGGGGCCGAAGAACTCGGCGTAGACCTCGTTGTAGCCGGCGAAATCGTTCATGTTGACGAGGAAGCTGCTGACCTCGACCACGTCATCCAGCCCGGCCCCTTCGGCCGCCAGGATGTCGCGGATGTTGGACAGCACCACGCGCGTCTGCTCGCGGATGTCCAGCCGCATCGTGCCCATCGCGTCCATCGCCGCGCCCGCGATCGTGTTGTCCGGCCGGCGGCTGCTGATGCCTGCGGTGAACAGGAACGGCCCGGCGCGCTTGACGTGGGAGTAATTGCCGCGCGGTGCGGCCTTGTCCGGCAAGACACTCATGGGCTGCTGTTGCTGAACTCGGGGATGTCGGGCTGGCTGCCCCACATGCAGAACGACGAAGGCACCGCCGGAAACTGCCGCGGCCGGTAGCCGGCCTCGTCTTCCGGGGCGATGGTGCGCACGCCGGTGGAGTATTCGTAGACCATGCCGTCCGGCCCTTCGAAATACAGGAACACCGCGCCGGAGGTCGGGTGCCGCCCCGGGCCGAAGACGATCTTCACGCCCTTCTCGCGCAGCAGGTACCAGGCGCGCATGACGTCGTCGATGCTCGCCACCTGGTGGTTGACGTGCTGGATGCCGGCGCGCGTGGTCGGGAACAGCGCCACCTTGTGATGCACCGGGTCGATGCGCAGCAGCGCGGCATCGCCGATGCGGTCGCTGACGCGCGCGCCGAGCACGCCGCACCAGAAGGCCTCGTCGCGCGGCGCGTCGGTGCTGCACAGGCCGATGTGGCTGAAGCCGGTGATGCCGGCATCGCGCGACGGGAAGTGGCGGCGACCGCCGTGCTGCGGCCGCACCACCAGGTCGATGCGGTTGCCGGTGGGGTCGCGGAAGCTGACGAAGCCGTGCACCCGGCGCTGCTCGCAGGCGTCGGCGCTGCCGGCGTGCACGGCGAAGCCCTGGTCGGACAGCGCCGCGGCGGCGGCCTGCAAGGCGTCGGCATCGCGCAGTTCGAAGCCTGCGGTGTGGTCGGCCGGGTCGCCCTCGAAATAGACCAGCGTGTGGTCGCGCTCGTCGCTGCGGTAGTAGCGCGCACCGGCTTCCGCGCGCGCCAGCTCCAGCCCGACCACCTCGCGCGCGAAGCGGTCCGCCGCGTCCAGGTCGCGCGTGCCCAGGCGCACATAGCGGATGTCCAGCAGATCGATCATGCGGCGGCCCAGATGGGGTCGGCCAATATACCCGCCGGCCTGCGCATCCCGTATCGGGACTGCTACTCCCAGCCGAAATGCGCGCGCACCGCCCTGGCAGTGTGGTTGATCGGCGCCACCGGCGCCTGCGGGAAGGGCATCAGGTTCGGCGAGCGCACGCCGCCGCCGTTCTGGCCCAGCACGGCGATCGCGCGGATGCGCCAGCCGGCGGCCTTGAAGGCGGCCAGGTACGCGTCCGCGTCGGGGTAGCGGTCGGCATGGTCGGGGTTGGCGCTGGGCGCCAGGCAGCACAGCACCGCATTGCAGCGCGCCCGCGCGGCTTCGGCGATGAAATCCTCGGGCGTGGCCCGCGTGTCCTGCAGCGAGCCCACCCGCGCATACAGCCGCAGCGGCGCGCGGCCGCCCAGCGGCTGGATGTCGCGCACGCTGCGGTTGAAGCAGCCGGTCAGGCTGCGCACCAGTGACGCCTTGCGCGTGTTGGGGTTGCCGATGACGATATAGGCGTCCATTCGCGTTCAGCGCGGCGCGCGCCCAAAGTGCAACCAGCCCGGCAGCTTCACGCGGCCATCATAAGGGTGCGCCGGCGTGACCGGCCTCGTGCCCGGCCGATGCGCCGTGCCGGTCCCGGTGCACGGCGCGCGCCCGATCAGAACAGCGGCGGCGGCAGCGCGCTGGCCGGCGGCGCCGGCGGCGTGCTGCCGGTCTGCCGGTCGGCCAGCGACACCCAGCCGCCGCCCATCGCCTTGTAGATGCTCACCGCCGAGGCGAACAACTGCGCGCGGATCGAGGCCAGGTTCAGCTCGGCCGGGAACAGCGCCTGCTCGGCCTGCAGCACCGTGCTGTAGCTGGTGTAGCCGCCGTCGTACTGCAGCCGCGCGAGTTCGTTGTACTGCTGCAGCGCGGCCACCAGCTTGACCTGCGCGTCCAGTTGTTCTTTGAGCTTCTGGTTCGCCACCAGCGCGTTGTCGACGTCGGCGAAGGCATTGCGGATCGACAGCTGGTAGTTCAGCAGCGCCGCCTGCTGGCCGGCTTCGGCCTGCGCCACCTGGCCGCTGACCGCGCCGAAAGTGAAGATCGGCCCGGCCAGCGTGCCGGCGTAGCTCCACACCTTGGCCGGGCCGCTGAACAGCCTGGACAGGTCGGCGCTGGCGTTGCCGTAGGCGCCGGTGAGCGAGATGGTCGGGAAGTACAGCGCCTTGGCGGCGCCGATCTGCGCGTTGGCGGCGATCAGCTGCTGCTCGGCCTGCAGCAGGTCCGGCCGGCGCTCCAGCAGCAACGACGGCACACCCGCCGGCACCGTCGGCAGCTTCAGGTCGTAGACCGACTTGCCGCGCAGGATGGGCCCCGGGTCGCGGCCGATCAGCACCGCCAGCGAGTTCTGCGTCTGCGCGATCTGCGACTCGATCAGCGGGATCTGGGCCGCGGCCGTCTCGTACTGCGACTGCGCCTGCGCCACGTTCATCATCGACACCTGGCCGTACTGGAACTGCAGCGTGAACAGGTCCACCGATTCCTTGTAGGTCTGCAGCGTCTTCTTCGCCACGTCCAGCTGCGCGTCCAGCCCGCGCAGCTGCAGGTAGCTGCTGGCCACCTGCGCCACCAGCGTCAGGATCACGCCGCGCCGCGCCTCGTCGGTCGCCAGCACGTTCGCAAAGGCGGCTTCCGACTGGCGGCGGATGCGGCCCCACAGGTCGATCTCCCAGCTCGCCTGCAGCGCGGCCTGGTAGGCGCTGGCCGGGTTCGGGTAGTTGGGGATCAGCGACGCGAAAGCCGGCTCGCGCGTGCGCTCGCGCTGCGCACCGGCGCCGTAGCCGACGGCGGGAAAGAGCTGCGAGCGCGTCTGCGTCAGCACGGCGGCCGCCTGCTCGACGTTGGCCGCGGCGATCTGGATGTTGGTGTTGTGCTTCAGCGCCTCGTCGATCAGCTGCTCCAGCACCGGGTCCTGGAACTGCTGCCACCACGACGTGTCGGCGGTGGCGGCGGCGTCCTTGGGTTCGTACTGGAAGGCGGCGGGCGCAGCGATCTCCGGGCGCTTGTAGTCAGGGCCCAGCGTGCAGCCGACCAGCGCCAGTGCGGTGCAGGTGGTGAGCGCCCGCCGCAGCACCTCAGGCCCCCTCGCTGGCGGCGGGCAGGTTGGCCCTGGCTTCGGCCTTGGCCTTGCGGCCCTCGCCCCAGCGGTCGAAGATGTAGAAGAACAGCGGCACGTACAGCATCGCCAGCGTGGTCTCGCCGAGCATGCCGCCGATGATGCCGGTGCCGATGCTGTGGCGCGCATTGGCCCCCGCACCCACCGCCAGCGCCAGCGGCAGCACGCCCACCGCGAAGGCCAGCGAGGTCATGATGATCGGCCGCAGGCGCTGCTCGCCGGCCAGGCGCGTCGCGTCCATGATGCTGTAGCCCTGCTTGCGGAAGTCCACCGCCGCGCTGACGCGCAGCACCGCGTTCTTCGCACCCAGCCCGATCAGCACCAGCAGGCCGATCTGGAAATACACGTCGTTCTCCAGCCCGCGCATGAAATTGACCAGCAGCGCCCCCAGCACGCCGAAGGGGATGGCCGTCATCACCGCGCCGGGCAGCGTCCAGCTTTCGTACTGCGCCGCCAGCACCAGGAAGACGATCAACAAGCCGAAGACGAAGGCCAGCGACGAGGTGCCGCCGGACTGCTTCTCCTCGAAGGCCAGGCCCGACCAGGCAAAGGTGTAGCTGGGCGGCAGCTCGCGCGCCAGCGCCTCCATCGCGGCGATGGCCTGGCCGGAGCTGTAGCCCGCGCCCGGGTTGCCGATGATCTTGGCCGCGGGAAAGCCGTTGAAGTGCGGCAGCAGGTCCGGCCCGGCCGTCCAGCGGGTATCGACCACGGCCGACAGCGGCACCATCTTGCCCTGGTTCGAGCGGGTGTACAGCCGGGTGATGTCACCGGGTTGCTGGCGGAACTGCGCATCGGACTGCACGATCACCCACCACACCCGGCTGTACTGGCTGAACTGGCTGGCGGTGAGCGAGCCGAACTGCGCCTGGATGGCGCTGTACACGTCCTGCACCGGCACCTGCAGCAGCATCGCCTTCTCGCGGTCGACATCGGCGCGCAGCTGCTGCGAGTTGGCGTTGAAGGTGGTGTTCACGCCGGCCAGTTCCGGCCGCTGCCGCGCCTGGGCCAGGAAGGCCTGCACCTGGTTGCCCAGCTCCACCGGCGAGCCGGCGGCGGTGTCCTGGATCCAGAACTCGAAGCCGCCGGTGGTGCCGATGCCGGGGATGGCCGGCGGCGCGATCGGGATCACCACCGCCTCGCGGATGTGCTTGGCCTCGTCGTAGAAGCGCGTCAGGATGGCGCGCGCGTTCTGCTCCTTGGCGGTGGCGATGTCGGCGTAGCGTTCCTTGAAGTCCTTGAAGGTGATGAAGAAGGTGGCGGCGTTGGTCTTGAAGCCGGCGTCCACCAGGCTGTAGCCGGTGATCATCGAGCGCGTGGCCACGCCGGGGATCTTGGCCAGGATGGCGTCGGCGCGTACGGCCACCGCCTGCGTGCGCTCCAGGCTGGCGGCCTGCGGCATGATGATCGCCACCATCGCATAGCCCTGGTCCTCCTGTGGCACGAAGCTGGTGGGCAGCGTGTGGAACAGGTGCCAGATGGCGTACAGGAACCCGCCCAGCAGCACGAAGGCGACGGCCATGCGCCGGATGACGAACTCCACCGCATGGCCGAAGCCGCGCGTGACGCGGTCGACCTGGCGGTTGAACCAGGCGAAGAAGCCTTTCGTGGGCGGCGGGTTGTGCTTCAGCAGCAGCGCACACATCGCCGGCGTCAGTGTCAGCGCGACGAAGCCGGAGATGATGACCGACACGACGATGGTGATGGCGAACTGCTTGTACAGCTGCCCGGTGGTGCCGGGCAGGAAGGCCGCGGGGATGAACACCGAGGCCATCACCAGCACGACGGCCACCAGCGAGCTGCCGATCTCGCCCATCGAGCGCAGCGTCGCTTCCCTGGCCGACAGGTGGTGCTGCTGCATGTTGCGCTCGACGTTCTCGCACACCACGATGGCATCGTCGACGACCATGCCGATGGCCAGGATCAGGCCGAAGAGCGTGAGCAGGTTGATCGAAAAGCCCAAGGCGAGCATGCCGCTGAAGGTGGCGATCAGCGAGACGACGATCGCCACCGCGCAGATCAGCGTGGTGCGGAAGCTTTGCAGGAACAGGTAGACCACCAGCACCACCAGCACCAGCGCCTCGGCCAGCGTCTTGATCACCTCCTCGATCGACAGGCGCACGAAGTCATTGGTGTCGAGCGCGATGGTCGTGCTCAGGCCCTCGGGCAGGCGCGACTTCATCTCCTCCAGCGTCTTGCGCACCGCGTCCGACACCACCAGCCCGTTGGCGCCGGGCTGCTGGTAGATGGCGATGAAGGTGGCCGGCTCGCGGTTCAGTTGCGTGTCGACGATGTACTGGCGCAGGCCGATCTCGGCGCGCGCCACGTCGCCCAGGCGCACGATGGCGCTGCCGTCGGCATTGGCGCGCAGGATGATGCGCTCGAACTGGCGCGGGTCGGTGAACTGGCCCTGCGTCACCACCGGGAAGGTCAGCTGCACGTCGCCGGCGCTCGGCTGCTGGCCGATCTGCCCGGCGCCGAAGAGTGCGTTCTGCTGGTTCACCGCATTGGCGATGTCGCTGGTGGTGATGCCCAGCGAGGCCATGCGGTCCGGGTTCATCCAGATGCGCATCGCCTGGTCGGGCACGCCCATGATCTGCGCCTGGCCGGCGCCGGGCACGCGCTTCAGCGCATCGAGCACGTAGACGTTGGCGTAGTTGGCCACGTAGTCGGCGCTGTAGCGCCCGCCCTGGCCGGTGACGGCCACCAGCATCATGATCGACGAGCTCTTCTTCTGCACCGACACGCCCTGCTGCTGCACCGCTTCGGGCAGCGCCGGCAGCGCCAGGTTGACGCGGTTCTGCACCTGCACCTGGGCGATGTCGGGGTCGGTGTCGAGCGAGAAGTACACGGTCAGCGTCAGCTGCCCGGTGGCCGAGCTGGTGCTGCTCATGTAGAGCATGTGGTCCACGCCGTTGATCTGCGCCTCGATCGGCGAGGCCACGCTGTCGGCCAGCGTCTTGCTGTCGGCGCCGGGGTAGGTGGCCTGCACCGTCACCTGCACCGGCGTGATCGCCGGGTACTGCTGCACCGGCAGCACCGTCATCGACACCAGCCCGGCCAGGCACAGGATGATCGCGACCACCGCCGCGAAGATCGGCCGTTCGATGAAGAAGCGCGAGAACATGCGCGGGGCGGACTGTCGGCCTACCGGGGGGCGCTGGCAGGCGCCGCGCCCGCTTGCGCCGCGCCGTCGACCTGCGCGATCACCACCGACGCCCCGGGCGTCAGCCGCTGGCCGCCGTCGACCACCACCCGGTCGCCGGATGCCAGGCCCTCGCCGACGAACCAGTTGTCGCCGTACCAGTCGCCGACCACCAGCGGCCGCTGCTCGGCCTTGCCCTGGCTGCTGATCACCCAGGCGAAGTGGCCCTTGGCCCCTTGCTGCACCGCGCGCTGCGGCAGCAGGATGGCGTTCGGCCGCACGGCGCCCTTCAGCCGCGCGCGCACGTACTGGTTGGGGCGCAGCACCCCCTTGGGGTTGTCCACGGTGGCCCGGATCAGGAAGGTGCCGGTCTGCGCGTTGTAGTTCGGGTCGGCAAAGGTGATCCTGCCCTTGAACGGGAAGACGCTGCCGTCGGGCTGCACGATCTCCACCACCAGGTTCATGTCCGGCGGCAGCCTCAACCGGCCGTCGCGGATGTCGTTCTGGATGCGCAGGTACTCGTTCTCCGACAGGCTGAAATTGACCCACATCGGCGTCAGCACCGACACCGTGGTGAGCTGCGAGTTCTGCGGGCTGAGGTAGGTGCCGTCGGCCACCGCCGCATAGCTGCTGACGCCGGAGACTGGCGTGGTGATGACGGTGTAGCTCAGGTCCAGCCGCGCCGAGGTCACCTGCGCCTTCGACTGCTCCACCGCCGCCGCCGCCTGCTCGTACTGGCCTTGCGCGTCGTCCAGGTCCTTCTGCGACAGCGCGTTCTTCGCCGCCAGCGGCTTGGTGCGGTCCAGGTTCTGCTTGGCCACCGTCATCGCCGCCTGGTTGCGCTGCAGCGCGGCGTTGGCCGCGTCCAGCTGCGCCTGGAAGGGCTTGGGGTCCATGCGGAACAGCACCTGCCCGGCCTTGACCACCGAGCCTTCGGTGTAGACGCGCTTGTCCAGGAAGCCGGAGACCCGCGCCTGGATGTTCACCGCCTGCGAGCTCTGGGTCTGGGCGATGTATTCGCGCGAGATGTCGACGTCGCGCGGCCGCACGGTGATGACGCTGACCTCCAGCGGCGGCGGCGCCAGCTTCGGCGCTTCTTTGCCGCAGGCGGCGAGCAGGCCGGCGAGCAGTGCGGCAGTGACGAAGGCAGGTGTACGCATCATCGGCAGCGACTTCGGCGCGCCGAGCCGGACCCGCCGCGAACGACGCGCAGCATAGCCAACGCACAAGCACCGCGCAAATCTCCCGCGCCCATGTCGCAGCCTGGCCCGGATACGTGCACCGCGGCTGCGGGCGATCAATTTCGGACGCGGCGCGATGCTGCAGCATGTCACCGACCCATCGCGGGCAGCGAGGGCCAGGCCATGTACGGGGGATGATGTCCGGATCCTGGGGTCGGAGGGGCGTTCGGCTGCTGCAATGGGCCGCGCTGCTGTTGGCGACGGTCTTCGCCGCGGCCGAGGCGCCGCGCGTGTTGCACGTGTACGTGCGCGAGGGCTGCCCGCATTGCGCCGACGCCAAGGCGTTTCTCGCCACCGTCGCACCCACGCGACCGGGGCTGCGCATCGAGTTCCGACCGGTCGACAGCGATCCCGCGGCGCGCGACGAGTTGATTCGCCTGTCGCGCGCCGCGGGCGTGTGGCCGCCCGGCGTGCCCACCTTCGAGATCGATGGCCAGGTGCGGGTCGGTTTCGACGACGCCGAGCACGCCGGCCGCGAGCTGCTGGCCCTGCTCGACGCTGGCGCTGCCGGCCCCGCTCAGGTCGAGAGCCGGTGGTTCGGCACGCTGAGCGCGCAGCGGCTCGGCCTGCCGCTGTTCACCTTGGTGCTGGGCCTGCTCGACGGCTTCAACCCCTGCGCGATGTGGGTGCTGCTGTTCCTGCTGTCGGTGCTGGTGCGGCTGAAGGACCGTCGCCGCATGGCGCTGGTGGCCGGCACCTTCGTGCTGGTCAGCGGCGCGGTCTACTTCGCCTTCATGGCGGCGTGGCTCAACGTGTTCCTGGCGGTCGGGCTGTCGGACGCCGTGCGCGTCGGTCTGGCCCTGCTGGCGCTGTGCATCGCCGCGCTCGACCTGAAGGACTTCGCCGCGTTGGGCCGAGGCCCCTCGCTGTCGATTCCGGCGTCGGCCCGCCCGGGTCTGGTGGCCCGCATGCATGGCGTGTTGCAGGCCCGTGCATTGCCGGCGATGCTGCTCGGCGTGGCCGCGCTGGCGGTGGTGGTGAACTTCATCGAACTGCTGTGCACCGCCGGGCTGCCGGCGATCTACACCGCGGTGTTGACGCAGCACGAACTGTCGCCCGCGCTCCGCTACGCCTACCTGGGGCTCTACATCGTCGGCTACATCGCCGACGACGGCCTGATGGTGGCCACAGCGGTGCTGGCGCTGGGCAGCGGCAAGCTCGGCGAGCGCGGCGGTCGGGTGCTGAAACTGGTGAGCGGGTTGGTGATGCTGACGCTGGGCGCCGTGCTGCTGCTGCGGCCGCAGTGGCTGGTCTGAGGTCGCGCTGTCCCGTTGCCGCTTCAGTGCCAGTGGCCTACACGCGCTCGATCACCAGCGCGATGCCCTGGCCGACGCCGATGCACATGGTGCACAGGCCATAGCGGCCGCCCGTGGTTTCCAGCTGGTTCAGCGCGGTGGTCGCCAGCCGCGCGCCGCTGGCACCCAGCGGGTGGCCCAGCGCGATGGCACCGCCGTTGGGGTTGACGCGTGCGTCGTCGTCGGGAATGCCCAGATCGCGCAGCACCGCCAGGCCCTGCGCGGCGAAGGCCTCGTTCAACTCGATCACCTCCATCTGCGACAGGGCGAGGCCGGTCAGCTCCAGCACCTTGCGCACCGCCGGGGCCGGGCCGAAGCCCATGATGCGCGGCGCCACGCCGGCCGTGGCCATGCCGACCACCCGCGCACGCGGCTTCAGGCCATGGCGCGCGGCGGCGCTTTCGCTGGCCAGCAGCAGCGCGCAGGCGCCGTCGTTGACGCCGCTGGCGTTGCCGGCCGTCACCGTGCCCTCGGGCTTGACCACGCCCTTCAGCCTGGCCAGCGCTTCCATCGAAGTCTCGCGCGGGTGTTCGTCCTTGGCGACGACGACCGGGTCGCCCTTCTTCTGCGCAATCGTCACCGGCGTGATCTCGCGCTCGAAGAAGCCGCTCTTCTGTCCGGCCACCGCCTTCAGCTGGCTGGCCAGCGCCATGCGGTCCTGCGCCTCGCGCTCGATCTTGAACTGCTCGGCCACGTTCTCGGCGGTCTCGGGCATCGAATCCACGCCGTACTGCTTCTTCATCAGCGCGTTGACGAAACGCCAGCCGATGGTCGTGTCGTAGACCGCGTTGTTGCGCGAGAACGCGCTCTCGGCCTTGGGCATGACGAAGGGCGCGCGGCTCATGCTCTCCACGCCGCCGGCAATCGCCAGCTGCAGCTCGCCGGCGCGGATGCCGCGGGCCGCCGAGCCCACCGCATCCAGGCCCGAGCCGCACAGCCGGTTGATGGTGGCGCCCGGCACCTCCACCGGCAGCCCGGCCAGCAGCGCGGCCATGCGCGCGACGTTGCGGTTGTCCTCGCCGGCCTGGTTGGCGCAGCCGTAGAGCACGTCGCCCAAGGCCTGCCAGTCGACCTTGGGGTTGCGCTGCATCAGCGCGCGGATCGGGATCGCGCCCAGGTCGTCGGTGCGCACCGACGACAGCGCGCCGCCGTAGCGGCCGAAGGGGGTGCGGATGGCGTCGCAGATGAAGGCTTCGGTCATGAGGGTCTCCGGGCGGTGCGGGGCGGTGTGGGGCCGGGCGCGGTTCAGCCGGCCGGCTGCAGGATGTGGATCTTGCGCTGCGCCACCCAGTCCTTCACCTTGGCGGAGTAGGCCTTCATGTGCGGCGCCGCGGCGTGGGCCTGCAGCGCGGCCAGGCTGGCCCACTTCTCGACGACGATGAAGCTGTCCGGCCCGATGCTGCCGGGCCCGGGCGGCAGCCCGTCGGCATCCACCGTGGCGGTGTATTCGATGCAGCCGTCCTCGGCGCGCACCGCGGCGGTGTTGGCCAGGAAGGCATCCAGCACCTGGGCGCGCTGGCCGGGGTGGGCGGTGATGACGGCGACGACGTGGATCATGCGGGCCTCGGCGGTGGCAAGGGGAAGGCTGTGAATTCTGCGCCCGCAGCGCGCCGCCGCCCGG
>Ga0114939_10002533_pt1 | contig 13463 bp, 8 predicted proteins | sample AshMeaCrysSpring_FD_87196 | JGI IMG/M metagenome (GOLD analysis project Ga0114939, IMG submission 87196) | Groundwater microbial communities from Big Spring, Nevada to study Microbial Dark Matter (Phase II) - Ash Meadows Crystal Spring | ecosystem: Environmental > Aquatic > Deep subsurface >... | reverse complement strand
TGGCGCCTTCGCGGTCGGTGATCGAGACGCGCGCGCTGGTGGTGCGCACCACGTGCGCCAGCCGCGCCACCTCTTGGCTCATCGCCTGAGCCGACGCGAGCGCGCGGCTGCGGGCTGTGATGAGCAGCCAGAGCAGCGCGCTCATCACGGCCGCGGCGAGGGTGCCACCCAGCAGCACGAGGGCGGGCGCGCGGCTGGCCTGCGCGCTTTCAAACTCGGGCGAAGACAAGGCGAGCACGCGCAACGGCCAGCCATGTGCTTCCAACGCCTTTTCGACAGCGAATGAACGCGATCGGCCGTCATGGGCGCTGGGCGAACGCAACTCGGGGTCGTGGCCGTCGGTGTCGAACAACGGCCCGGTCAGCGTGGCGCCTGGTGCGGCGTCGAACAGATGCAGGTCGACAGCGGCGTCGATATCGACGCCGCCGAGCAGAATGCGCAGGTCGATCGGTGCGATCAACAGCTCACTGACCTCAACCGCTGCCGCACCGGGATTCTGGCTGAGCGGAAGGAACACGTGGACAAGGGTGCGCCGCTCTGTCCCCTGGCCGCTGGCGACCGCAGCGCCCAGGGAGGGTGCCCCCGTTTCGAGCGCCCGGCGCGCTGGCGCCAGCCAATGTTCAGGGGCGCCGAGCTGGGCCGCGCTCAACGGCGCTGCGCGTTCGCGCTGCAGGGTTTCGATCTCGCCTGCACGCAGGTAGCCGAAGGTGCCCAGCTCGGGATGCGCTGCCCCCAACCGGAACGACAGGTTGACCGCCTGCTCGGCCGGATCGCCGAGTGTGTGTGCGCGCAGGTCCTTGGCGGCACTGTTGAGCCGCGCAATGGTCAGGTCCAGGCGCTGCAGCGCAACGGTCGTCGAACGCTCTGCCAGCTTTTCGAAGGCAGCGCGGGCCGATACGCGCCGTTCCTCGCGCACCCACTGGGAAATGCCAAAGACACCGCTCGCCGTCAGCGCAAATAACGCGACGCAGCTCGAGATGATCCAGCGGTCGACGTACCGGTTGGACAGGCGCATCGGTGTCGTCGCCCAGGTCCGCATGCTATCGCCGATGGAGGTCATGAGGTGGGTAGTTGGCTGGCCTTGAGCTCCTGGGCAGGATAGTGACGACCGGGCGAGTCAGTTCTCCGAAATGCAGACCCTTCGCAGCTCGTCTTACTTTGTCAGCACGGTGTGCCAGTGCTGGCCCGATGATCCGGTCAGCTGTAGTCGGACTGGGGATGGCCGAGCCGCTCGAGCATGGCGGTGTTGATGAGCACCACCCCTTGGTCTGTGCGTTCGAAACGCAACCGGTCGGCCTGCGGGTCCTCGCCGACCACCAGGCCCGGCGGCAGGCGGCAGGCGCAGTCGATGATCACCTTGCTCAGGCGGCAGCCCTGGCCGACCACCACCCCAGGCATGATCACCGACTGGTCGATGCGGCAGAAGGCCTCAACGCGCACGTTCGAGAAAAGCACCGAGTTCGAAAGATGCGAGCCGTTGATGATGCAACCGCTGGACACCATGGTGTTGGAGATGGTGCCGTCGCGGCCATGGTGGTCGGGAACGAATTTCGCAGGCGGCATCTGGAACTGGTGGGTCCAGATAGGCCATTCAGAGTCATAAAGGTCGAGCTGTGGCGTGATCGAGGCCAGATCCAGGTTGGCCGCCCAGTATGCGTCGAGCGTGCCGACATCGCGCCAGTAATCCACTGCCTGGGCGTTGGAGGTGACGCAGGACATCGAGAAGGGATGCGCACGCGCCTGCCCCTGCGCCACAACGCGCGGAATCACGTCTCGGCCGAAGTCGTGGGCCGAGCCCTCGGCATCGGCGTCCTCGCGCAGCAGGCGATAGAGGTAGTCTGCGTTGAAGACGTAGATGCCCATGCTCGCCAGCGAGTGCCCGGGCCGGCCGGGCATGGCGGGTGGGTCCTGCGGCTTCTCTTCGAAGGATACGATGCGACGCGCTTCGTCTGCCGCCATCACACCGAACGCCGACGCCTCCTGCCGCAGCACTTCGATGCAGCCCACAGTGCAGGGCAGGCCGCCCTCGACGTGGTCTTTCAGCATCAGGGCGTAGTCCATCTTGTAGATGTGGTCCCCGGCCAGCACCAGAACGTACTTGGGGCGCTTGGAACGGATGATGTCCAGGTTTTGGTAGACCGCGTCGGCGGTGCCCCGGTACCAGCTCTCATCCGCCAGACGCTGCTGAGCCGGCAGCAGCTCGAGAGTCTCGTCGAGCTCGCCGCGCAAGAAGCTCCAGCCCCGCTGCAGGTGGCGGATCAGCGAGTGCGACTTGTATTGCGTGATGACGCCGATGCGGCGAATGCCGGAGTTGACGCAGTTCGACAGCGCGAAGTCGACGATCCGGAACTTGCCGCCAAAGAAAACCGCCGGCTTTGCGCGGTGGTCGGTCAGTTGGCGCAGGCGCGAGCCGCGCCCACCCGCCAGCACCAGGGCGACTGTGCTTCGGGTCAGTTGCGTGGTCTTGAGAGGGCGGGTCACGGTTGCGCAGGGGTCGGTTCGAAGGCGACCACGCACTGCGGCGGCACCTCGACACCTTGGCCGGCTGCGCTGCCGGCGTGCAGGCCGTGCGTGGCAAGACGGACCCGCCAAGGCGCGTGTGCGGGCAGCTGGAAGGTCCGACCCTGCGGAGCGGCGTTGAAGGCGAGCACGAGTGTCGCGAGGCCTCGTTCGTCAAGGTAGGCCAGTGCCAGCGCGCGGCCATGCGGGCAATGCCAATCTCCATCGTACACCTCCCGGCCATCCGGGTGCAGCCAGCGCACGCGTCCGGGTTGCAGCCAGTGGCGCGGACGCAGTTCGTCGTACTCCTTCCTTAGCGCGAACCAGTCACGCACCGTGGCCGTCAATGCAGCATCGGCGCCGGCCCAGTCGAGCCAGGTGGTGGGGTTGTCCTGACAGTAGGCGTTGTTGTTGCCCTTCTGCGAATGGCCGATCTCGTCGCCCGCCAGCAGCTGGGGCGTGCCAACCGACACGGCGAGTGTTGCGAGCAGCGCCTGCCGCAGACGCAGCCGGCTTGCACGCACTTCGGGCGACGCGCTCGGGCCCTCCTCGCCGCAGTTGCTGCTGTGGTTGTCGCCATGTCCGTCGCGGTTGTTCTCGCCGTTGGCCTCGTTGCGGCGCTGGTGGTAGCTCACAAGATCCGTCAGGTTGAAGCCATCGTGCGCGGTGATGAGGTTGACGCTGGTGCTCGCCTTGCGTGCCGGATCGAAGGTGCCGCTGCTGCCGGCCAGCACCTGCGCGAAGTCGGCGAGCGGCACGCCGCCGTGCAGCCACCAGCGCCGCATGGTGTCGCGGTAACGGTCGTTCCACTCATGCCATTCGCTCGGGAACGCGCCGAGGCGGTATCCGCCAGGCCCAATGTCCCATGGCTCGGCGATCAGCGTGGCGCCCTGCAGCACCGGATCCTGCCGCACTGCGGCAAAGAAGGAGGCATCGTGGCGGTAGTCGTGCGCGTCGCGGGCGAGAATGGGTGCGAGGTCGAAGCGAAATCCGTCGACGCCGATGCACTGCACCCAGTAGCGCATCGCATCCATTGCCAGCTGCAGCGTGCGTGGCTGCGTCAGGTTCATGCTGTTGCCACACCCGCTCCAGTTGCGGTAGTGGCGGCCGTCGTGCGGGTCGAGGTGGTAGTACTGACGGTTGGCCAGGCCGCGCAGATGCAGCGTCGGGCCTGCGAGGTCGCCTTCTGCGCTGTGGTTGAAGACCACGTCGCTGATGACCTCCAGGCCGGCCGCGTGCAGGCGACTCACCATCTCCCGGCATTCGGCCAGCGGCGTGCTGCCGTGGCGACCGCTCCACAGCCGCGGCTCGACACAGAACCAGGCCGCCGGGTTGTAGCCCCAGTGGTTGCGCAGGCCCATCGCCAGCAACCGCGATTCGTCGAGCCACAGCATCATCGGCATCAGGCAGACGGTGGTTATGCCCAGTTCGAGCAGGTGCTCGATCATCGTGTCGTGGCCGAATCCGGCGTAGGAGCCGCGCAGCGCGGGCGGCACGCCCGGATGCAGCCGGGTCGCAGCGCGGATGTGGGCTTCGTAGATGACGCGGTCTTCAGGAGCAACGTGACGGTGTTGGTCGTCCCGCAGTGGTGCCGGTTCAGCCTGCACCCGCGCCTTCAGCGCCACGCTGGCGTTGTCTCTGTGGTCCGGGCTGCCATCGGCCTGCATGTCTAGCATCAGATCGCTGCCGGCGTAGCGCCCGACGACATCGCGGGCGTACGGGTCGAGCAGGAGCTTGGCTGGATTGAAGCGCAAACCCTGCTGCGGCTGCCAGGGTCCGTAAGCGCGATAGCCGTAAACCAGGCCGGACCCGGCACCGGCCAAGTGCGCGTGCCAGATGCCTTCATGGCCTTGATCGAGAGCGATGCGGTCGACCTCGTGTTGACCGGCGGCGTCGAAGAGGCACAGCTCGATGGCGTGCGCATCGGGCGCGAAGACCGCAAAGTTGACACCGCGCGGCGTGGGCGTGGCGCCCAACGGCCACGCGCGGCCGGCTTCGCGGATGCGCGGCAGAAATCGTTCAAAGGGCAGATTCATGGAGTTCGGCGACACGTGCCCGGCCGACCGCCCGGCGCAAGGAGGCAGTGTGTCGAGTCAACAAGTCTTCGATACGATGAACAGTCCGCTCTTTTCGACCCTGTTCTTCACACGAGGACCCGGCTCGAAACGGTGCATGACAGCTGCGCGCGCCGAGTCTGCCGCCGCTCGGCCGCCCACCCCAGGGCAACGACCAAGCCGAGCCCAATCAGGTTGGCTGTCCACAGCAAACTCGGCGTGCGCGGTGCCAGCACAGCGAGCAGGAGCAGCGCCGCACCGTGGCCCGACCACGCCAGCACCGGCCACTGTGCGGGCAGGCGCAGCCGGCTGACGACGGGATGCCGCTCTGCCCCGCCCCAAGCGGCGAGGCAGGCATGGGCAGCCAAAGTCACGCTCGCCGCCACGCACAGCGCACTGAGCTCGGGTACGTCCGTCAACTGCGCGAAGCCAGCGGCGGCCAGCACGGCCGCCAGTGCCAGCCGAGGTAGCGGCGCCAGGCGCGACCAGGCGTCCCACCGCGTGCCGATCAGCAGGCCGCACATCCAGACCGCGATCCAGCGGTCTATCGGATGGGGCAACTCGAAAGGAGCGCTGGTCCAGGCCGGCGCCGGGGACAGCGTTGCCCACAACAGCGCCGCCACCGCCGGCACGAGCGGCGGCAGATGCTTCATCAGCCACAGAAGCGCAGGCGTGGCAAGCAAGAGCCACGCGCACAGCGCGAGCAGTTGCAGCGGCACAGGACCGACTCGCAGCATCAGGCACTCTCGCCACTGGTACAGAAGCGCATCACCGGGCAGCGGCAGCAGCACGTGCACCGGGCCGCCAGGCGCCGCCTGCCAGGAAGCCAGCGCGAATTCGTCGAGCGCGCCGAGCGAACGCAGCGTCAGCAACGCCAGACCTGCGCCGGCGAAGGCCAGCCCGTACTGGGCCGCGCGGTACGCTGTCCGGCCGATGCAGGCCGCCAGCCCGTGCCGGTCGAGCGTGCGACCGAACACGCGGCCCGCGACGATCGCGGCCGCCAGCACGGCAGCCACCTGCGCCAGGAGCAGTGCGGTCCCGAGGCGCACATCGGCACCGTGCAGCGCGAACAGCAGCAGCAATCCGGCGCCGCGCACGGCCTCGAGCCGGGCGTCGCGGGTGGGCGTATCGGTGGCTGGTGTCACTGCCTCAGCCGCGCGTAGCAGTCGGACTCGAGCGCATCGAGCAGCCCGATCAACGAGGCGTTGTAGTCGACGGCGAACTCGTTGGTCGCGTAGGACCGCGTGTCATCCACCCATGACAGCGGTCCGCGGCCGCGCGGCGCGATATCGGACTGCTCGCTGCTGTTGGGACCGCCGACGAAAAGGCCCGGGATCGGGCGTTTGATGACCTGGAACCAGAGGTGGCTGACCTGGCTCACGGCGTCATGGCCGACGCCGCTGACGAACGACTTGCCGAAGGCGTTACGACCGAGCAGATAGTGCAATTGGTCGCGCGCGGCCTGCAGGTAGGCTGGCTCGCCCGTCAGCTCGTGTGCCAGGCACAGTGCGACGCCTTCCTCAGCCGTCATCTTGTTCGAGCCCCACACGAAGCGCTGGTTGGCGATGCGCCAGACCGAACCGCTCATGCCAGCGAGCACATGGCGCGCGCGCTGCACGATTCGCTCGCGCACCAGCGCGGCCAGCGCCCGGTGACCGGCGAAACCCGGATGCCAGTGCAGGTAGGACATCGCCATTGCCGACGGGTCCTTCCACTCGAAGAGATTGAACGGTGCGTCGCGCAAGCGGGCCTGCAACCACTGCAGGTAAGCGAGCTCGCGCGTGCTCAGATAGAGTTCGACGGCGGCCCACATACGATCGTCCCAGTCGTAGAGCAGGGAAGGCTCGGTGTCGATGTGATTGGATACGTAGGGGCCTGAGCCGCTGTTGTCGCCCGGCAGTACGTCGATGCGCTGCGCGCTGTCGCGCCGTCGCTCCAGCCAGTCCCAACCGCGCCGCGCGGCGGCCAGATAGCGCGCGGCGGCCTTCGCGTCGTACGGCCGGACCAAGCGCGCGGCCTGCGCCCAGGCCGCTGCGGCCTTGGCCGTCTCGGGCGTGCTCACGCCGTAGACGTAGCGTGGGGCAGTGTCCTGGTGCGGCTCCTTTTGCTTGGGCCACTCGAGGCCGCCGACCTTGCGGTAGACGGCGCCGTCGGCACGCTGCATGGCCAGCATCCAGTCGAGCCCGACGCGCATCTCGTCCAATAGGTCGGGAATGCGGTTGCCGCTCTCCGGGATGCCGGTGTCGTCACTGGCCCAGCGCAACGGGCTGCGCTCGTAGGCTGCGAGGACGCGCCCGATGGCCACGGCCGTGGTGGCCACGTACTTGCCATAGTCGCCCGCGTCGTGCCAGCCCCCGCGGTTCGGCCACCGCATCGCTTTGATATGCAACTCGTCGTCGTGTGCGAGCGTGCCGTCGTCGGCGTGGCACACCCCATGCACGAGTCCTGTCTCCTTGTCGTGAAGGGCTTCGCCGCAGCGCTGCAGGTAGAAGGCACGCAGCAGTGCGCGGCGCGCCGGGGCGTAGACCGAACCGCCAACCTCGAACTCGACTGGCGGGCGCAGGTCCACGGCGAGGCGGTATCGGCCGGGGCTGCGCTGCGTGCTCAGGTCGATGCTGCGCAGCCAGGTCTCGCTGCTGCCGTCGAAGCGGGCGGCACCCACGGGCAGTTGCACAGTGGAGCCATCGGGGTGCACCACGCGCGCGACCAGCGGCGCGCTGTCGTGCGCGTCGACCACGAGCAAGGCAGTCTTGTTCCAGTGTGGCGCAAAGCCGAGCTGGTTGAGCAGCGGGCGCTCGACGCGCGGCGTTGAACTCGGCATCACGGGCGCGGCCTGGGCGTGCGCGCTCGACGAGGTGGCCGCAGCCAGCCAGACCGCGGCGAGCGCGCACAGCACACGGCGGTTCTGCATACAGGTCACTTTCATTTCACGTCGAACTCGTACTCGTTGGAAGCGATATCGCTGCCAGCGGCGTCACGCAGGAGCACGCTCAGCACGCAGCTGCCAGCCGGCAGTGGCGGCGTGACGATCTCGCCGATGGTTGCCACCGCATCGGCAGCAACCGCGGCGTCGCGCGTGCCGCTGGCTAGCTCAAGGTGGTCGCAACGAAGGCGCCATTGCAGCGTCAACTGATCGTGGACGCGTGGCAGGTCGTTGACCAGCACGAGGCCCAGGCGTTGCACGCTGCCCGCAGGCGGCTGCTCGACCGACCACTGGATGCTCGGCAGCAGCGGCTGGTAAGCCCGCGCCATCGCGTGGTAGCCGGCCTTGGGTTGGCGCCAGTAGTCGAGAACGGCCCATGTGATCGAGGGCCAGTTCTCCACGAACATGAACTGGAAGATCGCCCCGACCGGCTGGTACTTCTGCCGCCGCAGCGACTCGGCAGCGAGTTGCACCAGCCTCGCCTGGTAGCGCTGGCTGTTGGCGACGAACTCGTGGATGTTCTTGCCCTGCACGACCTTCGCGTTCTTGAAGGTCTCGTCGCGCTGGAAGTTGTGGTATTCCCAGAGGTGGAACTTTCGGTCGTTGTCGGGCCAGATCTGGTCGTCGTTGAACATGCGGCGCAGCGACTGGATTCCGGGAAGCGCCTGGGCACCGAACTCGGTGACGAGGCTGTGAGTGGTGGGTCTGTTGAAGTCGGTCCAGTGGCCGGAGTACCAGCCCATCCACTGGTGTTCGGCAGTGGCCGATATCTGGTGCACATAGCGAAGAGGATCGGCGCTGCGCACGACGCGGTACAGGCGCTCGTCCAGCACCTTGTTCTGCGCCGGGTCGTAGTCCGGGTACTTGAACTTCATCCACCAAGCGTCCCATGGCGGCTCGTTGTGCAGCGACCAGGCATAGATCGAGGGGTGGTTGTCGAGCAGACGCACCATCGCTTGCGCTTGGCGCACCGCCTCGTCCCGGAAGACTGCGGTGTCCTGGTAGCCCCACTGCAGCGGAAAGTCCTGCCACACGAGCAGGCCGGCCTCGTCGGCGGCGCGATAGAAATCGCGCGCACCGACGTGGGCATGCACGCGCACCGCGTTGACATGGGCTGCTCGCATCAGCGCCAGGTCGCGGCGGTAGGCGGCCGGCGTCATCTCGGACAGCCACTGCGTCGGGATGTAGTTGGTGCCGCGAACGAACAAGCGTTGACCATTGATGCGGGTCACGGCTTTGCCTTCGTCGACTTCGACGCGGCGCAGTCCGGTGCTCGTCTCGCCCTCGTCGAGCAGGCGCGCGCCGCGCCACAGCCTGGCGCTGACGCGGTAGAGGTGAGGTGCTCCAAGGTCGGCCGGCCACCACAGTTGCGCCCCGGGCAGCGAGGCTTCGAAGCGGACAAACCCGCGGGCGATATCGGCGGCGGACACCTCTTGCTGCAACACGTGGCTGCGACCCTGGAAGTTCTTCGGGTCGAAGCGGATTTCGACCCGTGCCGCGCGACCGGTGCCTAGCAGCGGCACCTGAACCTGCACCGCGGGGGCGGCCGCGTCGATACCGACGGTATGTATTCGCGGCTCGCCGATGGCGAGATCGCCGCTGATGCGCAGGCGCACCGAGTTCCACAGGCCGCCGGTGTTGCGCTCCTGTCCGCGCGTGGACCAGGCGCCGCCCGGGCGCGTGTCATGGTGCGAGAAGATGCCCTTGATCAGGCGCTTGCGCTGCGACCAGTCGGAAGGGTGCTCGATCGGGCTGTCGACACGCACCACGATCTCGTTGCGCTGCCCGGGGCGCAGCGACTTGGTGATGTCGAAGCCAAAGGTATCGAAGTAGCCCTCGTGCGAGCCGACGTGCACGCCGTTGACCCAGGCGTCGGTAAAGTAGTCCGCGCCGTTGAACTCCAGCCTGACCTGGCTGCCGGGCGGTAGGCGCGGCACGTCGACCGAACGCCGGTACCAGCCGACACCGGAGATGTCGAACCCTTCGAGGTACCAGTTGGCGGGTACACGGATACTGGCCCAGCGCGACTCGTCGTCGCGCCGTTGCGGATCGAACTGCTGGTTGCCGCGCAGCAGCCCGGGCATGAATCGCCAGGTGCCGTCCAGCGCGACGGTGCAGGGTACCGGGCACGCCACAGCGCAAGCAGGTACCCCGAGGGCCGCGGCAGCCAGGACAGCAGTGATAGTGCGTAGCACGGTTCTCAGCATGGGTGGGTCTCGGTGGCAGCCCAATCGTGGTCGCGCAGCGGCTGCGTGAACTGCTCGATGCGCTGCACCCGCGCGCGGGGCCAGCGCCGGGCTTCCGCGTGCGGTGCCGGGCTGCGGTGCACCGCCAGCGACAGGTAGTCGTCGAGCCACCCGGCGGCGTAGAGCAGGTCGTGGCTGTCGCCCCGCAGCCCGAGGTGGGCCAGCGGCACGATGCCGATCACTCCGCGTGCCAGCACGGCCTCTGGCTCGAGGCGCGTCAGCCAAGGTGCGGGTCGGCGCTCGCTCGCCACGACCTCAAAGCGCGCGCGACCAACGCGTACGGTGGCCTGTGACAGCGGCACGCCCGGATGACCGACCTCGGCCTGCAGGCCGTAGCAGGGATGCAGATGCAGGCGCTGAATGTCCCGTGAGCGCAGGTCCTCGGCCCGCACGTGATGCCACGCGCCTTCGGAGATCCAGGCGACGCGTGCACCACGCATTGCGTCCTGCGGGACCTGCTCCGCACTCGGGACATACAGGTATTGCAGCTGGCCGCGCGCGTGAAGTCGTTCGGCCACCGCGGCGGTAGCTGGTGCGAAGGCGCGAAGGCGTGCCTGCGCGCGCGCATCGATTGCGGCTGCGCAGACCGCGCCCGGATGCCTGCTCAGCAGGCTCAGCAGCGGGCTCAGGCAGCGCTCGATCAGTTCGTGATCGGCGTCCGCCTGGGTGCTGGCGAGGAACTCGAAGCCCAGTCGCATGGCCTCATCCACGCAGGGCTGCGCTGAGCAGGGCTTCGATGTCCGGGAAGAGTGCCCGGTAGTCCGCTTGGCTGCGGCGGATGCACTCGTGTGCTCTGGCCGCGTCATACACCGCTTCGATGCGGCAGGGGTCAGCGGTAGCGCCCGGGCCGCGCTTGTACGTGACAAAGTAGTGCTTCAGGCGCTCGATCATGGCAGCCGGCATGTCAGAGATATCGCGCCAGTGACCGTAGCTGGCATCGCCCTCGAGCACCGCGATGATTTTGTCGTCGGCTTCGCCGCCGTCGATCATCCGAAGGCCACCGATCGGGATGGCGCGGGCCTGGAGATCGCCGCGGCCCACGGCGCACTCGGTGAAGACGCAGATGTCCAGCGGATCACCGTCACCCTCGAGATCGTCCAGGCCGCTTTCTGCCATCGCATAGGACGCCACCTCGGCGGCGCAAAGGGTCTGAGGCAGGAAGCCATACAGGCAGGGCAACACATTCGAATAGCGCTGCGGCCGATCGATCATCAGGTGTCCAGTGTGCTTGTCGATCTCGAACTTGATCGTGTCGGTCGGCACGATCTCGATCCAGGTGGTGACGACCTGCGGAGCCTTGTCCCCGAGTTCGATACCGTGCCAAGGGTGAGACTTGTGCAACAGGGACATCAGCGACCAGAGCGGATCGCGCGCGGTTGGTGAGGCGGGCATGAAAGATCTCCCTGCCCCTCGGTAGGGGGCGGATGCGAGGAGACTAGATGTGCCGCTCTGCCGTCAGTCGCGAAAAAAGGTCAGACATTGGCGCCCTTATCGCTTGCCAAGAGCAAAAGCCTCGCCGTTCTTGGCTTGTTGGGGTCCGCTAAGGCGTGATCCCGGCCGCTGCTGTCGGGCGGGCCGACAAAGCGCGCTCGATCGCCCCGAGGGTGACTGCCCCCACCTAGCGACCGGCGAGTTCGTTCCGTTCGCTGAGGCAGTGCGCAAGCGCAACGCTGCCGTCCGAACCATCGGCAACCTCACGTTGCTGAACAAGTATCTGAATCCGGCAGCAAGCAACGGGTCCTTCGAGCTGAAGCTGCTCGGGTATCGGAACTCTGTGCTGCGCCTGAACCGCTACTTCGCGGACTTCAAGACGCGGGACGAGGCCCGGATCGCCGAACGCAGCAAACTGATTGGCGAAAGGCTGTGCGTGGTCTGGCCGAGACCCGCGCATGCCGTCGCATGAGGGGGCTGTCGCATCGGGCGCGGAGCCATGGTGCTCACCGGGGTGCAGTAGCTCTCGGCGCCTCGGTCGGCTCTGTTGGAGGCTCTGATCTGAGCAACACACCTATTCGGCGGTCGGCGCGTCGCTCGGGTCAGTTGCACCAACTCGCGACTTTTTTTAGCAGCACTTAGTCGTTATTTGCAATTACTTTGGCGCCCTGCGGCCGAGGCCCGCTCACGCGTCGATATTCGCCGCCCTCAACGCGTTCGTCTCGATGAAATCGCGCCGCGGCTCGACCTCGTCGCCCATCAGCATCGTGAACACGCGGTCGGCCTCGATCGCGTCGTCGATCTGCACGCGCAGCAGGCGGCGCACTTCCGGGTCCATCGTCGTTTCCCACAGCTGGCCGGGGTTCATCTCGCCCAGGCCCTTGTAGCGCTGGCGTGAGGTCGAGGCTTCGGCCTGCTGCATCAGCCAGGCCATCGCGGTGCGGAAGTCCGCCGTCGGGGATTCCTTGGCGCGCTCGCCTTCGCCGCGGCGCACGGTGGCGTCGGGGCCGAGCAGGCCCTTGAAGGTCAAACCGGCCTGCGACAGCGCGGCGTAGTCGGCGCCGTGCACGAAGTCCGCGGTGACGACGCTGGACTTGACGTTGCCGTGGTGGCGGCGGCTGATGCGCAGGTGGTGCTTGTCGGTGCGCGCGTCGTACTCGGCGGCGACGTCGGCGTCATGCAGCGCGGCCTGCATCGCGGCGGCGCTCTTCTCGGCGGCGGCGGCAGTGTCGAGGTCCAGCGCCAGGCCGTCGGCCATGGCTTTCAGCGCCTCGATGTCCATCCACGCGGCCAGACGCTCGATCACGTTCTCGGCGACGACGTACTGGCGCGCGAGTTCTTCGAGCGCGCTGCCGGTGATCGCCGGCTTGCCGTCGCCGGGCAGCACCTGTGCGCCGTCGAGCGCCACGCGCATCAGCCAGGCGTCGAGCTCGTGGCCGTCCTTCAGGTACTGCTCGGCCTTGCCGTGCTTGACCTTGTACAGCGGCGGCTGCGCGATGTAGATGTGGCCGCGCTCGACCAGCTCGGGCATCTGGCGGTAGAAGAACGTGAGCAGCAGCGTGCGGATGTGCGCGCCGTCCACGTCGGCATCGGTCATGACGATGATGCGGTGGTAGCGCAGCTTGTCCGGGTTGAAGTCGTCCTTGCCGATGCCGGTGCCCAGCGCGGTGATGAGCGTGACGATCTCGTTGCTCGACAGCAGCTTCTCGTAGCGCGCCTTCTCGACGTTCAGGATCTTGCCGCGCAGCGGCAGGATCGCCTGGAACTTGCGGTCGCGGCCCTGCTTGGCGGAGCCGCCGGCCGAGTCGCCCTCGACGATGTAGATCTCGCACAGCGACGGGTCCTTTTCCTGGCAGTCGGCGAGCTTGCCGGGCAGGCCCATCGAACCCAGCACCGTCTTGCGCGTGGCCTCGCGCGCCTTGCGCGCCGCTTCGCGGGCGCGGGCGGCGTCGACGATCTTGCCGCAGACGATCTTCGCGTCGGTCGGGTTCTCGAGCAGCCAGTCGGTGAGCTTGGCCGCGACGATCTCCTCCACCGGGCCGCGCACCTCGGACGACACCAGCTTGTCCTTGGTCTGCGAGCTGAACTTCGGCTCGGGCACCTTGACGCTGATGACGCAGGCCAGGCCTTCGCGCATGTCGTCGCCGGTGATCTCGACCTTGGCCTTCTTGGCAAGTTCGTTCTCGTCGATGTACTTGTTGATCACGCGCGTCATCGCCGCGCGCAGGCCGGTCAGGTGCGTGCCGCCGTCGCGCTGCGGGATGTTGTTGGTGAAGCACAGGACCGACTCGTTGTAGCCGTCGTTCCACT
>Ga0114939_10002531_pt1 | contig 13472 bp, 11 predicted proteins | sample AshMeaCrysSpring_FD_87196 | JGI IMG/M metagenome (GOLD analysis project Ga0114939, IMG submission 87196) | Groundwater microbial communities from Big Spring, Nevada to study Microbial Dark Matter (Phase II) - Ash Meadows Crystal Spring | ecosystem: Environmental > Aquatic > Deep subsurface >... | reverse complement strand
TTCTCCCCTGACAACGCGGATTATCCCCCATGGCCCATGAAGTCACATTGATTACCGGCGACGGAACCGGTCCGGAATTGGCAGAAGCCGCGCGGCGGTGCATTGACGCCACCGGAGTAGACATCCGATGGGATGTGCAGGAGGCCGGTGTGGACGCGATGGAGAAATACGGGACTCCGATTCCCGACTCGACCATTGCCAGCATCCGCCGCACCTGCTGTGCGCTCAAGGCACCGATCACGACTCCGGTCGGAACGGGGTTCCGCAGCATCAACGTGTTCCTGCGTCAGGAACTGGGTTTGTATGCCTGTATCCGACCATGCAAGCAGTATCGCGGCGTGCGGACATTCTTCGACGGCGTGCCGATCGATATTGTGATCGTCCGCGAGAACACCGAGGATCTGTATGCGGGCGTCGAGTTTGAAGCAGGTCGCCCGGAAACAGGCCGCCTGATCGAGTTCATCAATCAGTCGTCCGATCGGAAGATCAAGACCGGCGCCGACGAGACGGGCGTCTCGATCAAGCCGATCAGTCGCTCAGGGACCGCGCGAATCGTCCGCTGCGCATTCGATTACGCCCGCAAGCACAAGCGGCGGAAGGTGACGGCGGTCCACAAAGCGAACATCATGAAGTTCACTGACGGGTTGTACCTGCAGGTCGCTCGCGAGGTGGCACAGGAGTATCCCGACATCGAATTCGAGGATCGGATCGTCGACAACATGTGCATGCAGTTGACGCAGAAACCGGAACTGTATGACGTGCTGGTCCTGCCGAACCTGTATGGCGACATCGTCAGTGACTTGGGCGCCGGACTGATTGGCGGTTTAGGAATCGCACCCGGTGCCAATCTCGGCCCCGACGGCGCCGTGTTTGAGGCAACCCACGGCAGCGCGCCGAAGTACAAGGGACTCGACAAGGTAAACCCGACGGCGCTGATCCTGTCCGGGATGTTGATGCTGGAGCACTTGGGCGAAGTCGACGCGGCCCGCCGGCTTGAACAGGCCGTGGCGGATGTCATTGCGGAAGGCAAATCAGTGACCTATGACTTGAAGCCCCATCGTGACGATCCGACCGCCGTCGGCACGCAAGCGATGGCCCGTGCGATCTGCGACAAGCTCCGCCGATAGCCGGCCCCGCAGCTTCGACGGCGCGAGCCCAGATCATGGATTATCGGCGGATTCTAAGCGGCCAGCGGGACGACCCGCTGGCCGTTTGCCTGCGCTGGACCGCCAGGGGATTGTCATTGCCCTATGCCGGGGCCGTCCGGCTGCGCAATCTCGCGTACGACCGACACTGGCTGAAGATTCATCCGCTGCCGCTGCCGGTCATTTCTGTCGGCAATCTGACGGTCGGCGGAACGGGCAAGACCCCATGCGTCGCCTGGCTGGCGCGGTTCTATCGTGACCAGGGGCTGCGCGTCGCCATCGTCAGCCGCGGCTATGGAGCGGAAGTCGGCGCGGTGAACGACGAAGCCCGCGAACTCGAAGCGCTGTTGCCCGACGTCCCCCATGTCCAGGACGCCGATCGATTCGCTGCGGCGCAGATCGCGATGGAGGAACTGGCTGCCCAAGTGATTGTGCTCGATGACGGTTTTCAACATCGCCGCCTGGCACGCACACTGGACCTGGTTTTGGTCGATGCCACATGCCCGTGGGGCTACAGCTGGTGCCTGCCCGGCGGCCTGCTCCGCGAGCCGCTCGGCGGCCTCCGACGGGCTCAAGCCGTGCTGCTGACGCGCTGTGATCATGCGTCGCCTGACGCCTTGGAATCGATCCGCCAGAAGGTCAAGCAACTCTCCCCCAGCGCGATCCTGGCCGAATCCACCCATCGGCCGCAGCAATGGCGCTCCAGCGACGATCAAACTCGACCCCTGGATGAACTCCGCGGACGACGTGTACTGGCCGTCGCGGCGATCGGGCATCCCGAGCCGTTCTTTGCAAGCCTGGAACGCCTCGACATGCAGCTCGCTGACAAGCTCATTTGGCCCGACCACCACCATTTTCAGCGGGACGATGTCCAGCGGATCGCTGCACGCGCGCAGCAGACCGATGTGGACGCCATCGTCTGCACCCACAAGGATCTGGTGAAGCTTGCCGTGCCACGCTTGGGTGGACGCCCCGTGTGGGCCCTGCAGATCGGCCTGGAGATTTACTCGGGTCGCGAGCCACTGTGCGAACGGCTGACCGAAGCCGTCCGAGACGCCCCCCGCGATGGATGAGCCGATCGCCATGTCGCGATGATCGGCCCGAGTGACTGAGAATCAGCCGGCAGCCGATCAGGCCCGGGTCACGATTCCACCGCGACGCGATTATCCAACTCCAAGCCCAGCGCGGCAGGACGAATCGTCTCTTGGGCGAGCTGTTTGAGATAGTAACTGCGAACCCGGCCACGAAGCATCAACACCTGGCCGCGCAGGTCCACGTGCAGCTGATGCAGGTCCGGTTGCGGACTTCCCGCCAACAAGGCCTGGGCACGGTCCACCGCTTCGGCATGTCCCACCGAGTCGATCATCGACCACCTCCGCCATCCCTTGTGGAGTCATCCTGCAGGTCCATCGACCGGTCGGTCACTGAATCCGTCAGCCTCACCGAGCCCGGCCGAACGATCCCTGGCATTTCGGCCGGCAGAACGTATCCAGGGCGGCCGCGTGATGTCAAATTATTTGCTAGCACACAGGCGATACTCGCCTGCCCCTTCGGCTGCCCGCCGGGAGATGGGAGGGACTCGTGCGGGAAGGCACCAGCCCCATGTCGGGGAGCTTGCTTCAGCCGGGACGAACCGATGCACGAACTGCCGCGGCGACGAATCTGCAATGGGATGTGGCTCGCGATGGGCTTGGCTTTTGCCCAGGGGATTTCCGTCCGAGGCGATGAACCGTTCCACGTCGGCGGGGCATGGTCGGAGTTGCAGGCCGATGACCAGATGGTGATTGGCGGAGGCATCGTGGGTGCGACAGCGGCTGGCACGGAAGGCCGGTTACAAGCCACCGCGCTGGTGATCGGCGGACAGGGTGCCGACGGAGCGCCGACCAGGCTGTGTCTTGTGGGAGTGGATGTCCTGATGATGAATCGGGACTTGCTGGATCGCGCCGCGCGGCAGATCGAGCAAGAGACGGGGATTTCCTTCACGAATGTGTTGATCAACGCGAGTCACACGCATCACGCCCCTTCGACGGTCACGGTGCATGGCTATCAGCGGGATGAGGAATTCTGTCGGAGGACGGTCGATGCCATTGTGGCGACGGCTCGTGAGGCGAACGCGGAGGCCGATCGTCAGCGGCCGGCTACCGCCGTCTTTCGATTGAGCCAGGAAGCTTCGGTTGGGCAGAACAGCCGAGTCCTGCGTATGGATGGACAGATCTACTGGATTGGTCCGCAGAATGAATTCGTGCGTCCCACGGGTCCATTCGATTCGGATCTCCTGGTGCTGGCATTTCGCCGAGCGGATGGTTCACGGGCCGGTGCATGGTTCAATCATTCCACGCATTGCATCGGGACGCGGACGAACAAGAAGTCGCCCGGATTCTACGGATTGGCCGCGCAGCAGCTGGCCGATGAACTCGGCGCGCCATTGGTTTTCCTGTCGGGTGCAGCGGGCTCGACCCACAATCTGTCAATGAATGGGGAGGAGATGGTCTATCGCATTTGCGCGGCGGTCCGCGATGGGCTGCAGCGGGCTCAGCCAATGTCGTCGACGACCCTGGCCGCCACCCGCCGCGAATTGTCCTATCGCATTCGTCAGATCGACGAAGCAGCGCAGTCGGCCGCGATCGACCGATACTGTGCGAAGCACGCGCCCGCCCATCATGCGGAAATCGCGAGGGTCGTTCGCGAAAGCCGTGACAAACTTCGCCCGCAGCAGGGCCAAGAGCGGAAGATGTGGCTGCAGGCGATCCGCATTGGCGACGTCTATCTGGCAGCGTGTCCGGCGGAGTTCTTTACGACGCTGGGCATCGAGGTCAAGCGTCGATCGCCCCACCGCCACACGTTCGTGCTTGGACTGACCAACGACTACTGTGGCTACACCCCGAATCGGGAGGCTTTTGCCTTGGGCGGCTATCAGACGTGGGTGGGTCTGCACAACTTCGCCGAAGAAGGCACCGGGGAGCGGATCGTCGACGAGCTGGTGGAGATGCTGGAGGAGTTGCCATAGCGACCGGCGACCGTAAGCAACCGTCGGCAACGGCCGCCCCATGCAACCCCTTCAATCGTTACGGTCGCTGTACGCTTTGCAACCAATCCCCGGGCAACGACGATTGCTTTTGACATGTCGTCGCTGCGCAGTAGACGCACTAGGTAGCGGCTTTTCGTCCCGTCCGGCCGGGGACGGCCTCACGCGCAGGGCTCGGGTGCTGGGACGTGTTTGATATCGAGTTGCTTGCTCCGCTGAGCAGTTGCACGGTCGGCATGATTGCCGGCTATGTGCTCCGCATTGGTTCCTTGGCGCGGTCCACATCGCCAGCGCGGCCCGCAGCGGAGCCCACGGCGCCGCGCGCCGCGGAGGTTGGGGACGCCATCCGCCAGCTTGGCCATGAACTGGCTCAGCGCGTCGACCAACATCACCAGGTCGTTCAGCAGACCTGTCAGGATTTGCGGAGCACCCCAGAGGAAAGTTCCGTTCCCGACCCGGTCGGGACGCTGGAACGATTGATGGAAGCACTCGATCGGCTGGTCACGGCCAATGAGCACCTGCAGCGCGACCTGGACGATGCCCAGTTGCGCCTGCAGATGCAGACCGAGCAACTGCAGTCGCCGCAGGAGCGCGCACAAACCGATCCGCTGACGCTGGCCCGCAATCGCTCGTTCCTCGACCGCTATCTGCATGAACAACTGCTGCAGGCGACGCCAAGCGACCACATAGCACTGATCCTGATCGAGATCGACAATTTCAATCGGCTCAATGAAGCCTGCGGTCAGTTGACGGGCGATGGGGTGCTGCAGCAGGCTGCGCAGCGATTGCTGCTGGGAGTTCGCGATCAGGGACTCGTGGCCCGTTATGACAGTGCCACATTCGCAGTGGTCGTCCGTGGCCCTCAGGCCACGAACGCGCGCGACCTGAGCCAGCGACTGGCCGAGCCACTAGGGGCACGGCCGATGTTTGTCGGAGGCCGGGAACTGGACGTCACCACAACGCACGCCATGGCCATGTGGCGGCCGGATGAATCCGTCCTGGCTTGGCAGGAACGCGCCGAAGCGGCACTCCATCGAGCCAGGCAAGTGGGGCCGTCAGGAACTGCCACACTGGAAGACGATGTCGTCACGGTGGAGCGGCTGGACGGACCCGCCTTCGCCGAAACGCCATCCAGCCCGCCCGCCGATCAACCTCAGCCGCTCGATCCCGATGAATTCCTGCGCTCGCACGGCGGGCTGATCGCAGACCTGCAGCGGCAAGGGATCATGGTCCAGCTGCTGGTGATCAGCAGCGGTTCATTGCTCGACAAATTCTGGCAGCGTGCCATCAGCCTCCATGTCCGCAGCGTGACTCGCGGGTTCGATCGCATCGGTCCCTTAGGCCGCGATCATTGGTGTGTCTGTTTTCCGAATTGCGATGCGGAAACTGTGAAGAACCGGGCCGAGAGAATTCGTGCCGGATTGCTCCGGTTTGGCCGCGATCAAGGCCATCATTCGCTCTGCCCGCAATTGGGTTTCGGGATAGCCACGGCGCTTCCCGGGGAAACGGGACGAGCATTCCTGGATCGCGCCCTGGGAGCCGCAGTCCAATCCCTGCACAACAGTGGTCATCCGCACATTGCCACGGCCACGCTTGAGCTTTGGCTGACGCGACGCCAAGAAACGAGCCGACCGTAGCGGGCCTGGGCGAACGCCGGTCTTCGCAAAATCGCTGATCAATCGCCCTAAAAAAACTCGCCTTGACCCTATTTCGAGGCCTTTCTATTCTCCGCCATCGCTCGCATGGGATGAAAGTCGCAAGTCGATTCTCAGGCCGCGTGAGCGATGGGTCGTGCACGGCGGTCCAGCACAGGAATCTTCGGATTCTGCGGACATGATGTTGCGTTGCGACACACGGAAGTGTCAGCATCGCCTTCAGCCAACCCGCGATTCACAACGGCGTGCGTTCGCAAGGATGTGAAACGCATGTCGGCCTGAAACCAATCGCTCCCGGATTCGAAGCGCGCAGTCCTCCGCCCCCCTGGGACCCGTTCCGACCGGGAGCATTTTTTTCACCCGCGAAGCCGCCGCAGCGAATGATGCTGCGGCGGCTTCGCGACTTTAAGCATCGGGTACGCGGCAGGCCGCTCACAAGCGTGAGCAAGCGGTCCGGAAATCCGCCGTCACTCAATCGTCCGGCTTGGCGCCATCCGCGGCGAGGTGGTTTTCGTCGCGGGCAAGGCGATAGCCGGCATCGCGCACCGTGAGGATGTACCGCGGGTTCGCCGGATCAGGCTCTAAGGTCTTCCGTAGCCGGGCAATGCACTGGTCCACGGCTCTGGTCTGCAGATGTCCACTGAGCCCCCAGACTTCGGCAAGCAGTTCGGGCCGGCTGATGACGCGTCCGGGACGCTCGGCCAGGTAGCGCAACACACGGAGCTCTTTGGTCGACAGCTTGCTCGGTTGTCCGGCCACCATCACCGTATGCTGGTCAAAGTCGATCTCCGCGGAACCCAGCCGCAAGTTCCGCAGGGCAGTCTCACGCTGGGGCAGATTCGTCACGCCCCGCGGCTGAAGGCGGAGCAGGTTGGCCACCCGGCTGATCAGTTCATCCAGATCAAAGGGCTTCGAGAGGTATTGATTCGTCCCGACGTCGAAACCTCGACGACGATCCTCCGGCAACGTCCGTGCGGAAAGCATCAGCACGGGAATTTCCAGGCCCCATGCTCGAATCGTCTCGCACACGGCATATCCGCTCATGCCGGGCAGCATCAGGTCCAGGATCACGAGATCGATTGCCGATGGCTCCGCCTCCAGCAATCGCAAGGCCGTATGCCCGTCATTGACCAACGTGACGCGATGGCCCTCGGCTTCCAGGTTGTACTTGATGCCAACACCCAGGTGCGCTTCGTCTTCAATGATCAAGATGTGCTTCTGCGGCATCGCAGTTGATTCGGCTATGAAGACTGTTCAGTGAACGTGCTCGGATCCGCCCCACGATGCTTATTCCAAGGGATGGCTTTCCAGGGCCTCGCTGGGCGAATCCGATTCCGGATCCAAAGCTAACTCACCGGGCAACACCACTTCAAACTCGGAACCGGGTCGATCGCGACGATCGCGAACGCGGATTTCGCCGCGCAATCGATGGACGAGCGTCCGCACGAGAAACAGGCCGAGCCCCGTGCCCGTGCTCTCTCGCTCCAACTCGCTGCCCAATCGCACGAATCTCCCAAAGATGCTTCGCCGCATCGAACGTGGAACGCCCGGTCCGTTGTCGATCACGCGCAGCGCGACTTTTCCCGGACCAGCCGCTTCCAACACGACTCGAACCTCGGGCGGCCGGCCACCGTATTTAAGGGCGTTGTCGACGAGGTTTCGACCGATGATCGCCAGGTCAGCGGCCGGGCTCCGAACCAGCGCAGGGGTCAGCTCCAGCGTGAGGGTCTCCTGGTCTACTTGGTGCCTGACACAAACAGCCGGCAGGGATTCTCGGAGCACGAGATCGAATCGCGTAGGTTCGCTCGGTTCGGCCGACTTCCGCCCGCGTTCGACCCGCGCCGCATCGAGCAGGTGATTGATCAGCTGATCGAGCCTTTCGACATCCTCGATCATGTACCGCTGGAACGACTCTCGCTGTTCGGGAGACACGTGGCGGCGATTGAGCGTCTGCAGATAGAGCTTCAAAGAGGCGATCGGACTCTTCAGTTCGTGCGTCACGCTGTCGATAAAGTTCGACTGTCGCCGACTGAGGTTGATCGCCTGGATCGAGATCGTCAGGTAGGCGATCACGCCCGCCAGGACGGCAGCCAGGATGACCGTCCCGGCAGACAGCAGCCCCCAGTAGAGGCCGGCACGTTGGCTGTTGGCGATGGCGCCAAAAATGCTCAGCAAAACCCAGCCCACTGCCAATACAAGCACCAACAGGATCATGACGACCCCGAGGGTGATCGGCCACTTCAAGGAGCTTCGTTCGAACATGACCGTGAGGGAAGTTGTTCGGCCCTTCGGAAAGCCGCAGTGAAAAAATCCGGCCAATTGCCGGTGACGAATTGGTGAAGTGTTTCTAAACTCCCCCTGCATCCGGTTGGCTCTGCAGGGTCCAGTGCGGCAGGGAATGGGCCCTCAGACGCGCCATGGCAAGGGCGAAACCATGCAACCTAATACTAGTCAGCCGCATTTTTCCGCCCGGACGATGGGGCAGGTGACCAACGACGCGCGACGCGCCGTTCTGTCGGCCAATTACATCGGTCAGCTTAGCCGAATCAGCCAGCCGCGGTGCGTGGATGATCAGGTCGAAACAGACCAGACGTTCGGCCGCCAGCTCTGGTACTTCGAAGGCGAAGGCGCGACCGAAGAACAGCGGCGGGTCAGGCTGTTCGGGGTTCTGGAGTATTCCATCGAGTTCGGCCTGACCGAACTGGTGGAAGGCGGAGTCTTCGAACAGGCCGATCAGCGTGAGCGATTCCGGGACATCTACTTTCACCATGAACTGCCGCCCACCTGGTCCCATCCGGGACACCGCTGGCTGCTGGCCGGCATGGCGCTCTTGGCGGCCGTGACGGTCGTCTTCTTCCTGCAGGGCGGTCCGAAGTTTTAGGTTCTAGTTCGCCCCGCCTTGGACGCGACAAAATCCCTGCGATGGCTCCACACGGGATGCTTTCCGTGAGGCCCACCGCTACGGCGGTTTCCCAGCAACCACCGTTTCCCCCGGGCCGCCAACGATTGCGAAGCAGTTCCCCGAGCATCCTGTTCGCGGGGAACGGGTTCGCTTCGTCCCCAGGTCTCGCAGGATGAATCAGCCGCTACGATAAGTAGCCAGCCAAGCTTGGCCTCCGAGCACCGAATACGGCATGACCGGCGGTGGTCTGTGCGGGCCGCGTGTGTTTTTCGTCGTCCTTTGGCGGAAAGTTGACCGTTCGTTCATGTCCGCTTCGATCGACGTCCGTGACCTGTGCAAGACGTATGTTCACGGCACGTTGCGCCGGCGTCGGTTCGAGGCGCTTCGGGGCGTGACGCTGCAGGTCTACCCTGGCGAGGTCTTCGGGCTGCTCGGCCCCAACGGTGCCGGCAAAACAACGCTGATCAAGATCCTGCTGGGGATCATCCGCAAATCATCAGGCCAGGCATTCATGCTCGGTCAGACCGCGGGTTCGGCGTCCAGCCGCCAGCGAGTCGGATATCTGCCCGAGAATCTTCGGGTTGCCAGCCATCACACGGGTCGGATGGCCCTCGAGTTTTACGGCCACCTCAGCGGACTCTCGGGCAGTCAGTTGCAGCGGCGATGCGACGAGGTCCTGGAGCTCGTCGGTTTGACGGGTCGTGACCGGGAATTGGCGCGGGGATACAGCAAAGGCATGGGCCAGCGGCTGGGCCTCGCGCAAGCATTGCTCCATGATCCTGACCTGTTGATTCTGGATGAGCCGACCGATGGCCTGGATCCACTGGGCCGAAATCAGGTCCGCGCGGTTCTTGCGCAGCTCAAGGACGCGGGAAAGACGATCTTCCTGAACAGCCATATTCTGCAGGAGGTTGAGTCGATCTGTGATCGAGTGGCGATCCTGGCGCGGGGGCAGTTGCAAGGCGTAGGATCCGTCAAGGAACTGGCCAGTCGCCTCAAGTTGCAACTGCGAATGCATATCGAGGTCGCGCCGGAACAACTCGCTGCCGCGCAATCGTTGCTGCAGGCAGCCGGCGCCGCAGCCCAGCCCGTGGGTCCCGATCGCTTGACGGTAGCGGTCAGCGGTCAGGCCGAAGTGGACCGATTGATCGATGCGCTCCGCGGCGGGCATGTGAGTTTGCAAAAACTGCTGGTCGATCACGGGTCGCTGGAGGAGGTCTTCATCTCGATGGTCCACCAGCCGACCGGCCCCTCTGCCTTGCCGGTGGCAGGGTGAGCCCATGCCGAGCGATCGCAGCCTGATCCCCAACGGATGCCATTGGGATCCCATGTCCACACGAGATGACCCGCAGTTCAACGAGGAGACAAGTATCGAATCGCTCCGGATGTGCATGGCTGTAGCTCGCACCATCCCGCATCGTTCGATCCGCCCATCCTCCGCCAAGCATTCACCGTGCTGGAACAACGACCGTCTGGCGACCGCCCCATCCACGTGAAGCACTGACGATTCATGTCGCCCTATCTCGCGATCCTGACGGATTCGTTTCGTGCGGCGCTTGCGTCGCGTGTGTTATGGATCGTCCTGGGACTGATTCTGCTGTTCTTGCTGGCCCTGGCCCCGATCGGCTTGCGTTCCACCTTGATCAGCGATTTCGACCTGAGTGGGCTCAGTGATCGCAATCGCCTGATTGAAGTTTGGAGCGGCGCGCTTCGCTCAGAGAAGGATGTGCCGGTTCGGCGGGTAGCCCTTGCTCTTCCCGAGAACCTGCAACAGAAACTTTTGGCTCTCACCTCGGAAACCGACACCGCGACTGGGGCAGCCGAGTCGGCTGATGCCGAGCAGCCCGCGTCGGCTGAGCGACTGGCGGATGCCGAGCTGGTAGCTGCGCTGAATGAACTGCTGGGTCGCGACGACTGGTACGACGCGGAGGTCTGGAATTCGACGACGCGGTTCCGCGAACAGCGAGGCTTGGAGGGCCTGCCCGCCGACCAGCTTACGGCTGAACAACGACGGCGCTTGCGACGGCTGCGGCTCGAAGCCGCGATGCCGACCGCACTTGCCCGCAGTCAAGCGGAAGATCTTGCGATCACCTATCTGGGAATCGCCACGCCGATCCCGATCCCCAACGACATCGGTGTCACGCGCGAGCGGGTCCTTGAATTCATCAAGACGTTTCTGATCCCCACCATGCTCAAGCTGTTCCTGGGCATCGGCGCCGTGTTCGTGGCGATCCTGGTGACGGCGCCGATCATCCCGGAAATGTTTCAGGAGGGCTCGTTACACCTGCTGCTCAGCAAGCCCGTTCGTCGACCGCTCCTGTTCATGACCAAGTACATCGGTGGCTGCGCGTTCGTATTGGTATGCGTCACGTTGCTCGTCACCGGGCTGTGGCTGATCCTCGGCCTGCGGCTGGACTTGTGGAACCATCGGCTGCTGCTGGCGATCCCGATGTTTCTTGCCATGTTCGCGATCTATTACAGCGTTTCCGCATTCGCGGGCGTTGTCTGGCGGAATGCCACCGTGGCGATCGCCTGCGTGATGTTGTTCTGGGCGATGAGCGCCGCCGTCCGATATGTGCTCAGCGGCGTGATGGAAGCGGCGGCCGGTTTGCAAAACCGCGTGGTTCGCGTGTCCCCTGGCGGTCCCGATCAAGTCGTCACCTCGACCGCTTTTGGTCGAGTCCAGATATGGGATCGGGCTGAACGCACATGGTCGACGATCATCGATGGCAGCCTGTTTCAGCCATACCAGGTGCTCGGTCCAGTCCGCGTGGGCGACGCGTGGTTCGGCGCCCAGGCTTCCCTGCAGGGAGGACCTGCCCAGCGCGGCAACGTGGACGGACCCCTGCGGAAATACGTGCCCCAAACAGGGGCATGGGAAAGCCTGCAAGGGCCCGACTTGCCAATTGGCACCCGTCAGCTGCTCCCGTGGGGCAACGATCGCTTGCTGTTCGTGACCAACAGCGGCCTGTTCACAGCCGATCCGAAGCAGTTCGCAGAACGCAAGGCAGCCGCTTCGAAAGGCTTGCTCAATGAATGGCTGTCTCGACTGACACAACCTGTCTCCACAACGTTTTTTGTTCCATGGGAGTTCCACGCGGTATCGCTCGGCGAACCCCTGTACGTCACCACATTCGCCGACCGAGATGACCTGCTGTGGGTCGACGAAGCGCGTGTCGTGCGGCTGGAGGCTCACGGCGAAAACCGCTTGCAGGCTGCCGCAATGCACGAGATTCCAGTGGATCCGGAAGATCAGCGCGGCTTGCGTCGAAGATTGATCGGCGCCTCGAGCAGCTCCGTGGTCTATGTTCTGAACGGCGAGATGACCGTCCTCAACCTCGATGACTTGTCGGTCCGACATCAATTCCCGATCGGCAAGCTGATTCCGACGCACGTCTCGGTCGCCAATGATGTGGCGGTGGTTCTGGGCGGCGAAGGGGAAGCGGTCAGCTTTGATCTGAATGAAGGAGCGCTGCGTTCAGCGCGCTGGCCCCATCGCGGCAACATCTCAACACTCGCTGCGGACTCATCTGGCGAGGTCTGGCTGGCGCACGACCTCGATGCCCTGTCCCACGTCAACCCGACCGATCGCACGATCATCGATGCCGCGCCTTCCCACGGCGGATGGTGGGTGCGGCTCTACAACTGGGTGTACCGGCCGATCAGCCGCTACTTCCCGCAGCCAGCGGAACTCAACGGGCCGATGGATCGGTTGATTGCCGGACCGCAAGTCGCCGACCGCAATGCAGAGGAGGCCGCGGAACTGGGTGTCTCGCTGAGCTTCTGGCGACCCTTGATCGTCAACTTGGGATTCACGTTCTTGATGCTGGCACTAGGCTGCTGGTACGTCGCCCGCCAGGACTTCTAAGTCCATGGATCTTCTTGGCGAAACTTCACATCCCTCGCCCGTAAGCATCCTTCATCCGGCGGGAAAGTGAGACTGGGAATAGCGCGGCCGCAACGGCGCGGAGGTTCCCGTCCAAGGTCGTGGATCGCACTCGGCCCGGCGAAAGATCCGCGGTCGGCGCAGCCCCTGCCCCGTCCGTCATCTCCATCGCTTAATCTTTGGGAGGACCGGCTGCATGCTTTTGACGGGCAGCGGCTCCGATGATCAGAAATGCGATCCCGAGCACAAAGAACGACACGCTGACTTTCTGACCACCCATCCATGGCATGATTGCGGCGATCAGAAACAGGACGCCGCCGATCGTGAACCCCCATCTCCCCATCATGCTTTGGTTCATCGGACCTTCCCTGCGGATTCGCCAGCAACTTCCACTGGCAAACTCACTGCAAGAATCCTCCGCAATGAGATTCAGCGCCGAGCCCCGCCAAGGCTGCGCCTTGTTTTCGCTGCGCCATTGCTGAACCTATTCTTGGTCTGGCGATTTGGTCTTCGTTGGTGAGAAGGCTCCTAGCGCGACGAATCGGTAAGCGCTGCATCCCGTCCAACTTGGACCGCCTGGGCTCGGCAAAACCATCCTCCGCATTGCCAGTTCAAAAAAAGATTCTGCATCAAGACGGCAACGTGGGAAAGCTCCGCCTGGGAACACGGACGGCCGCAAAACAATCTCGGAACTATGCGCGCCTGTGCACAAGGTTCCGTAGACAGGCCGCGCCTTCCAGGCCAACGTCGGCCGAAAGGCCCTTGCTGGCGCTGCGGGCATGCTCACTCGCTGGCGCGTCGCGTTGGCACCTTTCCGCGACGTCTTCCGAGACAGGCCGCGCCTGCCAGGCCAACGTCG
>Ga0114939_10002530_pt1 | contig 13473 bp, 13 predicted proteins | sample AshMeaCrysSpring_FD_87196 | JGI IMG/M metagenome (GOLD analysis project Ga0114939, IMG submission 87196) | Groundwater microbial communities from Big Spring, Nevada to study Microbial Dark Matter (Phase II) - Ash Meadows Crystal Spring | ecosystem: Environmental > Aquatic > Deep subsurface >... | reverse complement strand
CGGCGTTGCCGCGCTCATCGCCGGCGGTCTTCGCCAGGCACGCCGCGCCAGGCCGCACCGCGAGTTGCCGGCGCGCTGAACGAAGCGCGTCGCGGCGATCGTCCGCGCCGTTCCGACGGCGCGCAGGCGGCCTCTGTCTCTCCCCGAGGGCGGCGTCCGGGGCGTCTTCACACGGGCGCCGGGCATTCGGTCTCGCCCGCATCGCGTCGGGCGATCGCGCGACGGTCGCGCGGCACGACCGTCGCTAGGGAAGGATCCTGTCGATGACCACGGCGACGTTCGCCGCGCCCACGTCGACCGGCTGCGACTGGCCCTCGAGATCGCCGGGCTGGGGCGCGGCGTTCGCCACCTTGGAGACGCGCGCACCGACGACGACGCGCGGGAAGCTCGCGAGGCTCATGCCGGGACTCATCGCCATCGACTCGTCGAGCGAGAAAGTCGCGGGCAGGTCCTTCACCTGCTTGCGCACGATCGCGAGCGGCATGCGCGGCCCGTCCACCGCACGCGCGAAGATGAACACGGTGTCGTTCGGGCTGGCCTTCGCCGCGATGGCGGGGGCGATCGTCACCGTGCCGCGGATGCTCGCGCCGCTCGTGGCCGTGAACGGCGTTGCTTCCGCCGGCGCCACGGGCGCTTTGGCGAGCGGCGCGGCCGGCGCCTGGGCGAGCGGCGCGGCAGGCCCCTTCGCGAGCGGCTCCGCGGGCGGCTTCATGCCGCCGAGCTGGCGTGCCTCGGCGATGCTCGAGGCGATCCCCTGCCGCATCGGCGACTCGGCGGGCAGCTTGCCGAGCAGACGCTCCCACAGCTCGACCGCCTGCGTGTAGTCCTTGCGGTCGAACGCCAGCGTCCCGGCGAGCGCGAGCGTCTTCAGGTGGTTCGGGTCGGCCTGCAGCGCCTGCGCGATGATCTCCGCCGGCCTGCCCGCGAGGTTGCGGTTCTGCGCCATGGCGAGGGCATCGGCCCAGTCGGAGAGCACGTCGGCATTGCCCGGTGCGAGCTTCGCCAGGCGCTCGTACGCCGCCGCGGCTTCCGGGAAACGCTGCATCACGTAGTACGAGCGCGCGAGGATCGCCCAGCCCTGGGCGTTGTCCGGCTCCTGCTCGAGTCGCTTCGACAGGCGCCCGACCATTTCCTCGAGCTGCTCGTCGGTGATCTGGTGCTGCTCACCCGCGGCCTGCGCCGCGGCCATCTTCTGCGGGTCGAAGACGTCGCGGCTGCCGAGCTGCCAGTAGAGCGCACCGGCGGCGAGCGGCACGAGCACCGCGGCGACGAGCGCCGTGCGCCTGCCGCCGCTCGATGCAGCCACGGGCGCTTTCGCCGCCGCGCGCTCCGCCTTCACCTCTGCGAGGACGCGCCGCTCCAGCTCCGCCTTCGACTCGCGATGCTGCGCCTCGGTGAGCGTGCCCGCGCGCAGGTCGGCGTCGAGCTCGGCAAGCTGGTCGCGGATGACGGCAAGGTTGGTGCCGGCGCGCTCGACGTCGGTTGTCGTGCGCCGCGCGAGCAGCGGCCGCAGCACGAGCAGCAACGCGATCGCGGTCATTGCCGCGGCGACGACGACGAAGAGCGTCACTTGCGCTTGCCTTTCTCGCCGAGCAGCCGCTCGGCCTCGCGGCGCTCGGCGTCGCTGAGCGGCGCCTCCTCGGCGAGCCTGCGCCGCGAGCGCACCACCCTCGCGAGCACGAAGAGCGCGATTGCGGCGAGCACGAACGGACCGAGCCAGAGCGCCGCGGTGGCCGCCTTGAACGGCGGCCGGTAAAGCACGAAGTCGCCGTAGCGCGCGACCATGTAGTCGATGATCTCGCGATCGGAGCGTCCGGCGGCGATCTGCTCGTTGATCTGCCGCCGCAGGTCCTGCGCGAGGTCGGCGTTCGACTCGGCGATCGTCTGGTTCTGGCAGACGAGGCAGCGCAGCTCGTTCGCGAGCGCGACGGCGCGCTTCGCGGTGCCGGGATCCATCGCGAGCGGCGCCGCCTCCTTGCCCGCGTTCTGCGCCAAGGCAAGCGGCGCAAGCGCGACGAACAGCGCCACGAGCAGGCTGCGCCAGGTGCGCATCGCCCTCATCCCTTGCGCAGCGCCTCGATCTTCGGGCGGAGCGTCTTCTCCCACGCCTCGGGCGTGAGCGGGCCGATCTGCTTGTGGCGGATCACGCCGTTGGCATCGATGAGGAAGGTCTCCGGGACGCCGTAGACGCCGTAGTCGATGCCGACGCGGCCGTCGCGATCCACGACCGAGAGCATGTACGGATCGCCGAACTGCTTGAGCCAGGCCTTCGCGTCCTCGGACGCGTCCTTGTAGTTGAGGCCGACGATCGGCACCGCCTTCTGCCGCGCCAGCTCGACGAGCACCGGGTGCTCCTCGCGGCATGCGACGCACCACGAGGCCCACACGTTGAGCAGCCACACCTGCCCGGCGAGGTCCTTCGGCGAAAACGTCTTCGCCGGGTCGTGGAGCTGCGGCCGCTCGAACGCCGGCGCCGGCTTGCCGATCAGCGGTGACGGTACCTCGCGCGGGTTGAGGCCGAGGCCGCGAAAGAGGAACGCGGCGAGCACGAGAAACGCCGCGAGCGGCAGCAGGAACCAGACGGCGCGCTTCATGGCAACGATGCGCCCGCGCGCCGATCAGGCGGCGGCGCCGTGCGCGGCGCCGAGCTCGGGCTCGCGCCGCACCGCGAGGCGATAGCGGCGGTCGGAGATGGCGAGGAAGCCGCCGATCATCATGAGCACGCAGCCGCCCCAGATCCAGTTGATGAACGGCTTGCTGTAGACGCGCACCGCCCATGCGCCCCGGTCGCCCACCGGCTCGCCGAGCGAGACGTAGAGATCGCCGAGGATCCCCGAATCGATCGCGGCTTCGGTCATCGGCATCTGCTGCACGTTGTAGATGCGCTTCTCGGGGTACAGCTTCTCGATGAAGCGGCCGTCCTTCGAGACGTCCACGGTGCCGCGCGCGCCGCGGTAGTTCGGGCCCGTGATGCTCTTCGCGCCCTCGAACTTGAACGTGTAGCCGTTCAGCGTCACCGTGTCGCCGATCTCCATGCGCACGTCGCGCTCGTTCTGGTAGCCGTTCACGAGCGTCACGCCGACGATGAACACCGCCACACCGAGGTGCGCGAGCACCATGCCCCAATAGCCGCGCGGCTCGCGTGCAAGGCGCGCGAGCTTCGTGCCCTTGGGCGCGTGGCGCAGGCGTTCACGGATGCCGACCATCGTCGCGGCGAAGACCCAGATCGCGAGAAAGAGGCCGAACGCCACCAGCGGCTTCCAGCTGCCCATGACGAAGGGCAGGATGAGCGCCACCGCGAGCGACACCCCGAGCGCCCAGCGCAGTCGCACCAGGAGATCCGGGACCGACGCCTCCTTCCACCGCATCAGGGGGCCGACGCCCACGAGAAACACCAGCGGCGCCATGATCGGCGCGAACACCGTATCGAAGTAGGGCGGGCCCACCGAGATCTTGCCGAGGTCGAGCGAGTCGAGCACCAGCGGGTAGAGCGTGCCGAGCAGCACGGAGGCGCAAGCGACGACGAGGAGCACGTTGTTCGCTAGCAGCGTGGACTCGCGCGACACCGGGGCGAAGCGGCCGCCGAGGCCGATCTTCGGCGCGCGCCAGGCGTAGAGCGCCAGCGAGCCGCCGATGACGATGACGAGGAAGCCGAGGATGAACACGCCGCGCTCCGGGTCGGTGGCGAAGGCATGCACCGAGGTGAGCACGCCCGAGCGCACGAGAAAGGTGCCGAGCAGCGACAGGGAGAAGGCGAAGATCGCGAGCAGCACGGTCCAGCTCTTGAAGCTGCCGCGCTTCTCGGTCACGGCGAGCGAGTGGATCAGCGCGGTGCCGACGAGCCACGGCATGAAGGACGCATTCTCCACCGGGTCCCAGAACCACCACCCGCCCCAGCCGAGCTCCTTGTAGGCCCACCAGCTGCCGAGCGCGATGCCGCCGGTGAGGAAGCACCACGCCACCGTCGTCCACGGCCGCGACCAGCGCGCCCAGGTCGCATCGAGCTTGCCGCCGAGGAGCGCAGCGATGGCGAACGAGAACGCCACCGAGAAGCCGACGTAGCCCATGTAGAGCATCGGCGGGTGCAGCACCATGCCCGCGTCCTGCAGCAGCGGGTTCAGGTCGCGGCCATCGGGCGCCGGCGGGAACAGGCGTTCGAAGGGATTGGAGGTCGCGAGGATGAAAAGCAGGAAGCCGACCGACAGGATGCCCTGCACGCCGAGCACGCGCGCCACCATCTCTTCGGGGAGGTGCCTCGAGAAGCCCGCCACCGCGACCGACCATGCCGAGAGCATGAGCACCCAGAGCAGCATCGAGCCCTCGTGCGAGCCCCAGGTCGCGGCGATCTTGTACTGCAGGGGCAGCTGCGAATTGGCGTGCTCGGCCACGTTGAGCACCGAGAAGTCGTTCGACATGAACGACCACATCAGGCAGCCGAAGGCGATGGCGACGAACAGGAACTGGCCGTGCGACGCCGGCCGCGCGACCGCCATGTACGCGGGGATGCGCCGCGCGGCGCCGATGAGCGGCAGCGTGCCCTTCATCAGCCCGAGCAGCAGCGCGAGGATGAGCGCGAAGTGGCCGATCTCGGGAATCATGGGGTCACCTCTCGGGAGGCACGCGTGCCGCGGTCAGCTCGGGGCAGCGTTCAGTAGGTCTTGACGCTCTTCTGCGCCTTCTGCGCCTGGTCCACGGCGTGCTGCGCCTCGGGCGGCATGTAGTTCTCGTCGTGCTTCGCGAGCACTTCGGTCGCCTTGAACACGCCGTCCGGACCGAGCCGGCCCTGGGCGACCACGCCCTTCCCTTCCTTGAACAGGTCCGGAAGGATTCCGGTGTAGACGACCGGAATCGTCTGCGCCGTGTCGGTGACGCGGAACTCGACCGTGAGGCCGTCACTGCGGCGACTGACGCTCCCCGCCTCGACCAGGCCGCCGATGCGAAAGGTGCGGTCCTGCGGTGCCTCCTTCGCGTAGACCTGCGAAGGGCTGAAGAAGAACACCAGGTTCGACTGGAAGGCGTTCAGCACGAGCGCCGCCGCAACGCCGAGCGCGGCGAGGCCGCCGACGATCATGGCGAGTCGCTTGTGACGAGGCTTCATGCGCGAGGGGCGGGTGCCGGGCAGGGAGTGGCGGGTGACCACGCGAGACGTACGTATTCTAACCGCCACCGGTTGCGCGAAAGGCCGGGTGCGAAGCCAGGGAAAGAGGGACGGCCGGCGTGCGGCCGGCCTTCGTTTCCCACACTGCGACCGAGGTTACTGCGCGAGGACCCAGCGCGTGACCGCGGCGATGTCGCCTTCCGGCGCATTCACCTTGGGGTGGCCCTTGCCCGTCGTGAGCGCCTCGACGATGACCCGTTCCGCACCGCTGTTGCCGCGGTACTTCGCAGCGATCGACTTCAGCGGCGGACCGACCTTCTTCGCGTCGATCGCATGGCAGTTGGTGCAGCCGAGCTTGTCGGCGAGCTCCGTGCCCGCGTGCGCGACGAACGTGGTGGCGGCGCCGCCGCCGACGAGCAGCACGATCAGGCCCGACTTCATCGCCGCCGGCGGCTTAGTACTTCCCGTGCAGCTTGTAGATGTAGTTCGTCAGCTCGCTCTGCTGCGCGCCCATGCGGTGCAGGATGCCGTGGACGACGCGGAAGATCGCGCGCATCACCCGGTAGACGATCACGGGCTCGGTCTCGAGCATGTGCTCGAGCTCCTCGCGTTTGACGCTCAGCACGCGCGTCGTTCCCATGGCGCGCAGCGTGGCGTAGTGCGGGCGACCGTCCATGAAGGCGAGCTCGCCGACGAGGTCGCCGCGCGTGAGCACGTTCAGGTTGAGGTACTCGCCGGTCGGCTGCCGCTTCGCCACCGCGACGGCGCCGTTCACGATCGCATGCAGGCGGTCGTCGCTGTGGCCCTCCTCGCACAGCACTTCCTCGTCAGCGAGGTCGCGCATGGTGACGTGCTCGGCGAGCTTCTTGACCTGTTCGTCGTCGAGCTCGATGGAGAGCTTCGACTGGCGAAGCGCTTCGAGTTTCTGGGTCTCGGACATGAAGAAGGCTCCCGTCGGGATCGCTGCGGGCGACGATCGTCGCCCGCGGCAGGTCTTCTGGCCGCTCGCCGTCCCGCTGACGCACGGCTCTCCCGCCGATGCGCATGGGTCGCGAACGGCGGGGCGGTCTTGGGCGGCGCAACAAACCCTTCGATTCTGCCAACGCCCCCGCGGCGAGGCAATGATCGCGCCGCGTCTCGTCGGAGCGGGTGGCGTGCCGGGTGGCGTGTACTTCGACCCGTCTCGGCTCGACTCCAAGCCGGGCGCGAGCCTAGCTCGCCGCGGCTTCGGCGACGCGCCGCAGACCGTCGGGAGTGAGCTTCACCGCGTCGCCGTGACAGAACACCTTGGGGACGCGGGTCCACGCGGGTACCGGGATGCAGGCGACATTCGTGACCGCGTCCGCGCCCCGACTGGCGGCCTGCTCGCGTAGCGCATCGACCGCCTGCTCGCGGGTGTCGAACCACGGCATGTACATCTGCACGTGCCAGTTCTCGATCCAGATGCGGTGCACGAGCACGAAGGAGCCCTGCGGAAGAACCGCCTTGTCGACGACGCGGACCTCCTCCACCGGCACGGTGCGGCTCGTCGTGGCGCAGCCGGCGGCGATCATCCCGAGCAGGACGACCCCGATCGCTGCGACGCGTCGGAATAGGTGGGGGGTGCAATCCATGTTCGCCTTCCTCTCCCTGTCGTTTTCATGACGCCGGAGGGCTGCTCCTCGCGCCCCAAGGTCCCTCGCCCCGCAAGCGCCGACGCAGCCCGTCTTTCCCTGCCGTGTCGGGCACTTGCCGTCCATTGTAGCGGCGCCCCTGCGCTTGCGAAGGAACTACGCGGCGCGAGTGATCGTTGCCGCGCGCAGCCACCCGGTCGCAGGCAGGCCCCGCGACCCGCGCTCGTCCCGTGCCTTGACGTGCATCAAATCACCCCGCGCCTCCGCGGCTAACTTGCCTTGGACGAACGAACAGCGACCGCACAGGGGGACGCTTTGGCCGATGCTTCCTTGGGGACTCAGTGCAGGCCGGACTCGCGTGACGACTCGCTCGCGCCCTGCGTGCCGGCCTGGTCCACGGTGGATCTCCCGCCCTCGCCGACCGCCGGCCGCCGCTACGCCCAGGCGCTCGAGCGCGTGGCCGAGCGCGCCGACGAGCCGGTGTCGATCGACGTCCACCTGCCGTTCTGCGCCATGCTGTGCCTGTACTGCGGCTACGACGTCAGCGCGCCGCAGCACGAGCGCGAGATCGACCGCTACCTCGATGCGCTCGAGCGCGAGATGGATCTCGTGTGCGAGCACCTGGGGACGAATCGCGACATCGTCCAGCTGCACCTCGGCGGCGGCACGCCGAACCACCTGAGCGACGCGCAGCTCGCGCGCGTCGTGTCCGCGGTGCTGCGGCGCTTCCGCCTGCTCGGCGAATGCGAGACCTCGATCGGTTACGACCCTCGCCTCGCGGACGCCGTCCAGCTGAAGCGCATGCGTGCGCTCGGCTTTCGCGAGATCGCATTGGGCGTGGCGGATCTGCAACCGGACGTGCAGCGGGCGGTGGGCCGCTTCCAGTCGTCCCGCGCGCTGCACGACGCCTGTGCGCTCGCGGTGAAGGCCGGGTTCGACAGCGTCGCCATCGACATCGTCTACGGGCTTCCGGGACAGACGGCCGACGGGTTCCGCGCCACCTTGAAGGAGCTTGTCGGCATGGGGCCGGACCGCGTGCGCTGCCGGCAGTACAACCACCGGCCGCAGGCGCGCCGCCACCAGTCGGCGCTCGGCGCCTGGCGCCTGCCGTCTGCTGCCGAGTGCCATGCGCTGCTGAACGCGGCCGTGGAGACGCTCACCGACGCCGGATACGTGTGGATCGGGCAGGACACCTTCACCCTCGAGACCGACGAGCTCGCGATGGCGCAGGCGGAGGGGCGATTGCGCTGCAACACCATCGGCTACACCGCCACGCCTGCCTCGCACGTGCTCGGCTTCGGCAGCGGAGCGAAAGGCGAGGTCGACGGGACGGTCGTGCGCAACCAGGGCAAGCGCGCGCCGTGGCAGCAACGCGTCGAGGGTGGGCGTTTGCCGGTGGCGCTCGCCCGCCGGCGATCTGCCGAGGAACGCCGCACGCGGGACGCGCTGGCGGAGCTGCTCTGCAACCTCGAGCTGCCCGCCGCGAGCACGCCGGCCAAGCTGCTGCAGGCGTGCGCGAAGCTCGAACGGCAGGCCGGCGAGGCGCTCGTCGAGCGCCGTGCGGACAAGCTGCTGCTCACGCGGCCGGGCCGCTTCGCCGTCGACCAGCTCCGCGCCGAACTGGAGTCGGCCGCGACGCTTCGCGTGCCCCGCTGGGGACGGCACGCGCGGGCGGGCGCGTTCGCTGCGCTGCTGAGCATCGGGAGCCTCGCCATGGCGAGCGTTCCGGTCGAGGCGCAAGCGGCCGACACCGCATCGGCGGCGACCACGGCCGCGGCCGCCGCGCAGCCACCGTCACACCGCCCCTTGCGCGAGAACGCGCCGCAGGATACGCCCGAGCCCACCGAGCCGACGGTCTTCTCGGGCTACCCGGGCGCGGCGCCTTTCAAGACCACCTCGCGCAAGGACAAGCTCACCTTCTTTCCCTGCACTGCGTGCCACAGTCACCTGACGCCCGATGCGACGCCGCGCAAGCTTGCGGCGCCGCACCCGGCCGCGCTCAACCACGGCAAGGGCCGGATGTGGTGCGTCGACTGCCACACGCTCAAGGATCGCGACGTCCTGCATACCGTGGCCGGCACGAAGGTCGACTTCGACGATTCGCACCTCGTCTGCGGGCAGTGCCACGGCAACCGCCATCGCGACTGGCACTTCGGTGCCCACGGCAAGCGCGCCGAGAACTGGAACGGCGAGCGCACGCTCTACAACTGCACCCACTGCCACGACCCGCACGATCCGACGGTCAAGCCGCGCGAGCCATCCAAGCCTCCGCCGGTGCGCGCCGGCCTGCAGCCGATGCAACGCACGCCGCACGAAGCGCCGCCGGTCTGGGTCCGGAACGCGGGGGCGCCCGCGGCGGCCACTCCATGAGCGAGCCTGCCGCGCCCACCCCGTCGGAATCCGGGATCGATCATTACAGGCGACGCTTCCTCAAGCGCCTCGGCGAGGTGGGCGCGGCGGGCTGCGCGACCGGCATGGCCGGCCCGGCGCAGGGCGCATGGGGCGGCAGCACGTTCCAGGACGCGCTCGGCAGCTTCTTCCAGCAGCAGTACCAGCGCATGACGCCCGAGGAAATCGATGCGGCGCTGCGCCGCATCGAACGCCGCGCCAAGCGCGAGCGCGGGGTCGAGATCACCTGCGAGGACACGCGCCCGATCCCCGGCGTCGTGTTCGGCTACGCGCTCAACATCTCCAAGTGCAAGGGCTACCGCGACTGCGTCCACGCCTGCGTGAAGGAGAACAACCTCGGCCGCGATTCGCAGGTGCAGTACATCCGCGTGCTGGAGATGGAGCAGGGCACTGCGAACCTCGAGCGCTCCGAGCACTACTACGACCCGGCGACGGTGCCCGTCGCGGGCAAGTACTACCTGCCGGTGCAGTGCATGCAGTGCGACAACCCGCCGTGCGTCAAGGCGTGCCCGGTCAAGGCCACCTGGAAGGAGCCCGACGGCATCGTCGTCGTCGACTACAACTGGTGCATCGGCTGCCGCTACTGCATGACCGCCTGTCCGTACTGGGCGCGTCACTTCAACTGGACCGAACCGAAGATCCCGCCCGAGGAGCTGAACCGCAACACGAACTACCTCGGCAACCGCCCGCGTCCGAAAGGCGTGGTGGAGAAGTGCCACTTCTGCACCCAGCGCACGCGCAAGGGGAGGCAGCCGGCGTGCATGGAGGCGTGCCCGACGGGTGCGCGCATCTTCGGCAACCTGCTCGATCCCGATAGCGAGATCCGTTACGTGCTCGCGAACAAGAAGGTCTTCCGGCTCAAGGAAGAGCTCGGCACCGAGCCCAAGTTCTGGTACTTCACCGACTGAGCCGTACCGTCGCGATGCCCCTCGTGCGCTTCCTCCTCGACGCCGTTCGCGCCATGTTCCGCGGCGGTCGGGCCTACTGGATGTGGCTCGGCGCCCTCGCGCTGATCATCGCGATCGGCCTCGTCGCCTACGCGGTCCAGCTTCGCGACGGTCTGGTCGTCACCGGCATGAGCGACCAGGTCTCGTGGGGGTTCTACATCGCGAACTTCGCGTTCCTGGTCGGCATCGCCGCTGCGGCGGTGCTGCTGGTGATCCCCGCTTACGTGTTCCACCGCAAGGACGTGAAGGCCGTCGTGCTGCTCGGCGAGGCACTGGCGGTGGCCGCAGTGATCACGGCGATGCTGTTCGTGACCGTGGACATCGGCCGGCCGGACCGGCTGTGGCACATGCTGCCCGGCATCGGCATCTTCAACTTCCCGACGTCGATGCTCGCCTGGGACGTGGTCGTGCTGAGCGGTTACCTGCTGCTCAACCTCGCGCTGCTCCTGTACGTCCACTACAGCCATTACCGCGACCGCGAGCCGAACCTCGCGCTCTACTTCCCGGTGGTCGTGGTCGCGATGTTCTGGGCGATCTCGATCCACACCGTGACCGCGTTCCTGTTCTCGGCCAATTCGGCGCGGCCGTTCTGGAACGTCGCCCTGCTCGCGCCGCGCTTCATCGCCACCGCCTTCGTCGCCGGTCCGGCGCTCATCATCCTCGTGCTGCAGGTCGTCCGCAGCACGACCCGCTATCCGGTGAGCCCGAGCGTGATCGACATGCTCGCGCTGATCATGACCGTGGCGCTGCAGATCAGCCTGTTCTTCGTCGGCGCCGAGCTCTTCACCGACTTCTACAATGAGAGCACGCACGCGGCGTCTATGCGTTACCTCTACTTCGGCCTCGACGGGCTCAATGCCCTGCAGCCGTTCATCTGGACCGCGCTCGCGCTCAACATCGCTGCGGTCGTGATCCTCACCCTCAACCCGCTCCGCCGTCGCATGGCGCTGCTGAACGCGGCATGCGTCATGGCCTTCATCGGGATCTGGCTCGAGAAAGGCATGGGCCTCGTCGTGCCGGGGTTCGTGCCGACGCCGCTCGGCGAGGTGTTCGAGTACTCGCCGACCGCGCTCGAGCTCGCGGTGTCGGCGGGCATCTGGGCGATCGGCGCGCTCGTGTTCACACTGCTCGCCAAGGCGAGCATCGCGGTCGAACTCGGGGACGTACGCTACCGCGAGCCGCGTGGTACCACGGCGGGCCTCGGGGCCGAGATCCCGGCTCGCGCGAGCCGCGTTTCGTAGCGCCGCATCCTGGACCGGCCGGCCGGCGTGCCGCCCGGCGCGGAAGCTTCACGCCTTGAGAATCCAGGCGATAACGGCCTTGAGGTCGCTGTCGTTGATCTTGCCGGCGCCGATCGCCGGCATCGGGATCTGGCCCCAGACGCCCTTGCTGCCCTTGCGGACGCGCTCGGCGAGCTTCTCGGGGGCGGCGGCATCCCCCTTGTACTTCGCGGCGATGTCCTTGTAGGACGGACCCAGCATCTTCTTGTCCATCGCGTGGCAGGCGTTGCAGCCCGCGCTCTTCGCGATCGCTTCCGACGCCCACGACTGCGGCGCGAAAGCCGCGGCGGCCACCGCCAGGATCAGCGCCTTCGACGACAGCTTCATCAGTCCCCCGCTTGCCAGTGATATCCCATGAGGCGCCGGGCGGAAGGGTCGCGGCACCGACCGCCAGCGCCCGCGCGCGCGCGAGAGTGTACACGTTGAAATCGCGGCCATTCCGGCGCCGATCACGAGCCGTCGCACGCGATCCGGGGGACGCTGCTTCAGCCGCTCGCGACGACGAGCGGCACGCGCATCTCCCAGTCGCTCGTGCCGCCGTGCGCGCCGATCTGCGGGTGTCGGTGCTCGCCGAGCACGCGGTCGCGGAGCGTCCAGTCGGCGGCCATGACGATGGCGTAATGCCCGATCCGGTCGGCGAGCCGGGGATGCGGCCGGCCGGGTCCGAAGGCGCCGGAGGCGGTGAGGGCGACGCGGCGCCGCGCCTGCCCAGGGCCTTCGAGCACGCCCTGCACGGCGCGCTCGAACGCCCCGGTCCGCTCCGGATGGACGTAGGCGTACGCGACGCGCGGCTCGCCGCAGAGCGGCAGCACGAGCGTGTCTGCAAGTGCGGGATGTCGGTCGAGCTCGATCTGGCGCGCGGGCGGCGAATCGACGAACCCGTGGTCGGCCGTCACCACGACGATAGTGTCCGTGCCGCGCAGCGCCTGCAGCAGCGCGCCGAACGCGCCATCCGCCCGCTCGACCTCGGCGCGCGTCCTCGCGCTCGCCATGCCGTGGTCGTGCGCGCACGCGTCGACCTCCGGGTAATAGGCGTAGACGTACTGCCGGCCATGTCCGCTCCGCGCGATGCGCGCAAGGGCGTCCACCATCTCCTCGATCGTGCCGTAGCGCACGCGCGTTGCCGGCCCGGAGTGGAAAACGTTGAAGGGCGAATCGGCGATCTTCTTCGGCGAGACCACGAAGCTCGCGATCGGCAGCCGCGCGGCGAGCGGCGCATGCGCGAAGAGCCCCGCCGGCGGCAGGCCCTGTATGGCGATGCTCTGCCCGCCGGCGCGCACCGTGAGCGGCAGGATCGCGGTCACGGCGCCGATCTCGCGCAGGTGCATGAACCATCCGGTGAGCGCGTGCTGCGCCGGCGCGAGGCCGGTGAGGAAGGTGGTTATCGCGGTTGCGGTCGTCGTGGGGAACACCGAGTCGATGGCCCCGCGGCGATGCGCCCGCAGCGCGCCGTTCGGCGCGTGCTCGGCAAGCCAGTGGTCGCCGAGGCCGTCGATCACGAGCAGGATCACGGTTCGCGCGCGCTCCAGCCCGGCGAGCGGCACGGCGAGCGGCGCGTACGGCAACGATGCACCGAACGCGCCGGCGATCGACGTCATCAGGTTGACGAGACTGGCGCCGTCGTAGTCGGGCCGACGCATCGGGTTCGCTTCCATCAGGAGGATGCTATCGTTGTCGGGGCACGCTCGCTCGAAAGCCGCCGGCTTGGCCACGGAACGCATGCGGCGCAGGCCGCAGCACACGCCGCATCGAAGGTCGGACCGCGCGCCTCGCGAAGGCTCCCGGGAGGCCGATGCGCAGCCGCCGCAGCGCTCCGCGGGCATCGTCCCCGTTCGCCTCACGACCGACGGCCCGCGGGTGCTGGTGCTTCGCGCGTGGCGTAACTGGGACTTCCCGAAGGGACGCATCGAACCCGGCGAGACTCCTCTTGCCGCCGCCCTGCGCGAGTCGCTCGAGGAGGCCGCGCTCGACGATCTCACCTTCCCCTGGGGCGAGGTGTACCGCGACACCGCGCCGTATGCCGGCGGCAAGGTGTCGCGCTACTTCGTGGCCGAGACCCGGCGCGAGGACGTGGTGCTGCCGATCAACCCCGAGCTGGGTCGCGCCGAGCACCACGAGAGGCGCTG
>Ga0114939_10002529_pt1 | contig 13474 bp, 6 predicted proteins | sample AshMeaCrysSpring_FD_87196 | JGI IMG/M metagenome (GOLD analysis project Ga0114939, IMG submission 87196) | Groundwater microbial communities from Big Spring, Nevada to study Microbial Dark Matter (Phase II) - Ash Meadows Crystal Spring | ecosystem: Environmental > Aquatic > Deep subsurface >... | reverse complement strand
CGATCTTAATATTAGAGCCAGGATTTCCGCTATAACTCCATCTTATAGTCTTAGTTGTACCCTTTGGCCATATCTCTCCTCCATTTGGAGATATGGTAGTAATTGAAGTAGGAATAGGGCCAGTAGTAGAATTGATCTTCATTATCCATAATTCTTGATTTCCTGTATTATCTGAGGCATAAACTATATAGTTACCATCAGGACTCCATGCCGGATAATTGTCTTCAAAACCAACATTATTGGTCAATTTTTGTATATTGCTTCCATCAGCATTCATTACATAAATTTCCCAGTCTCCGTCTACATTCGATGCAAAAGTGATATATCTACTATTAGGACTCCAATCTGGATCATGCTTATTACCGCTGCCAAATGTTAATTGTTTTACATTGGTACCATCAGAATTCATGACACAGATGTTCATCCCATTAATATAACATTTGAATGCTATCTTAGTTCCATCTGGACTCCATGCCGGTTGGATACCTGCATACACGGATAGTTTATATTTATTGTTTCCGTCGACATTCATGACCCACAACTGTTTCGCGCCACCGACGATTCCACCTACTGATGAATAAACTATCTTTGTCCCAGTAGGATTCCAATCTGGATATTCATCAAAATCGGTAGCAGTTGTCAATTTCTGGACATTCCCTCCATCATTATTCATTACATATACATCTTCATATCCAAAAGAACCTCTAGAAAACAATATTCTGCTATTTGGCGCCCATGAAGGCTCTAAATCGAAACCTCCGTAACTGGTCAACCTTGTTAATCCTGTACCATCTTTTTTAATTTTCCATAAGTCCCAGTTCCCACTTCTAGAAGATGCAAACGCTATATATTGACCATCTGGACTCCAAGCAGGTTGTCTGTCCTTATAAATATTGTCAAATGTAACTCTACTTTCACCTATTACACCGACACCTTCGGTTCCTGAATACTGTATATTTGTATTTTCTTGATCTGCACCTTCTATATTTGCTACATCTCGCGAAGGTTCGATAAATTTACTTTCATATTCATCGATAGGACCTGCAACTGCCATATTTACCGACACAAAGATGCCTAATAGTATCGCTACTATGTTCATACACTTATGTCCAATTTTTTTCTTACTTTTCTTATCTGTCTTATATTCTGTTTCTACATGGTGTCTTATTGTTGTTTCATTTCCTTTCATAATTCCTCTTCTATTCTTTTTCTTATACGATTCTTTCTTTATTTTTATTTATTTTAACTATTTCTTTTTTCTAATATCTATAATTAGATATATTATTATGATTCCAATGATCATAATTCCTATAATATCTAATCTAGAATGTAAAATAGAATCTAATGATTCTTTACTGAAAGTTATATTCATATGCACCTATATCATACATCACCCCTTGCGGTCTATAAAAATCTCGAAAATCAGTTCTAGGAGCGCTGTTAGAAGAACCTTTATCTACAGATGGCGAACCGCTCCTAGGCCTAAAATCGAATGTATATGCATTTGTATATTTAGGATCTGCGTATATTACATTACTACCATCTTTCTCGTTTAGTCCTTTAAAGCCATAAACCAAATTGTAGTCTATAGTTAAATTTTGCACATAAGGATATCCTGTTTCTATTTTAATTTGACCGTATCTGTTATTGCTAACTATGTTGTTTCTTATGACTACATTAGATACCCTCATATTGCCACCTGTATCTTTCTGTATCATGATACCAACTCTACTTTTGTCTACTATATTGTTCACTATAGACACACTATATATTTTCGGTTGATATCCATCTAAACTATAAGAACTTATTAGAATACCAGGTCTTTCATTATTATATACTAGATTATTATATACCCTAATATTCCTCAGAGTGCCTCCTTTTTCTGCTGCTATCATAATACCAGTAGATGCATTACGTACAGTATTCTGGTAGACACTAATATCGTATTGATCTGGTGCGGCATATGCGTCTATATATATTCCTACTGTACTACAATGCTGAACAATATTTTTATAAACCTTGCCGTGCTTTGTTCCATCTTTCAGATCAATACATTCCCCTTTTCCATTTCTAAGAACTCTATTATTTTTTACTTCGACCGTATCTGTATTACTTACAGATATGGCTTCTTGCCATCCTGCGAAATACGATATACTCCATGAATTTTTATATGGACGGTCGATAATATTTCCATCAATAATTATATTGTTAGAATCTCCCCATCCAATTTTAATTGGAGATTTTTCTATATTATATATATAATTCTTTTCAATTGTTATATGATGCGATTTATCAGCGCGAATTCCTGCCTGAGGAGAATTAACAATTTGGAATTTTGAAATTTTTATATAACCTTTTCCATATATATGTATCAATCCTTGCCAAGAAGACATTGATAGTCCTGTACCATCTATTGTGACAGTATTTCCTGGATATGGAGCAAATGTTATATACATGCCTGGACTTCCAGAATTTTTAATCACAACTTTTTCGCTATATCTTCCTTGTTTGACGTAAACAGTATCTCCTGCGATTGCCACATCAGCCGCCTTTTGGATAGTCTTAAACGGTTTTAGATCTGTTCCTGGATTATAGTCATTTCCAGTCTTAGATACATAATATATACGACTCGTCTCGACATTTTTTTCAACATCTTCTTTTGCCTTCATGCCTATACTTATAGATATACCGTGTGATAGTATCAAAATCAAGACTATTGCCGATCTTATCAAACATCTATTTGACTTCTTTTTCTTAGTATATGGTTTCATATTTTCTAATCTCCTTTTATTTATATTATTTAACTCTACATACGATATCATTTTTCACTCATATGATATCGATATGATATCTAGAGATTTAAAGAGTATTAACCGAAATATGTTTGTTAAGATCAGAAATCAATACCATTGCTGACTTACAAACATTTTTTTCTTAGTAAATGGTTTCATATTTTTCTCCAACAAATTTATTTATGTTCTGTTCTAAATATTTTAATCGAATATCATTAACAATCAGATGATTATTATTATATTAGGCTGTTATATGTGTTCCGAATATATAAATGTTCCGAATATATTATAGCAGATATACGCAGAGTCTATACAGAACCCGTATAAAAGACTATATTAATAATGTCTTAAAATATTCATCGCAAACTGTATCTAGTTTGCTCTAAAATTTTCAGTCTATATTTTTCCTCCATTATTACATTTCCATAATTCTCTCATATCTTCAAACCGTGTATCTAAATTTAAACATAAAATTTGAATATAGATATTGAAGCAATCTTCAGATAACGATATATCGTAATATTTATACGACTATTTATAACCTCAACCATTTTTTACCGCGTATGTACTATAAACGACGTTATATTATATATATTTTTCTTAATAAGAGCAAACACGATATTAAAATAGAGCGCACGACACTTTTAAGAGTCCTTTACAGTTTTCGCATCTAATTTCGTTCCAATCTTGACAAGTTTTTATTTCTTCTTCCATATTTTTCTTTTCATTCATATCATAGTATATATAATTTTTCTTTATAAAACAGAGAAATTAGATAAACTTAGTGATGTTGCTTCTTTAGTCTGTCTTATTTGATTCTGTCCTATTTGAGTTTCTTAAACATCCTTCTTCTCATTGTATCTATCATTCTATAACTTATGAGTAATACCATCATGGTTATAGAAATATCAAATCCAGGCATACTCTTTGCAGAACCTAATCCTTTATCTGTCTGATTTATTCTTGTCCTAGTTGATTTCTGTGTATTAGACCTCGGTTTTATAATCGGGACATTTTTGCTATCATATTCTTCTTTCAATCCAATTATCGCAAAATGTGAGAATTTATCTACATTTGTCTCAAAATATATATATGTGTCATTACTCATTTTTTTAGCTGTATCTAACGTTATCCAATTTGTGCCATCCCAATTTACCATTTTGATATCATCATGCCCGAAATTATTTTTATCCAACCATGAATTTTCAATTCTGAAAAGTATAGTCGACGATTTAATATTCTTAGATGTAACAAAACCTGATGTTCCAACCCATATATTAATATTCTTATAGATAACTCCTGGAGCTTTAGTCTTTAGAAGACTTGATTTATCTTTCAATGCCTCTACTATTACAGTAATCTCTCCAGCACTCGTATTACCCGTGATATTTATAAATATTATTGGATTTCTTTTATTGACGGATGAATAACTTGCCGTATTATCTTTATAAATATATAATTCTTTTCTCTCCTTAACATCAATATTGAGATAGTTTTCATTTGATCCACCACCTCCTACACCTCCGCCACTGCTGCCACCACCACTATTTCCTCCGCCATTAGATGTTCTCTGCTTCACAGTCACTGTGATCGTTTTATTTGCCACTCCTCCGTAATTGTCACTAGAATTAAAATACCATATATAAGTACCTATATCGCTACTGTTTGTCTGCCATGAATAAATTCCTGTAGTCATATTGATATATCCTTTAGTAGCATTTGTACCATATATTAAACTATCGTTATCTATATCTGTAGCCACTGTGAAGGTTAATAAATTGTCAGCAGTTATTTCCTTGTTTCCTACAATGACAGATGGTGGATTGTTTGGGATCTGAATATTACCATTAATATTTTCTATACTCAAAGATCCAGTGCCTGATAAATTATACGCAAAAGCAGTTATACCTACCAACCCATGAGGCCCACTTGTCACATTTATAAAAGTTTCAGCTATATTTTTTCCTACAATATTATTTATACTGACATTATATAGATCGGTCTTATTTTTTCCTAATCCTGGCTGCCATGTGTAGTTTACCCAGAAATTTCCAGTTTTATTCTGAAGATTAATTGGCTTTGGAGGAATGTAATCAATTACTGCTTTTGGTCTTACCTTCCAGTTCCATGATCTTGATACTAAATCAGTACCATTTGTCGCAGTTACACTAACATTATATATTCCTACACCTATACTTGAATTAGTATAACTTGCAGAGATGCCTGCATCTGTTTGAACCTGAACATTATCTATAAACCATTTTATATCAGCTATTTTATTCAAAACTATGGCAAAGTCTTGTATCTGGCCTTGTTCGACTGTTGGATCTAATAATGGCGATGACGAAACTATAGACAACGGTATTTCTGCACTACTTACTATTATATTTATAGTCTCGCTTGCAACTCCACCGTAATTGTCACTAGAATTAAAATACCATGTATATGTTCCGACGTCACTCTCTTCGGGTATCCATGAATATACTCCAGTCGTTTCATCAAAAGGCCCTTTTGTAGCACTCGTACCATATATAATCTCATCTGTATAATCAGTATCTGTAGCACTTACTGTAAATGTCAGCAGATCTCCTACAGTTACACTTTTATCTCCTATTATAGACTGTGTAGGAACATTATTGTTCATTTGTACATTCTGAAATGCATATTCCAGACTTAAATTACCAATTCCTGAACTATTATATGCATATATAATAATGTCTTTATTGTCATGAGGATTTACTGATATATTTAGATGTGGTTCTATCGTTTCATTTGTCCATTCATCATTAATACTAACATTGTAACTATCAGTCTTATTTCCTGTCCCCTCGTACCATAAGCAATCTATCCAGAAATTTCCCTGTGTGCAGATCATATCAATTGGTGCCGGTGGAATATATGCATATTGTTGATCTGATATTATATCCACATTTATAGTCTCGCTTGCAACTCCACCGTAATTGTCACTAGAATTAAAATACCATGTATATGTTCCGACGTCACTCTCTTCGGGTATCCATGAATATACTCCAGTCGTTTCATCAAAAGACCCTTTTGTAGCACTCGTACCATATATAATCTGATCAAAATCTGCATCTGCAGCACTTACGGTAAATGTCAGTAAGTCTCCTACAATTACATTCTTATTTCCAATTATAGATTGTATAGGTATATTATTAGGTATCTCGATATTCGATGTCGTATAACCTTCACTTAAACTGCCAGTTCCTGAACTATTGTATGCAAGCGCAATTATACCAGTCTGTCCATGCGGATCAACAGTATTGTTGAAATAATTAGTTGTTCCGTTTATCCAATAATCTCCATTTATACTAACATTATAGCCGTCAGTCTTATTATAATTTCCGTCGTTCCCCGGATTCAGAGTAAAATTGATCCAGAAATTTCCTATAGTGTAAGTAATAATAGGTACTGGAGGTATATATTCCAATATAGGTTCAGGACTTACAGTCCATGTCCATTCTTTTGACACATTTTCAATACCATTACCAGCCACCACTTTGACATTATATGATCCAACTCCTGCCGTATAATTGGTATAACTCGATGTCTTCTTATTTTCGTCTATGTTCGCAATGGAATTGTTAATATACCATACAATGTCAGCATTTTTATTTATAGTTATACTAAATGTCTGAGATGAACCTACTATCGTATTGATATTATTATTCGTAGGTGACCATGAAATTATCGAAAGGTTTGGAAGATTTTCACCTCCCACGTTCATTAACCAAATTTCATCATTTCCTGAACGATTTGATGAATAAGCTATGATTTGCCCATCTGGACTCCATGCGGGATAATTATCTTCTATTCCAACATTTGATGTCAACTGTGTTTTGTTACTCCCATTAGCATTCATCACATAAATTTCCCAGTCTCCATCTTTATTTGATGCATAAACAATACGTTTGCTATCAGGACTCCAGTCAGGATCATGAGTATTAACATTATCGAATGTTAATTGTTGTACTCCGCTTCCATCAGAATTCATAACACAAATATTATTTCCATTAAAATAACACTTAAATGCAATCTTAGTTCCATCTGGACTCCATGATGGTTGGATAGCATTCAGATCACTGATTTTATACTTTCCGGTACCATCGCTATTCATTATCCATAGATTTTTTGCTCCACCTGTTATTCCTCCTACCGATGAATAAACAATCTTCGTTCCATCCGGACTCCAATCTGGATATTCATCGAAATCAGTCTCATTTGTCAACCTTTTTACTCCTGTTCCGCCTTCGTTCATCACATATACATCTTCGTATCCAAATGAACCTCTAGAGAATAAAATTCTGCTATTTGGAGCCCATGCAGGTTCTAAATCAAAACCGCTATAATTAGTCAATCTTGAAATTCCAAATCCTTCTCCCTCCTTACTCATTTTATAAATCTCCCAGTTTCCATTCCTTGTAGAAGTAAATGCTATATATTGGCTGTCTGGACTCCAAGCAGGTTGTCTATCATTAGAGTTGTTATATGTTAGTCTTATATCGCTATTATCGTTACTATATTTTTCAGCATTATTAATAATTATCGTCAAATTTTTATATGCCGAATATATATTTTTCGAATTTTGTGAAAAGTTTGTTCCTTCCAACAATCCCATCGTAAAATATTGAGGTATAGATGACAACAATGCTGTCGAACCATTCCTTCCAAAACCAAAAACAGTCATGTTCTGGTATGGCCGATATTCATCGTGTATTGTATCGTCTTCGTGATGTGCAAAAAATAATGATCTACCTTTACTACCAATGTTAGGATCACTAAAATATAACCATTCATTGTTGGCAATATCACCTTGCCAACTTTGAGATAATAGTGTTTCAACTCCATTAGACCTAACCACAAAGTCAATATTAGGTTCTAATACTCCTCCAGGAGTTCCTTCGTAAAGCATCCAATAATTATGATCAACTTTTGTTATAGCCATTTTTGCATATCTGGGATAGAAATCCCATATGCTTTCCCACTTTCCATCGTTAGAAGTTGATCTTATTTTTATTTTTATTGGCCCTTGAGAAATTATATCACTTGTACAACATGTAAATCCAGGATAGAAAATACCTTCAGCATATACGGCATTTGGAATACCGCGATATGTTCCTGAAGTTCCATCAATATTATTGAAACTTATCCAGTCATTACCAGAAATATCATTTAGACTGGAGAATCCACCAGCCTGTTTCTGGAAATAATATGTACCATTAATATTGCTAATCTTATAACTTGATTGATTTTCATCAATTATATTGTTGGTCAGACTAACTAAAGGTGTTATAGTTATAGGTACATAAGAACCACCTTTTAAACCGAAATATACATAATAATATCTGCTCTTACTTGCCTGTGTAGTGCCATCCATAATAAAAATTATAGTACCTGATGCCCTATTAGTTGCATCAAAATTCAAGTCTTTATCAAATTGAAATTGTACACCACTATTTAATATTGTTCCGGAACTATCTGTTTCAATAATTCTTATAGAATTTTCATCCAATGTGCCAGTCTTTCCCAATCCACTAAGAACCTGTGTAAAATTTAGACTAATATCGACGGGTTTGTCAACTCTGTCAAATCCTGTTGCCCCGACAGTGATTGGTAGACGAAATTGTCTAGATTCGTCCCACCATGGTGCAGCATCTACAGTCACACTTTCTATTGCAAGAAATAGAACTACAATCATTATTATCTTTATCAACTGATATATTTTCATAATTATTACCTCCTTTTTATTTTCATAATCTTTTTCGAATTTAATTTTTAATTCTATTAGCTCAACTTAATTTATAATCTACTGTTTATTTATTTATCCTCCATACTATATTGACAGAAGATATATAGCTCCATAATGTACCAACGGCTATTCCTATCAAATTTGACAGCAGATAATTCATAGACAGAAACTCTGTTAACACATATAATATAGATATACTTAATATGGCTCCAGAGGCTCTTGTCCAATTAAAATGTATCGCCCTAACTAAAAAACTATGAGATCTTCCTGGAATTATGCGATCTTTAAATGTCCACATATCGTTAAAAATGAAATTACTAATTATTGAAAACTCGTAAGCAGCTATAGCAGAAAATAAATAAAATATTTTCAATATATCAGTAAAAATGTATAGTACTATCATATTTACAAATATACCCATCGTTCCTACAAGGCAAAATTTGATAAATCTATTTAAATTTTTCTTTTTCCAATATAATGACATTAAATGATATAGATATTCCAGAACCACCTTAGATCCCAATTTAGTATTTCCGTATTCCCTTTTATTGAACTCGAATGGAATTTCTTTAACTTTATTATAATTTCCTGTACCCATAACTAAAATCTCGAGAAGTATTTTGTATCCAAAAGGATTTAATTTTATTCCATCAATTACTTCTTTTCTTATCGCAAAGAAACCTGATTGTATGTCTTTTACATTTCTTAATTCTGAAAATAAGATCTTTGCAGGAATATTAGCAGATTTCGACACAATTTTTCTGAATAGATTAAAATTGTTAAATCCATTTTCTTCTAGATATCTACTTCCAACAACTATGTCATTGCCGTTATTTAACTCTTTTATCATAGAAACTATTTTTTCTGGAGGATGTTGGAGGTCTGCATCCATTACTATTATTATATCTCCTCTTGCATTCTTAAACCCCTCAACGACAGCAGATGCCAGACCCCTTTCATTTTTTCTGACAATACATTTTATATTACCATTTAATTTATTTTTAGATCTTTCGGATGATATATATTGTTTCAATTTATATTTTTTCACTATTTCAGATGTCCCATCAGGTGAATTGTCGTCGATAACTAATATTTCGTATTCACATATATTGTCTATACCGCTATCATCTTTACAATTTATAGAATCTAAGGATTTGATGGTCCTGTTGAGAAGAATGTTTATATTATCCTTCTCATTATAAGTCGGTATAACTATAGATATATCCATAAAACCACTTTTATTTTTTCTATATTCTATACTATTCTAATTTTTTTTATATTCTATACTATTCTAATTTTTTTTATTAATCACGAATGTGTCAATGTTACTGGTCCCATTGTTCTTATTTCATACATAGGCCTTCCCCATCTGTTAATTGCACTCATATATACAGATTTTTGCTTGTATTTATATGCTAATTCGTATAACGCAGTATTTGCTCCATCGTAGGCTCTATCTTGTCTATGAGGCCACGATGACGGGTTAGCCGCATATTGAGCATGAGTGTCTAAAGCCTTTTCAAGGCCTCTTCCATCTGGTAGCTTATAGTTATAAAGATCAACTCCTCGATGTCTAGCTATTTCTGCTGTCTGTATCATTGCATTGATAGCATATAAAGAATAAGATAGTGATGTAGGTCTATCAAGTTCATTCTTTATTTTGCCTTGAGCATCTATTTGAAGAGGTATCAGTCGTTTGAAGGTATCAAATGCATATTGTAGATTAGTAGTATCATCAATTAATGCCGACGCAGATGCTATGAACAATAATCTCCAATTACCCAAATTATTAACAGTGCCGGTAGTACTGGCAAATTTTGTACAAGTACGGGCACTTTGTATTAGGTCTGATATCCATGTCTTAAATTTATCTTTAACTCCAGGATAATTATTCCATTTAGGGCTATCCCATATCAAATCGGTACCATAGAACATTCCAGGCATTGTAATACTTAAATCGATCCATGATTGATCAAAGAAATTATTGCATCCCTGGAATTTAGGATTCATTTTTGTTGCATCATCTACAGTCCATACTTTAATAATTTTTATAGCTTTTTCAGCATATTCGTCTTTTTTGGTTTGATCATTGGTCAATGCATATGCCAATCCTAGCGTTCTAACAGCTCTTCCTACAGCTATTGCCGCAGAATAATCGTATCTAGTCTCGTCACTCCCTTGATATTCATAATAATCATGATTATTTCCACTCGGGGGAGTCGGTCCTCCGTAAGTAACACTTGGAGGATTATTAGCAGTATTCAAAGCGAATGATAAATCTCTATTTATGAAATTATCGTATGCGCCCTGCCTTGATTGAGATTCAGATCCAATCTGATTCTTGATAGTATCTATTTCGTAAGAATTAAGAAAAATGTTTGGATGCGAGGAAGGCTGCACCGTCGTTGGCTGTGGGGTAGGAGTAGGTTCCGTCGTAGTAGTTGGCTGAGGAGTAGGTTGTACAATAGAAGTATTACTTCTTATTTTGTAACAATTAATTATTGGAGAGAATGCAGCAATTTCTTTGCCTTCGACATCAGAACATACTCCCACAGTATCTTCTAGATACTTATTTGAAAATATATTATTACCTATTTCTATAGACAATATAACGCTTAATATCAGCATCAATGTGACTCTATTTATATATTTTTTAATCATGCTTTCAACTCTCGAATTATTTAGACTATATATTTAACTATTTTTTTGTATTTTATTTTTGATAATATTGACACGATCACTAACAACAATACTATTCCAACATTTTCACTTGATATCGCACCTTCTCCTTTTCCCATGTTTTCAATTTTGTCACTTATTCCATATTCGACCAAAGGTATAAAATTACTTTGGTTGAAAAGTATTTCTGTACGTACATAGAAAACATTTTCATAAAATGGATATAGAGAAAATATCCCTCCATTGAATATGTCAAGTACTAGATGAGACGTCAAATAGAAACATATTATACCGAAATTCTTGTCTCTTGTTAAAATATAAATCAATATTGGAACAATTAAAATAAATATATTATGAAAAGATGCTCTATGAAATAGAAAAATATCTATGTCAGGCAATATACCAAAGAAACTAAGAATAACTATTTTCTTTGGATCTAATTTAAACTTTTCAGAAAATATAAATAGAACCGCAAGAGGAATAAATATATGGCTAAATAGAGATGACATGTCTATCAATCTTTTATTTTTTTAATATTTTTTAATTCTATTTATTCTTTTTATCCTATTTTTCTAAGATCTCAAAAGTATTTTTCCTGTTTTTCTTAAATAAGGAACTTTACATAATTGCCATGCTAAAGGGCCAATCATTTTTCCAAATTTTCTTTCACAGAATCTTCTCGTATTTGCAGTATCTATTATTTTCTGAGATTTTCTTACCATATTTAAGATACCTTCATTCGATACTTCTGATAAATTGTAGAATATTTTTATATCATCATTATCACAAGAATAATAGAATGCGTCAGACAAAGAACCAATCTTATTTTTGTCGACATTTTTCCATAATTCTGTCCCTGGAAAAGGGGTAGTGATACTAAACATCATCTCATCTAATTTCAGATTATCGGCAAAATTCAATGTATCTTGCATAGTTTCTATGGTATCACTAGGTAGCCCTAACATAAAATAACCCTTTGTTTTAATATCAGATTTTTTACAACAATTAACGGCATTTTTAACTTGTTCCAGTGTAATACCCTTCTTTACTTTATTAAGAATATTTTGATTTCCAGATTCTATTCCAAAATGAACTTTATAACAACCAGCTCTCTTCATCATCTCAAACATTTGCAACGTAGCATTATTGACTCTCGCAAGACATTGCCATTTTATATTTAAACTTTCATCAGTCATAGATTTTGTCAATTTTTCAACTCTTTCCGTGTTCATAGTAAACAGATCATCTATAAAATAGAAAGATTTATAAGAAAAGTTTTTAATACAATACTTTATCTCATCAATAATATTTTCTGGGCTTCTTTGTCTATAGGATTTTCCGAATAATCCTTTATAACAATATGTACATCTATAGGGACAACCTCTACTGGATATTATCGTTGCCATTTTGTTTCCAAAATCGTCAATAAGCTTATATTTATCTAGATCTAGAAGATGTCTTGCAGGAAATGGAATATTGTTCAGATTATTGATATAACTATTTCTTGGTTGAATAATTACATTATCATTATCTTTGTAACAAAGTCCTTCTATACTCTTGAAATTTTTACCATTTTCTATCTCTTGACATAGTCTTAGAAATGTATCCTCTCCTTCTCCCATTACTACAAAGTCAATAAACTCTTTTTTCAATACGTCTTCAGGCATAATGGTTGGATGAGGACCTCCAAAGACTATTGATACATCTATCATTTTTTTTATATATAATGCTATACTGACAGCGTCAGAATAATTATGGCTCATTGCGCTCATACCAATAATTTCTGGAGAAAAATCAACGATATTGTCAATTTTATCTTCAAGGGGCATATCCGCTTCTAAAGTCAGATCAAATATCTTTACATTATGACCATCTTTTTCCAATACTGCGGCTATATAAGCCAATCCCAAAGGAGGATAGGGATTTTCAGTTTTCCACATTGGTGCTATAAGTGCTACTTTCATTTTTCATCATCTCTTTTTAGACAATATTCATAATGACCTGCTCTTATACATTGTTTTGCAAATTTTGTATGATGTCCAGGAAGGAATTTTGCTGTAAATTTTCTAACTTCTTGGCCACAACCGCACGTACAAAGAGGTCTATTCCTTTTTTAATTATTTTCATTTCTCTTTTTAATTATTTTCATTTCTCTTTTTAATTATTTTCATTTCTCTTTTTAATTATTTTCATTTCTCTTTTTAATTATTTTCATTTCTCTTTTTAATTATTT
>Ga0114939_10002528_pt1 | contig 13475 bp, 8 predicted proteins | sample AshMeaCrysSpring_FD_87196 | JGI IMG/M metagenome (GOLD analysis project Ga0114939, IMG submission 87196) | Groundwater microbial communities from Big Spring, Nevada to study Microbial Dark Matter (Phase II) - Ash Meadows Crystal Spring | ecosystem: Environmental > Aquatic > Deep subsurface >... | reverse complement strand
TGGTCGGCCTGCGCGCCAGCCTCGAAGGCTTCCCGACCCTGCTCTCGGGCTTCATGCTGGCCGCCTACTACCTGGGCTACATGGCCGGCTCGATGATGACGCCGGGCATGGTGAACACCGTGGGCCACGTTCGCGTGTTCGCTGCACTCACGTCCGTCGCTTCGGTGCTGATCCTGCTGCAGGGTGTGTTCGTCTCGCCGCTGCCGTGGACGCTGGTGCGCATCCTGTTCGGTTTCTGCTTCGCCGGCATCTATGTCGTCGCGGAGAGCTGGCTCAACGGCCGCGTGGACAACGAGCATCGCGGCATGCTGCTGTCGATCTACATGCTCATCTGTTACGGCGGACTCGGCCTCGGCCAGCTGCTGCTCAACGTCGCCGATCCGCGCAGCACGCTGCTGTTCATCCTGGTCTCGGTCCTCATTTCCGTGGCAATGGTGCCCATGGCGCTGACCCCTGCGTCGGCCCCCGAGATCACCGTGCCGGTGCGCGTCAGTCCGCGCAACTTGTTCCGTCGCTCGCCGCTGGGCGTGGCGGGCGTCGCGGTCGCCGGCGCCGTCTCGGGCTGTCTGTTCTCGCTCGGCGCGCTCTACGCGGACGGCAAGGGCTTCACCACGTTCGAGGTGTCGCTGTTCATGGCCGTCGCGATCCTCGCGGGTTGCATCATGCAGTTGCCGATCGGCCGACTCTCCGACCGCCTGGATCGCCGCACCGTAGTCATCGCCGTCTGCGTGCTGGCGGCCGCCTGCGCGATGGGCGCCTGGTGGTTGGCGGATGTTTCACGCTTCGTCTTCTTTGCGATGATCGCGGCGTATGGCGGCACCAGCCTGACGCTGTATTCGCTCAGTTCGGCACACGTCAACGATCTGGTGCCGGACGAGGAGAAGCTCGGTGCCAGCAGCACCCTGATCCTGGTGAATGGCGCCGGCGCGTTCATCGCGCCGATCGTGGTGGCGGGCGTCATGGAACTGGCGGGCGACGACACGTTCCTGCCGCTGCTGGCCGTGACGCATGTGCTGCTCGCGGGCTATGCGCTAGTGCGCAAGACGCGACGGGCGCCGGGCCAAGGCGAGCACAAGTCGCGCTTCGTCGGCACCCCGATCGGCACCGCATCCAGCGGCGAGCTGTTCGGGCATGCGTCTGATCGGGATGAGACCGCGCCACCCCGGCCTGCCACCGGTGCTGCCGAAAGATAGCGACCGCCGGATCCACTAGTCCGGCACGATTTCGCCGCCTCGCGCGCGTCGATCCTGCTGGCACGACGTTTCAGGGACTCTTCTGCAACTCCTCGCGGACCAGCGCCTGCAGTTCGCTCGCGCCGAACGACGGCAAGGGCCGGCCGTTGACGAAGTACTCGGGCGTTGCGGTGACCTTGAGCGTCATGGCGTCCGCGCGATCCCGTGCAATGCGCTGCGTGACCTCGGTCAGGGACATGTCGGCCTGCAACTGCGTCATGTCCAGGTCCACCTGTGCAATGGCCTGCAGGACCCGCTCCGGCTGCACCGTATGGTGCGGCGCCCATGCGGCCTGGGAGGCAAGCAACGTCTCCAGCGTCTGCCAGTATTTGTCTTGCCTGCGGCTGGCCTCGAGTACCCGCACCGCATACTCGGCGCCTTCGTGAAACGCCACGTGGCGCAACGACAGGCGGATCTGTCCGGGTTGTTCTTCCAGCCACCGCTTCACCATCGGGTAGAACTGGGCACAGGTTTCGCAGGCCGGATCGAGGAACTCGACGATATGGACCTTCGCGTCAGCGGGTCCCAGCGTCGGCGCATCGACGCTCGCCAGGGCAGTGGCGCGTGACTCGCCGCCTGCGTCAGCGGCTGGCGGGTCGCCTCCCTGCCACATGAACACGACGAATGCCGCGACAGCCGCCAGCACCACGGCTGTGGCGATCATCCAACCGTTGCGGTCGGATGGGCTGGTGTCATTAGGGGAAGGATTCGAGGTCGATTCGGGTCGATTCCTGCTCGATTTTCGGCTCATGCGGACTCCTGCGGTTCGATCCGTTGCGAAATGTACCAAGGCTAGCGGGCGGCTGGTTCCTCGGCCCCTTCGAGGGTAGCCTTAGCGCCATGAGCGACATCAGCTTCGTGCGCACGCCGGACGATTGCTTCGCGGACCTGCCGGGGTTCCCCTGGCAGCCGCGTTACACCACGACATTGCCGTCCCTGGGTGGACTGCGACTGCACTTTCTCGATGAGGGGCCGCGCGATGCCCCGGTGACGTGGCTCTGCCTGCATGGCAACCCCGCGTGGAGCTACCTGTACCGACTGATGCTCCCCGAGTTTCTTGCAGCGGGACACCGTGTCGTCGCGCCCGACATGCCCGGCTTCGGCCGGAGCGACAAGCCGACGGAGGTCTCACAGCACACGTTCACGTGGCATCGCAGCGTGCTGCTCGAATTCGTCGCGGCGCTCGACCTGCACGCGGTCAATCTGGTCGTGCAGGACTGGGGTGGATTGCTTGGCCTGACGTTGCCGGTCGCTGCTCCGCAGCGCTATCGGAGCCTGCTGATCATGAACACGGCGCTCGCCACCGCGGCAGAGCCGCTGCCCGACGGGTTCCTGCAATGGCGCGCCATGTGCCGCAGCAAGCCGGACTTCCCGATCGGCAAGCTGTTCGCGCGCGGCAATCCGCAGATGAGTGCGGCAGAATTTGCGGCTTACGACGCGCCGTTCCCGACCAGCGCGTATCGCGCCGCCACGCGCGCCTTCCCTGACATGGTGCCGGAGCATCCCGTCGACGACGGCGTGGAAATCTCGCGGCGCGCCGCGAAGTTCTGGGCGGACGAGTGGCAGGGCCGTTCGATGATGGCCATCGGTGCGCTGGATCCCGTGTTTACCATTGCGCACATGGAACGCGTGCGGCGGGTGATCCGTGGCTGCCCCGAGCCGATGATCGTCGCTGCGGCCGGCCACTTCGTGCAGGAGCACGGCGCTCCGATCGCACGCGAAGCACTGCGGGTGCTGAACGGCACCTGAGCCGATCGTCGATGACAAAGAGCGCCGGGCTCATCCAGCGAGCCTGAGCCATTGGAACCTGTCCTCGTTCCAGTCAGACACCGAGGACGGCTCCATGCACGCACTCCCCATCTCCGATCCCATCGCGTGGCTCCTGGTCAGTTACCTGTTCGGCACGCTGGCCTGCGGGGCATGGACGGTGCTGGCCGAGTCCCTGCGCTTGGTGCAGTGGCAACGTCGACGCGATCCAGCCAGCTGAATCCGGACGCGAACGACCAATAGCCAAGAACCCTGCTGCGCGTCCATCATCGGCGTCTCCACCCAGCTGCAGGACGCCTCCGCCATGAACAGTCGTCGCGAATTCCTGATCAACACCTCGATCGCGGCCGCCGGTCTCGGTCTCGCGTCACTCACGCGTGCCCAGGCGGCGCCAGGCACGACGCAACCAGGCCAGGCAGCTGCCGCCGCCAGCTCGCTGCTGACGCGACCGATCCCGCGAACCGGCGAGCGCATTCCCGCGATCGGCATGGGCACTTCGGGCTCGTTCGAGGTCGGCCTGACCGCCGACGAACTCGCGCCGCTGCGCGAAGTGCTGCAGCGTTTCCTCGCGAGCGGGGCCACGGTGATCGATACCGCACCGACGTACGGTCCCGCGGAGGACGTGCTCGGTGAACTGCTGGCGGGAATGCCGTCGCGCCCGGCGCTGTTCCTCGCCACGAAGCTCTCCGGCGTCACGGGCCGCGACGCCGGTCTCGCGCAGTTCCAGTCGTCGCTGCGCCGCATGCGCGTCGACAAGGTGGAACTGCTGCAGGTCCACAACCTGCGCGACACCGATACGCAACTTGCCGTCGCGCGGGAACTGCAGCAGCAGGGCAAGGTCAGGTACGTCGGACTGACGCATTACCTCGACAGCGCTCAGGCCGAACTCGCGCAGGCACTGCGCCGGCTGAAGCCCGATTTCGTGCAGATCAATTACTCGGTAACGTCGCGGACAGCAGAGCAGGCGATCTTCCCCGTCGCGCAGGATCTCGGCATCGCCGTGATGATCAACCGTGCGTTCGACGACGGGCGACTGTTCGCCAGGGTGCAGGACAAGCCCTTGCCCGCGTGGGCGGCCGAGGTGGGTGCCACGTCGTGGGCGCAACTGCTGCTCAAGTTCGTGCTGAGCCATCCGGCCGTGACCGTCGTGATTCCGGCGACGTCGAAGCCGAAGAACATGACGGATAACCTGCTCGCGGGCACCGGCCCGCTGCTCGACGCCCGGCAACGGGCTGACCTGGTCGTGCAGCTGGGCTGATGCCGGACGCGCAGCGCATGCGGCGCGGCATCGCGCGTCTGCTCGGGATCGAACCGGGCGACCTCGGCAGCGTCGCGGCCGGGTTCGCGATGTTCTTCCTGCTGTTCGCGGGATACTTCCTGCTGCGCCCGGTGCGCGAGACGATGGGCATCGCGGGCGGCGTGAAGAACCTGCAGTGGCTGTTCACGGGCACCTTCGTCGCAACACTGGCCGCGCTGCCGGCCTTTGGCTGGATCGCGGCGCGCGTGCAGCGCCGCCGCATCCTGTACTGGGTGTTTGCGTTCTTCGCCGGCAACCTGCTGCTGTTCGCGCTCGGCTTCCAGGCGCGCCCCGACGATGCCTGGCTGGCACGCGGCTTCTACATCTGGCTGTCGGTGTTCAACCTGGTTGCGATCTCCACCGCGTGGAGCGTGCTCGCCGACCTCTTCGAGGCCGGCGAGGCCAGGCGCGTGTTTGCGCTGATGGCCGGAGGCGCGAGCGTCGGGGGGCTCGTCGGGCCCCTGCTGGGCGTGCTGTTGGTCGATTCGATCGGGCACCCGGGGTTACTGGCGCTGTCGGCGGGGTTGCTGGTCGCCTCCGCGTCGTGCGTGGCCGTGCTGCGGCGGATTCGCGGGGACCGGGCCGAAGCAGGCGAGGGTGCGGCGCGCGATATGACAGTTCATTCGGCGACTCGGGACGACGATGCGTCCGGGGCCCGACAGCCGCTGGGCGGCAGCTCATGGGCAGGGGCCGCGGAAGTGCTGCAGTCGCCCTACCTGCTGGGTATCGCGCTGTACGTGCTGCTGCTCGCCAGCATCAGCACGTTCCTGTACTTCGACCAGGCGCGGCTCGTGCAGGCCGCCTACCCGTCACCGACCGACCAGACGCGCATCTTCGGCATGCTCGACATGGCAGTGCAGTCACTGGCGATCCTGTCTCAGGTGTTCATTACGGGGCGCGTGGCGCGCAGGCTCGGGGTCGGCGCGCTGCTTGTCGGCGTGCCGGTCGTGATGGTGGCGGGATTCGCCTGGCTGGCCTTCGCGCCGACGTTCGCGGTGCTGGCGCTGGTCATGATCGCGCGACGCAGCGGGGAATATGCCTTCGTGCGACCCGGCCGTGAAATGCTCTACACGCCGCTGGCACCGCACGCCAAGTACAAGGCCAAGAACTTCAATGACACGGTGGTCTATCGTGGCGCAGATGCCGTGAGTGGCTGGGTCAAGACCGGTGTCGACGTACTCGCTCAGCATCCGGCCGCGGCGATGGTGCTCGGCGCGGTCGTTGCAGCAGTTTGGGGCTGGACGGGCAGGGGACTGGCACGCCGCTATCGCGCGTTGACCGAATGAAAAAAGGGACGCTACCCGGATGCACCGGATAGCGTCCCCTTCAGGCACTGACGAGCCGGCGTCAGTCGAAGCGGTCGAGGTTCATCACCTTGTCCCAGGCCTGGACGAAGTCGCGCACGAACTTCTCCTGGCCGCCCGCCGAGGCATACACCTCCGCCACCGCGCGCAATTCGGCATTGGAGCCGAACACGAGGTCGACGGGCGTGGCCGTCCACTTCGGCGTGCCGGTCTTGCGATCGACGCCTTCATACAGGCCTTCGGCCTTCGACGACTTCTGCCACTTCGTCGACATGTCGAGCAGGTTGACGAAGAAGTCGTTGCTGAGCGCGCCCGGCCGCGAGGTGAACACACCATGCGCGGACTTCCCGGCATTCGCGCTCAAGGCGCGCATGCCGCCCACGAGCGCGGTCATCTCCGGCACCGAGAGCGTCAGCAGCGACGCGCGATCGACGAGCGCCTCTGCCGGCGACTGGCCGTGGGTGTCACCGCCGAAGTAGTTGCGGAACCCGTCTGCCGCCGGCTCGAGCACCGCGAACGAGGCGACGTCGGTCTGCTCCTGCGAGGCGTCCGAGCGGCCCGGCTTGAACGGCACCTTCACGTCGTGGCCCGCGCTCCTGGCAGCCTGCTCAATCGCGGCATTGCCCGCCAGCACGATGGTATCGGCCATCGAGACCTGCTTGCCGCCGGTCAGCGAGCGGTTGAAGTCCTGCCGCACCTGCTCCAGCTTCTGCAACACCTTCGCCAGCTCCGCCGGATCGTTCACCGCCCAGTCCTTCTGCGGTGCCAGGCGGATGCGGGCGCCATTCGCGCCGCCGCGCATGTCGGTGCCGCGGAACGAGGCAGCCGAGCCCCACGCGGTCCGCACGAGTTCAGAAGTCGTGAGGCCAGCAGCGAGGATCTTCGTCTTCAGCGCAGCCGTGTCGCTGTCGCTGAGCAGCGCATGAGTGACGGGCGGCACCGGGTCCTGCCACGCGAGCACCTCGCTCGGCACTTCCGCGCCGAGGTAGCGCGCGCGCGGGCCGAGATCACGATGCGTCAGCTTGAACCACGCCTTCGCGAACGCCTGCTGGTACTCCTGGGGGTTTTCCTGGAAGCGCTTCGCGATCTTGCGGTACGCCGGGTCTTCCTTCAGTGCGAGGTCGGTCGTGAACATGATCGGCGCATGACGCTTCGTCGGATCGTGTGCGTCGGGCACCATGTTCGACGCCTGGCCGTTCGCGGGAATCCACTGGATCGCGCCGCCGGGGCTGCGCGTCTGCACCCAGTCAAACGCGAACAGGTTGTCGAGGTACTGCGTCGTCCACGCGACCGGGTTACCCGACCACGCGCCCTCGAGTCCGCTGGTCACGGTGTCGGCACCGTGGCCTGTGCCGCACTTGTTGCGCCAGCCGAAACCCTGTTCCTCGAGTCCGGCCGCGGCGGGCTCCGGGCCCACGCACTTCGCCGGGTCATGCGCGCCATGGGCCTTGCCGAACGTGTGGCCACCGGCGATCAGCGCCACGGTTTCCTCGTCGTTCATCGCCATGCGGCCGAACGTCTCGCGGATGTCGCGCGCGGCGGCCAGCGGGTCGGGCTTGCCGTTCGGGCCCTCCGGGTTCACGTAGATCAGGCCCATCTGCACGGCCGCGAGCGGCTTCTTCAGCTGCCGGTCGCCGCTGTAGCGCTCGTCGGCAAGGAACTTGCCCTCCGGGCCCCAATACACGAGGTCCGGTTCCCAGTCGTCGGCGCGGCCGCCCGCGAAGCCGAACGTCTTGAACCCCATCGATTCCAGAGCGACGTTGCCGGTGAGCACCATCAGGTCGCCCCACGAGAGCTTCTCGCCGTACTTCTGCTTGATCGGCCACAGCAGGCGCTTGGCCTTGTCGAGATTGGCGTTGTCCGGCCAGCTGTTGAGCGGATCGAAGCGCAACTGGCCGCCGTCCGAGCCGCCGCGGCCGTCATTGACGCGATAGGTGCCGGCGCTGTGCCAGGCCATGCGAATGAAGAACGGGCCGTAGTTGCCGTAGTCCGCGGGCCACCAGTCCTGCGACGTGGTCAGCACCTGGCGGATGTCGGCCTTCACGGCGGCGAGGTCGAGCGACGCGAAGGCTTTCGCGTAGTCGAAGTAGGCGCCGAGGGGGTTGGAGCGCGCGTCGTGTGCGCGCAGCGTCGCAAGGTCGAGCTGGTCGGGCCACCAGAACTGGTTAGGCTTCGGTTCAGCGCCGGACGCTGAGATGGGCGCCAGGGGCAGCGCCATCGCGACGGCACAGGCGATCAGCGAGGCCTTCTTGAGGCTCTTGTGCATTCGATTCTCCTGGATTTAGCGGGACGGACTGTCCAGGGGCGATGATAGGTACGACGCTCGCCGGGCTTGAGTGATTGATCCAATGGGGTCAATAGGCAGCGTCAATTGCGCGGCACGAAGGCATCGAACCAGCCGCCCGAGGGCGGTATGCGACAGCCTGGCCCCGGGGACGGCACGCCCGCAAAGGTGCGCCGCTCAGTGCTTCTTCGCGGCCGCTCGCGCCATCTCGTACAGGTAGTCAACGAACATCTGCGCCTGCTGCGCGTAACCCGCCACTTTCGGGTCGCTGCTCTCGATCAGCAGCCATTCGTCGGGCGCGTGTGCGCCACCGCCGCGGCCCACGCCAAAGTGCCCTGCCGCCATGTTGAGCGGCGGCCCCGTGAACACCACGCCCGGCCAGCTGCCCGCGCGTCGAGGGAACAGGCTGTATTCGATACCGGCCTGCTGCAGCGTCGCCGCGCCCGCCCGGACGATGACGCTGTCCTCGGGCGACTGCGTCGGGCTGTAGCCGCCGCTCACGATCACCTCGATGTCGCCGAACCCTCGCTTCGCCAGATGCGCCTTGAGCTTCGCGACAGCTTCTTCCTTCGTCATGTCGGGCACGAGGCGGAAGTCGAGTTTGGCCTCCGCGCGACCGGGCAGCACGGTCTTGCCGCCGGGACCCGTGTAGCCGGCGACGAGACCCTGGATATTGACCGTGGGCTGCGAGGCGAGCCGGTACGTGCTGGTCAGGAAGTCCTCGTCGTTGATCCAGCGCTTGACGCCGAGCGTCTGCTTCACGCTCTGTTCGTCCTGCGGCAGGCTCGCGGCCAGCAGTTCCTTCTCGCGTGCGGTGAGGGGCCTCACGTGCTCGAACCAGCCGTCGATCGTCGGCGTGAAGCCGTCGTCGGCCACGAGAGTGTCGAGAGCCTTGACCAGGTGCCACGCCGGGCTGTCGACGCGCGCCATCAGGCTCGAGTGGATGTCCGTGGACGGGCCTCGTCCCCACGCTTCGCCGCTTGCAACCAGTTGTAGCTCGATGACGCCTTTGGCACCCAGGTCGAGCGACGCCGCGCCGTCACGCGCCTGCCCGCTCGACGGCATCACCACGCCGACAGAGCGCTTCAATGCAGCCGAAATCTCCGGGTCCGCGAGCAGTCGCGGGAAATTCGTCGAGCCGATCTCTTCCTCGCCTTCGGCTACCAGCACCAGGTTGACTGGCAACTTCACGCCGGCTGCCTTGAACGCGTGCAACGCCGTCAGGAGCGCCATCTGTGGGCCTTTCTGGTTGACGGCGCCACGGCCGACGAGAGACTTCCCTTCCCCGGGGCGATCGACGAGCCTGCCCTCGAGCGGTGGCGAAGACCACTCGGCCGGGTCGTAGTGCTTAACGTCGTACATGAAGTAGAGGGCCAGCGTATGTTTCGCGCCTGCATCGAGCGTGGCGAACACTCCGGGCACGCCGCCGCTCTCGACGACCCTCGCCTGCTGGAAGCCGGCGTCGAGCGCCAGTCGCCGCATGTACTCCGCACCCTGCGGCGTGTTGATCCCCATGTTGGCGATCGTGGGCAGCGCGATCCAGTCGCGCAGGCGCTGGATGGCAGCGGCCTGGTCTGCGGCGATGGCCTGCGCCACCTTGTCACGACCGGAGTCGCGCTGGGCTGCGACGGCCAACGGCGTGGCGAACCCGAGGAGCATTGCGGCCAGGCCGCAAGTGGCAAGGTGCCTGATTAAGCGCATGGGGCCGAGTCTCGGGATGAATTGAACCGGACGCCAGACTGTACCTGTGCCTGCGGGAAGTCCAGCGCGCTGCTACGCGTTGCGGTAGCGGTCAGGTTAGTCTGCACGCCATGAATCGCTCCAACCTGTTGCCGAGGACGCTGATCCTCGCGCTGAGCCTCGTGCCGGCCTGGGCCTGCGCGGCGGCGGGCAGTGCCGCGGCTGCGTCGTCGGGGCCCAGCGAACCGCGTACCATCGCCGAACAATCGGGATTCAAGCGCACCGGCCGCTACGACGAGGTGGAGCGCCTCTGCCACGCTTACGCGAAGCACTGGCCCGCGCGCGTGCGCTGTCTCGAGTTCGGCCGCACACCCGAACAGCGGCCGCTGCTCGCATTGGTGGCCTCGGACGATGGCGTACTTGACCCGGCCACGGCACGGGCCCGCCAGCGGCCGGTCGTGCTGTTCCAGGGAGGCATCCACGCCGGCGAGATCGACGGCAAGGACGCGGGCTTCCTCGCCCTGCGCGAACTGCTCGAGGGCCGGGCCAGCCGCGGCGCGCTCGCGCGGACCACCGTCGTGTTCGTCCCGGTGTTCAACGTGGACGGCCACGAACGCTTCGGCGCCTGGAACCGCCCGAACCAGCGCGGACCCGAGGAAATGGGGTGGCGTGCCACGGCGCAGAACCTCAATCTCAACCGCGACTACATGAAGGTCGAGGCGCCCGAGATGCGGGCCATGATGGGCCTGCTCCGCGAGTGGGACCCGATCCTCCTGGCCGACCTGCACGTGACCGACGGCGCCGAGCTGCGCGAGGACATCTCCGTCGAGATCGAGCCGGGGCACGGCTTCGACCTCGAATTCGGCCGCATCGGCCACGCCGTGCGTGACGCGGTGATCGCCCGCCTGCTGCACGCCGGCTTCCATGCGCTGCCGTTCTACCCCGAATTCGTCGTGGCGGACGAACCCGAATCCGGCGTGGCGGCCGAGGTGCGTTCCCCGCGCTTCTCCAACAGCTACTGGGCCACGCGCAACCGCTTCGGCGCGCTGGTGGAGACGCACTCCTGGCAGGACTACCCGCGCCGCGTGGCGGCGACGCGCGAGACGATCCTCGCGCTGGTGGACCTCGCGGCTCGCGACGGATCGCAGTGGCTCGCCGAGGCGCGCGCTGCCGACGCCCGCGCGGCCGGTCTCGCGGGAAAGCCCGTGGCACTCAGCTTCACCAATTCCGACGCCATGCACACGGTCGGCCTGCGCGGCTACGAGTTCACGCGCGAACCGTCCACGGTGTCTGGCAAGCCATGGGTTCGCTACGACACCCGCAAGCCCACGGTCTGGCAGGTGCCTCTGCGATACGAAGTCGTGCCGGACCTGACCATCAGCGCCCCGGCCTCGGGATACATCGTGCCGGCTGCGCACGCGGCCTGGGTGGCGGACAAGCTGACGCTGCACGGGATCGAGTTCCATCGCATCGATGCCGCCGAGACCGCGAGCCCCGTGCAGACGTTCCGTGCCACCAGGGCGACGACGACCGCCGGCACGTTCGAAGCGCGGCCGACGATGACCTTCGAAGGCACGTGGCGGGACGAACCGCGCGACATCGGCGCGGGCGCGCTGTTCGTGCCGATAGCGCAACCGAAGGCGCGGCTCGTGATGTCGTTGCTCGAGCCGCAGGCGCCCGATTCATTCGCTGCGTGGGGATTCTTCGCCGCCGCATTCGAGCGCAAGGAGTACATGGAGGGATACGTCGTCGAGGCTGTCGCGCGAGCGATGCTCGAAGCCGAGCCGACGCTGCGGGCGGAGTTCGACCAGCGACTGCGCGAAGATGCGGCATTTGCGGCGAGCCCGGAGGCGCGGCTCGAGTTCTTCCATCGCCGCCATCCATCCTGGGACGAGCGCTACAACCTGTATCCGGTGTATCGCAGGTAATCGCGGCTGCGCGACCGCGCTTACCCCGCGGCGGTCCGCGCGGGATATTCCTCGAGGCGGAAGCGCCCGGTCGCGGTGAGGTCCACGGCGCCGTGATCCGCCGACCTGCGCAACGCGATCCGGCGCTTCATGAACGGCGTCCGGGCGAGGGAGTCGAGCTCGCTGGCAGTCGCGAACAGGAAGCCCTGTCCAGCGACGCAGCCGAGGTTCAGCAGCATTGCCACCTGGCTCTCGTTCTCGATGCCTTCGGCCACGGTCTCGAGGCCGAGCGTCGTGGCGAGCATCACCACGGCGCGGGCGAGCTCGGGGCCTCCGTCCTGCTCGGTGAGGCGGCTCACGAACGCGCGGTCGATCTTGAGGATGTCGATCGGGAAGCGGTGCAGGTACGAGAGCGACGAGTACCCCATGCCGAAATCGTCGATCGCGAGGCGCACGCCCAGCGCCTTCAGCTCGCGGAAGCGTTCGAGGTTGACTTCGGTGTTCTGCATGATCGTGCTCTCGGTCAGCTCGATGACGAGGCTGCCGGGATCGAGGCCTGAAACCTGCAGCGCATGCCGCACGTCGCCGACCAGGTCACCCTGCTGCAGGTGCCGGCCCGAAATGTTGACCGCCACGCGCAGGCCGGCGCCTGCATTGACGGACTCGCTCCACGCACGGATCTGCGAGCAGGCGTCGACGAGCACCTGCCGGCCAAGTTCGACGATGCGGCCCGACTCTTCCGCGATCGTGATGAATGCGCCCGGCATGACCAGCCCGCGCTCGGGGTGGTTCCAGCGCACCAGCGCCTCCACGCCGAGCAGCTCGCGGCTCGTCAGGTCGATGACGGGCTGGTAGTCGACGAAGAATTCCTTGCGTGCCAACCCGAGGTCGATGTCCTGCTGCAGGCGCAGGCGATCGTGCAGCTGTTCCTGCATGTGGGTCTGGAACAGCACGCAGCGGGCCTTGCCTGCCGCCTTCGCGTTGTACATCGCGATGTCGGCCTTGCGCAGCAGCTGCTCCGCGTCGTCGCCCGGCTCGGAGCACGCGGCACCGATGCTTGCCGTGGATTCGATGGCGCGCCCGTCGACCAGCAGCGGGCGGTTGAACGCCTCGGTGATCGGCGAGGCGATGCGCTCGACGTCGGTGTGGTTGCGGATGCCCTCGAGCAGGATCGCGAACTCGTCGCCGCCGAGCCGCGCCACCGTGTCCGAGGGACGCGTCGCCTTGACCAGGCGCTGTGCCGCGGCCTGCAGCAGCCGGTCGCCCGCGTCGTGGCCCAGCGAGTCGTTGATGTTCTTGAAGTTGTCGAGGTCGAGGAACATGACTGCGACGCGCTGCTGCGAGCGCTGCGCCAGCGCCAGCGCATGCTCGACGCGGTTCCAGAAGAGGCTCCGGTTGGCCAGCAGGGTGAGCGGGTCGTGGAACGCCAGCTTGCGCAGCTGCTCCTCGAGCGCCTTGCGCTCGCTCACGTCGCGGAAATTGAGCGCCAGGCCGGCGATGGCAGGGTCGTCCGACAGGTTGCTGCCCACGCATTCCAGCGTGGTGCGGCGGTCGCCGGTCTCGACGGCGAGCTCGATTGGTCCGACCACGCGGCCGCGCGTCGACGATACCTCTTCCAGGAAGGCCGCCAGCCGCTCGCCGTCGCCGTCGACCCAGCGGTCGAGCAGGCTCGCGCCGGTGAGCTCGTCGGGATTGATGCCGAACGTGCGCTCGGCGGCGGGGGAGGCGAACAGCACCCGGCCGTCCACGTCGGTGATCATGATGACGTCGGAGGCGTTGCGGATCAGCGAGGCGTAGCGGGCTTCGACGAGCCCGGCCGCACGCTGTTCACGCAGCAGCGCGTCGTCGCGCGAGAGCACGCCCTGCCGCACCATGACCAGTGACGTCAGCACGAAGATGATCACGGTCATGGTGTTGACCGGGCTCGCGGCCGTGCTGCTCTCGACGTACACGAGCACGGCGAAGGACACCATCATCGCGATGTAGGGAATGCCGCTGATCAGC
>Ga0114939_10002527_pt1 | contig 13480 bp, 9 predicted proteins | sample AshMeaCrysSpring_FD_87196 | JGI IMG/M metagenome (GOLD analysis project Ga0114939, IMG submission 87196) | Groundwater microbial communities from Big Spring, Nevada to study Microbial Dark Matter (Phase II) - Ash Meadows Crystal Spring | ecosystem: Environmental > Aquatic > Deep subsurface >... | reverse complement strand
GGCGCGGAGAAGGAAATCGAAATCCGCAAGCTCGACGCCTGCGAAACCTGCTCGGGCACGGGTGCCCAGAAAGGTTCGCGCACGGTGACCTGCCAGGTCTGCCGCGGCCGCGGCCAGGTGGTCGCCTCGCGCGGCTTCTTCCAGGTCGCGCAGACCTGCCCGAATTGCGGCGGGTCCGGCCAGGTCATCGAAAAACCCTGCCGCGATTGCGGCGGCGAAGGGCGCCGGGACAAAACCTCCCGCGTGAAACTCAAGATCCCCGCCGGCATCGACGAGGGAGCCCGCCTGCGCAGCTCTGGCGGCGGCGAAGCCGGCCTGCGCGGCGCGCCCCATGGCGACCTCTACGTCGTCATCCACATCCGCGACCACAAGATCTTCCAGCGCGACGGCCTCGATCTTCACTGTCAGATGCCCGTCGCCTTCTGGACGGCCGCCCTCGGCGGAGAAATCCGCGTGCCCGTTCTCGGCGGGTCGGCGGCGAGCATCAAGATACCGGCCGGCACCCAGAGCGGGACTCTCTTCCGCGTGCGTTCGCACGGCATGCCCAACCTCCGCGGCCACGCCAAAGGCGACCTCATCGTCCGCGTCGAAGTCGAGGTCCCCACCCGCCTCAATGCCGAACAACGCAAGGCACTGGAAAAATTCGCCGAACTCTGCGGCGATGAAAACACACCCATCCACCGCAGCTTCACCGAACGCCTCAAGGAATTCTTTTCCTAGAGCCTGTTATGCACTTTGGCGGGCATTTGCCGGAGAGGATTTTGGCGATTCTCAAGGCACGAGCGAAGCGCCTGTGTGTAACTCACACTGGCCGAGCGAGTAACGCGGAGAATCGCCAAAAGCCTCCCGGCCCGGAGGGTTGGGTTGAAAACGGGCTGGCGGCGGCGTTGCGGGTCGCTTCCAGCCCGCTGCGGGGATGCCGCGCTCCCCGCGCCTTGCCGACAGCCCGTTTTGAACCCAACAAATGACCGCCAAAGTGCATAACAGGCTCTAGCCCGGCGTGAAGCAGCGCCTTGATATCGCCCTCTTCGAGCGCGGGTTCTTCGACTCGCGCGAAAAGGCCCGCCGCGCCATCATGGCCGGCCTCGTCAAGGTGGATTCCCTGCCGTCCCCCAAACCCGGCACCCCGGTCGGACCCGACGCGGTCATCACGGTCGCCGGACGCGAGAAATACGTCGGCCGCGGCGGACTCAAGCTCGAAGCCGCCCTCGACGCCTTCGCCATCGACCCGTCCGGCATGGTCTGCCTCGACGTGGGAGCCTCCACCGGCGGCTTCACCGATTGCCTGCTCCAGCGCGGCGCGGCCCGCGTGCACGCCATCGATGTCGGCCACGGCCAGCTCGCCTGGAGCATCCGTGAAGACCCCCGCGTCGTCGTCCGCGAGGGGGTCAACGCCCGCCACCTCGACGCCGCCTCGGCCGGCGGAGACGGGTTCGCGCTGGCGGTCATCGACGTGAGTTTCATTTCCCTGACGTTGATTTTGCCGCCCGTCTTTGCCTTACTCGTTCCCGAGGCCTCCGTGATCGCGCTCATCAAACCCCAATTCGAACTCACCCCCGACCGTGTCGGCAAAGGCGGCGTCGTCCGCGACCCCGGCGCCCGCCTCGCCGCCCGCGACAAAATCCGCGACTTCGCCACCGCCGCCGGGCACGCCTGGCTCGGCTGCATTGACTCGCCCGTCCCCGGCCGCGAGGGCAACGTCGAGTTCCTTGCCCGCATCGGCAAATGATCGGCCTCATCGCCCATTCCAACAAGCCCGACGCCCCCAAGGTCGTGCGCGCACTTGTGAACGCCCTCGAAGCCCGCGGCGCGCGCTATCTCCTCGAAAGCCAGACCGCCGGCCTCGCGGGGCTGTCCTCTCCGCACTCCGAGCGCGACCTCGCCGCACGGTGCCGCGTTCTGGCCGTGATGGGCGGCGATGGCACGATCCTCCGCCTCGTCCACAACCTCGGCCCCAACCTCCGGCCGGTCTTCGGCATCAATATCGGCTCGCTCGGTTTCCTCACCTGCACCGGCTCGCGCGATATCGAACGCGCCGCCGAGAGCCTCGCCCGCAAAGATTACGTCCTCAGCCCGCGCACCCTCCTCCGTGGCGAGTTGGTCGCGGGCGGCTCCCGGCGGAAATTTTACGCCCTCAACGATATCGTGATCAGCCGCGGCGAACGCTCCCAGCTTGTCAAAGTCTCGGTCCGCCTCGATGGCGGGCCGTTCACCGAATACAATGCCGACGGCCTCATCGTCGCGACGCCGACCGGCTCGACCGCCTACGCGCTCTCCGCCGGCGGCCCGATCCTTGTCCCCGGCTGCGGCAGCCACGTCATCACGCCCATCTGCCCCCACGTCCTCACCAACCGCTCGACCGTTGTGAGCGAACGCGCCATCATCGAAGCCCGCGTCGGCCGCGGCGGCCAGCAGGTCTTCGTGACTGTCGATGGCCAGGACCGCGCCGCCATGGGAGCCGGCGATTCCCTCCGCATCAGCCGCAGCCGCCGCATCCTCCCCCTCGCCATGCTCCCCGACCGCCCGTTTCCCGAGGTCCTCCGGCAGAAGCTCAAGTGGTCGGGCAGCAACGTCTGACCCCGCCGGGGCCCCCGAATCCGCGCGTAGCAAAATCCGGGGAGAAACGCGTTCCGCGTTCCTCTACATTCCGTGCATGTTTGCGGGCAACGTGGAAACCGGAACGGTTTTCGTCCTCGACGAACCATCGAGGAACCATTTCTGCCACAAGCCGTATTCCGCGCGGCTCTCCGGCCGGATCCCATTTCTCACGCTTGGATTTGGGCGGCCGGTTCGCACTTGCGGAGGCGGGCTTGCTTGCGATGATTCCGGGATGAACTTTCGTTTTCTTTTGCTCGCGGCTGTGTTGGTGCTGGCGGACTGGCCGGCCCGCGGAGCCATCATGGAAATCCGCAGGGGAGATGTGGTCGTCGTGCCTCTGGAGGGGCAGGTGAGCGAGGCACAATTTTACTTTTTGCGGAGGGCGGTGAAAGCGGCCGAGAGCGGGGGGGCCTCCGCGATCATCCTCGACATCGACACGCCGGGCGGGGCGCTTTCGGCGACCGAAAAAATGTGCGCGTCCCTGCTCAAATCGAAGGTGCCCGTTTACGCCTACATCAACCCGAACGCCGCCTCGGCGGGCGCGTTGATCGCGATGGCCACCCGGGGGATTTACATGGCCCCCGTGAGCGCGATCGGAGCCGCCGCGCCCGTTATGGGAACCGGCCAGGAAATGGAACAAACCATGAACGCGAAGGTGGTGTCCTATTATTCGGGGTATTTCCGAAGCGTCGCCTCGCAGAACGGCTACAACCCGGAACTCGTCGATGCCTTCATGAACCTCGACAAGGAAGTCAAAATCGGCGACCGCGTCATCAACCCGAAGGGTGCCATCCTCACACTCAGCGCGCAGGAGGCCGTCGAAAAAATCGATGGCAAGCCGGTCCTCGCGTCCGGGATCGCCGACACAATCGAGGACGTCCGCTCGCAAATCGGACTCCCGCAGGCGGCCATTGCGAATGTCGAGCCGTCCGGCTTCGAGTCGCTCGCGCAGTGGATCACGGTGCTTGCGCCGATGTTTCTCATGGGCGGAATCATCGGGGCCTATATCGAGTTCAAGACACCCGGCTTCGGCGTGGCGGGGGCGCTCGCGGCGCTGTGTTTTCTGATCTTTTTTACCGGGCACTACGTGGCCGGCCTCACCGGGTTCGAGGTGCTCGCGGTCTTTGTGCTCGGGGTGGTGCTCGTGCTGGTCGAGTTGGTATTTTTTCCCGGCGTGGTGGTGCTTGCGGCGGGCGGCGTGGCGCTCATGCTGGGGTCGATGTTTTTTGCGATGGTGGATTTTTATCCCGGCCGGCCCTTCGAATTTTCGCCCGAGGTGCTTTTGAGGCCGGTCCTGAACTTCGCCGGAGGCATGGGCCTCGCGATGGTCGGGGCCGCGCTGGTGGCGCGCTATTTTCCCGAACTTCCGCTTTTCCGGCGGTTGGTGCTGAGTCAGACCTCGCCCGCCGGCCCGTCGCTCACACCGCCGGTCCATGCGGTAAGGAACGATTCCCCGGATGTCGGCGCGACCGGCGTCGCCGTGTCGGCCCTCCGACCGGCCGGCCGTGCGGAATTCGCGGGCAGGGTTTTCGACGTGGTGAGCGATGGCGAGTTCGTCGAGCCCGGCGGCCGCGTGCGGGTGCTCCGCAGCGGCCTCGACGCGCTGGTCGTCGAGCGGTCGGACGGCGCGTGAGCAAACCGCGGGGCGCCCGGTTCAAAAATCCGAAAAACCCCTTGCGGGCCCCGCCGGTATCCAATATGACTGGGAGTTTTCCGCGCGCCGTTAGCTCAGCGGTATGAGCATCGCCTTGACACGGCGGGGGTCAGAGGTTCGAATCCTCTACGGCGCAGATCCCTCCCCGCGAACCCGGCTGCGGGCAAACCACTTTTTCCTATGAACGAGATTGAAACATTGCGCCATTCCTGCGCGCACGTGCTCGCTACGGCGGTGCTCCGCATCTGGCCGGACGCGCAATTCGCGGCGGGGCCGCCCGTGGAGGGCGGGTTTTACTACGATGTCGAACTCGACCACCGGATCACACCTGCGGATTTCCCGCGGATCGAGGAGGAAATGAAGCGGGAAATCAAGGCGAACCACCGCTTCGAGCGCGAGGAAGTGCCCCGCGAACGGGCGCTGGAACTTGCGCGCGCGGGCGCGCTCGCGGCGCTCGGGCCGCGCGGGACCGCGTCGAAGTTCAAGCTCGATATCCTCGAAAACATTCCCGACGGCGAAACGATCACCATCTATCGCAACGGGGATTTCACCGATCTCTGCGCGGGCCCGCATGTGTCGCACACCGGGCGCATCGGCGCGTTCCGGCTCACCTCCCTGGCGAGCGCGTATTACAAAGGCGACGAGCGCAACCCGCAATTGCAGCGCATCTACGGGACCGCCTTCAAAAACAAGACCGAGATGGAGGCGTATTTCGTCATGCTCGAGGAGGCCAAAAAGCGCGACCACCGCAAGCTGGGCCGCGAGATGGAACTCTTCGTCTTCGACGAGGACACCGGCCCCGGGCTTCCGCTCTGGCTGCCGAAGGGGGCCTGCCTCATCGAGGAACTCGAGAAACTCGCCAAGGAAACCGAATTCGCGGCGGGCTACGAGCGCGTGCGCACGCCGCATATCGCGCGCGAGTCGATGTATCTCCGCAGCGGCCACCTGCCCTACTACGCCGAGTCGATGTTTCCGCCGATGCGGCTGGAGGGCGACGAGGGCGGGGCCGATGAAGCGCGCGGCGATGGCGCGGGCGGACGTCCGGCGCAGAATTATTACATCAAGGCGATGAACTGCCCGCACCACCACAAGATTTTCTCGGCGGTGCCGCGCAGCTACCGCGATCTCCCGCTCCGCCTCGCGGAATACGGAACCTGTTACCGCTACGAGCAGAGCGGCGAGCTTTTCGGCCTCATGCGCGTGCGTTCGATGCAGATGAACGACGCGCATATCTATTGCAGCGAGGAGGACTTCGAGCAGGAATTCAACGCGGTCAACGAGATGTATCTCAAATATTTTTCGATCTTCGGAATCGAGAAATACCTCATGCGATTCTCGACCCATGATCCGGCCAAGCTCGGGCAGAAATTCGTGGACGAGCCGGAACTCTGGCTGAAGACCGAGTCGATGGTGCGGGGCGTGCTCGAACGCTCGGGCATCAACTTCGTCGAGGTCCCCAACGAGGCCGCCTTCTACGGCCCGAAGATCGACGTGCAGGTCTGGAGCGCGATCGGGCGCGAATTCACCATCGCCACGAACCAGGTCGATTTCGCGGTCCCGAAGCGGTTCGGTCTGGTTTACCGCGACCGCGACAATCAGGACAAGACCCCGCTCTGCATCCACCGGGCTCCGCTCGGCACGCACGAGCGGTTCATCGGATTCCTCATCGAGCACTTCGCCGGCAATTTCCCGCTCTGGCTCGCGCCCGAGCAGGTCCGCATCCTCACCATCGGCGACGAGGAACCCCTCGCCGATGCCGGACGCGCCCTCCTCGCCGAACTCCGCGCAAAAGAGGTCCGCGCCTCTCTCGACACTTCGTCGGATAAAATCAACGGGAAAATCCAGCGCGCCGAGCAGTCCAAGGTTCACACCATGCTCGTCATCGGCAAACGCGACCTCGATGCCGGCGCCGTGAGCGTGCGCGTCCACGGACGCGGCAACCTCGGGGCACGCCCGCGCGACGAGGCCGTCGCAACCATCCTCTCCGGCATCGCTTCGCGCTCGCGCGACGCCTGGGCCGCCTGACCGCTCCCGCCGCACCGGACCGCGGCGGGGGATTTTCAGGATTCGGCCGGCGGTTTTGGAAACCGTGACCGCCACCATTCCAGGCGTTCTTTGATACGCTTTTCGTGGCCGTTTTCGGTGGGGGTGTAGTAGGTGCGGCCTTCGGGCAGGTAGGCTTGGGGGACGAAATTGCCCGGGAAATCGTGCCCGTATTTGTAGCCCTCGCCGTGCCCGAGCGACTCCGCACCTTTGTAGTGGGCATCGCGCAGGTGGCGGGGAACGGCGAGTGTGCGTCCCTCGGCGACTTCCTTTGCGGCGGCGGCGATGCCGGTCGTGCATGAATTGCTCTTGGGGGCCGTGGCCACATAGACGGCGGCATGCGCGAGCACAAGGCGGGCTTCGGGGAGTCCGAGAATCTCGCAGGCCTGGTGCGCGGCGACGGCGACCTGCAGCGCGCCGGAGTCGGCCAAACCCACATCCTCGCTCGCGCAGATCATGATGCGCCTTGCGATGAAGCGGATGTCCTCGCCGGCGTGGAGCATTTTTGCCAGCCAGTAGAGGGTGGCGTCGGGGTCGCACCCGCGCATGCTTTTGATGAACGCGCTGGCGGTGTCGTAATGCGCGTCGCCGTCGGCATCATAAACCACCGCCTTGGTCTGGATGCTCTCGCAGGCGGTCTCGAGCGTGATCACAACCCGGCCGTCAGGCCTGGCCGGAGTGGTGAGCGCGGCGATCTCGAGCGCGTTGAGGCACCGCCTTGCGTCGCCGTCGCTCGAGCGCGCGAGGTGGGCGGCGGCGGCGGGGTCGATCAAAATGTTCCGTCCGCCGAGGCCGCGCGGTTCGTCCAGCGCGCGGTCGATGAGGGCGGCGAGGTCGCTTTCGGCGAGCGGTTCGAGCTGGAAAACCTGGGAGCGCGAGACGAGCGGGCTGTTGACGTAGAAGAACGGGTTGTGGGTGGTGGCTCCGATGAGGCGCAGGGTCCCGCTCTCGACGTCGGGGAGGAGGACGTCCTGCTGCGCTTTGTTGAACCGGTGGATCTCGTCGATGAAGAGAATCGTGCGCTGACCGTTGCGCGCGCGGGTTGCGGCCGCTGCGGCGACCCTGCGGATGTCGGCGACGTTGCTCTCGACTCCGCTGAGCCGCTCGAACCGGCTCGCGGTCGCGCCCGCGATGATCCGCGCGAGCGTCGTCTTACCGGTGCCGGGCGGACCATACAGGATCACCGAGGAAATCCGGTCGGCTTCGATCGCACGCCTCAGCAACTTCCCCGGACCCAGAATATGCGACTGCCCGACATACTCGGAAAGCGCGCGCGGACGCATCCGCTCGGCCAGCGGGGCCGCCTCCGCCACGGGCGGCGATTCCCCGCCGCTGGAAAAAAAGTCGTCCATCAACTCCGCGTGATTTGAAGCCCGGTGGAGGAAACAGAAAAGTCCACAAAACGCGCCCCGGCATTCGGCGGGTGCGATTCCAGCTCGTGCTGCAGCCGCCTGGCCGCCTCCTCGTCCTTCGCGAGGAAGAGCGCGTAGCCGCCGCCGCCCGCGCCGAGCAACTTCCCGCCCGTCACGTAATCCCGCACGCGGTGGAAAATGGCCCGCACTTCGGGCGGGTCGGTCCCCGGATCCAGCCGGCAATTGAGCCGCCAGCTCGACGCCACCGCACGGCCAAGGGCGGAATAATCGGACCGCAGCAGCGCCTCGAAAACCGCGTCGGCATTCGCGCGGATCCGCGCGAGCACGGCAAGGTGGGCGGCCGAGTTCAGAAACATCCCGCGCACGATCTCGCGCAGGATTCCCGATGCCATGCGCGTGATGCCGGTGTAATACAGCCGGCAACAGGCGAGTTGGCCGGACGCGAGAAACACACGCTCGGGTGCCCAGCGGGGGGTGATGTGCTGATCGAGACCCGGCCGGCTCTCGAGGAACTTGACGCCGGGATAGACCGCGCCGGCCTGATCCTGCCACCCGCCGCAGGTAGTCAGCATTTGCTCGACGGCCAGCGTGATGCGCACCAGTCCGGCCTGGGTCCATCCGAGCCCGCAGGCGTCGGAGAGGACACCGAGGAGAGTCGCGCCGAGGATGCTGCTGGTGCCGAGGCCGGATCCCTTCGGCACCGCAGCGAGGAGGGAAATTTCGAGGCCGCCGCCAAGTTCCTGCAACTGGCCGGCGAGGCTCGCGTGGCGGGCTCCGAAGGCGGGATGGAACCCCGCGAGACAGAGCGCCGCGCGCGCCAGCGCGAACCCGCTGCCCGGCTCGCCGAACCGCGCGAGTTCGTCATACGTTTCGATGCGGGTCCCGATGCCGAGATCGATCGAGCGCAGCACAATCACCGGCGACTCGCAAAACCGCACGAACGCCTGCACGGGCGGCTGGCCGTTCACATCCGCCGCCACATTCACGACCCCGCCGCCCCGCGCGAAACAATACGGAGGCGTGTCGGACCACCCGCCCGCAAGGTCGAGCCGCACAGGACTGCGCCCCCACACAATCTGGTCGTCGAGTGTCATCCGGCGCGGCTCGCGCAGGAGACCCCGCACGGACGCAAGGATCGTCTCGCGAAGGATCCCGAATGCCTCCGCCTCGGCCGCGTCGGCCGGGGCCGTTTCGCCGCGTTTCCTGAGGACGGCCGCCCGGAACATCGCGTCGCCCACAAGCACGTTCGGGTCGCCGGATTCCGGTCGTCCGTCCGGGGCCGCGGGATAAAGCTCCGCCGCCGATGCAAGGTCCATGCGGTAAAACGGGTTCGAGGCCGCGTTCCCGCGCATGCGCGGCAGGATGCGCGCCGCAAGCGCGCGCCGGCGGCCGGACAACCCGCGCAGGTCGGCCCGCTCGGTGGCCTCCATCGCCGAGATCCGTTCGCGGAGGTAGAGATCGCGGAAGTCCCCCTCCGGCTCGCGCGCGCACATCCACCGCAGGAAGGCCGGATCGGGGCCCTCGCCGGCGGCGGGCTTCACCACCGGAAAAAGCCGCGCAAGCTGGAGGTCGGTCGTGCCGGCTCCGGCGGTGTCGAGCGCGAGTCCGCGCCGCTCGAACCACACCCGCGCGGGCTCGCCAAGCCAGAGTGTGGACGGGTCGCCGAGCGGACCCTTGAAGGCATCCTCGAATCCGTAGGGACGCACGCAGAGGCCGCCGCCCGTGACCGGAAACACATCCAGACAGATCCCCGGGGGCAGGGCGAGGACCTCGTGCGGACAGGAAATTCCCGTGAGGATGGTTTCGCTTACGAGTGGCTCGTCGGGGTGGAGTTCGCAATTTTCCACCCAGATGCGGTGGTTGGCCGGCCCGCGTTTGCGGAATGCAAAATCCGAATTCAGCACATAGACATCCGGGTGCGGCTTGCGGTCCATCGGGCCGCTGCGGAATTGGTCGAGTTCGCGGTTCTGGAGGGCCGACATCGACTCCAGAAGCTGACGGTTCGTTCCCAGGTGGAAAAAGTCGGCCCCCTCGACGGGCACCACCGAGGCCCGGAGGCCCGAGATGACCGGGTCGGGCGCGCATGGTGCGCCGCCCAGCGCCGGGCCGAAGTCGGCATACAACTCGTAGGGCGAGGGTTCTCCATCCGCGAAGGCCTGCCGCGCCGCGTCCCACCCGCACTTGGCGAGCAGGGCATCGAGCGCGCGCGCGCCGAGCATCCACACGCCGGAATCCACCACATACACATTTTCGACGGCGAGTTCCCTCAACTCGGCGGGCGACGGCTTCTGCCGCACGAAGGCAATCTCGCCGGGGGATTTGCGCGAACAAAAAAAGACGCCGAATCCGCCCGCGACCTCGGCCGGGACCCACATCCCCATCACCGCCAGATCGCCCTCCGGCACATCGGGCAGCCGCGCGGGAAACCGCAACACCACATCCCCGCTGGAAACCATCACCGGATACCTTCCGGCCTCCAGCACACGAAGGTATTCGGGCAACATGAAATCCAGCAGCGTGCCGTCGATGCGCTGGCCGGTCTCCCACCGCAGCGCGGGCATCGGCGTAAGGATTTTCCCCGAGGCCGCGTAGGCTGGAAGCCGCCGGCTCTGCCCGCCCGCCAGCACGGCCAGTTTCGGAAACGCCGCCAGCCATTCCTCGAAGGTCTCCGGCCTGCCGCCCGCGACCCAGGACTGATAAAGCAACCGCACCAGACCGCCGCCGGACCCCAACCGCACCCCCTCCGGATCACACCCCGCAAACCATCCCGGATACGGCTTCCCTCCGACCTCCGCAAAAACCCCCGCCATCGCAGGCGGCAGGGAGAGGAGCACTTGGTGCGGCGGATAGTCGGTCACGGTTCCTTTTCTATCCCATTGGCCCCCCGCCGTTCAAAATCAAAAACCGCAACAGCCTCTTTGGCAGGCATTTCAAAGCACCCAGGCGAGGCCGCAGCGGCGGTTTTTGGGGAGCTTTTCATCCGGCCACTCGAAGGCGCTCTGGATTTTAGGAACCGCTCGCGGCAAGTTGGCGGACAGCCTCGAAAAGGGCGATGCCGGCGGCGGTGGCGAGGTTGATGCTGCGTGTGTCGGGGACCATCGGGATGGTGAGGCAGGAAGCGGGGTTGGCCGCGAGCAGGGAGGCCGGCAGTCCGCGGGTCTCGCGTCCGAAAACGAGGTAATCGCCGGGCGCGAAGCGGGCGTCCCAATACGGACGGGTCGCCCGGGTGGTGAGGTAGAAGAACCGCGCGGCGGCTCCGGCGGCGTCGCGGAGGGCGTCGAGACTTTCCCAGTATGTCCAGTCGCAGCGTTCCCAGTAATCCATGCCGGCGCGGCGGAGGTGCTTTTCGTCCATGGAAAAGCCGAGCGGGCCGATGAGATGAAGCCGGGCTCCGGACGCCACGCAGAGCCGCGCGATATTCCCGGTATTCGGCGGGATCTCGGGCTCGACCAGAACGACGCTGAGCGGCGGCGGATGCGCGGCCGTCACGGGTCAGGCGTCCAAGGGCGGCGGCACGGGAGCCGCGACCCCGACCGGGGTGCCCTCGACCTCCGGGGGACCCTGCGCCGGGGACTCCGCGGCGAGCAGGCGCGAGAACAAGCCGGCTCCCTCGCCGGGCAGAAGCGCGATCTCGACATCGCCCGCGAGCATTTTCTGGGTTTCCAAAATCGAAAAGACGGCCTCGAGGATTTCGCGCTCGGAAGAAATTTCCTGGATGGCGCGGCCGACGATGAACGGCCGCACGGCGGCGGCGCGGGCGAATTCGACGGCGGCCTCGCGTTCGGCGCTGTTTTTGATGACGGCGACCTGATTCGCGCCCTGCTGGCGGATGGCGCTGGTGACCTGGCGGAGGCGGTTGACGACTTTTTGTTCGATCTGGGCGATCATGTCGGCATCGCGGAAGTGGACCTTGCGGATATAGACCGAGCCGAGGCCGTATCCCCACGCGGTGGATTTCGGGCCGACTTCCTCGCGGACGCGGTGGCTCATGGCGTGGCGGTCGATGAGGAGGTTTTGCAGCGGCATGTTGCTGAGGCAGCGCACGGCGGCGTTGCGGACGTTCGCGCGCAGCGAGCCGGCCGGGTCGGTATTTTTGAAGAGGAAATCCTCGGGATCGACGACCCGCATTTCATACCAGACCCCGATGCCCATCGGCGTGCCCTCCTCGGAATTCACCGCCTGGCTGCGGAGGTATTCCTGGTCGAGCCGCAGGTCCACCTTGCGCACCCCGCCGAAGAAGCGGATCAACAACGCCTGCGGGCCGATCACAAAGGGCAGGATATGCAGGCCGGGCTCGCGCACGACCCCCGCCACTTTGCCGAACAACAAAAAAACCTGCGCCTCGCACTCGTTCACCGTCGTGAAAATGCAGAAAAATTTCGCGAGGCCGATGAGCGCCGGCGCAAAGAAGAGCAGCGCCAGAAATGTGAAAAAGGCGGTCGCGAGGAAGGTCATTTGGTGGAAAGAAAAATGCGCCGCGCGCGTTCGAACAAATCGAGCCTCACATTGCGCAGGTAGCCCGGGATGGCGTCCGGCCCGCTCTGGCGGAGGATGCGGAGCTGGTCGGCCAGCCAGCGAAGCGGTTCGACCTCGGCCTCGGCCTTCATGGTCTGGATCTCGACGGCGCGTTTGGATTCCTCGATGCGCTGGTCGGCGAGGGCCTGTGCGACGCTGACCTCCGACGAGACCTCGTTGTGGGCGGTGTTGATGGCGGCGAGGGCTCCCTCGATGTGATGGGGCGGATCGATGCCGGTGATGAGGGACGCGTCGAGAACGATCCCGTAGCGGGCCTCGCTCGACCGGCACTCGCGGTCCATTTCCTCGTTGAGCAAATTCAGATTTTTGCGAAGGTCGTTGATCGAGATCCCCTCGATGCGGACATCCGGGCTTTCGCCCTCTGCGGTCGTTCCCGCCTGGAAGGTCGCGATGCGCTCGCGGAGGATGGACACGAAATACCCCATCACATGGGCCACGGGGTTTTTGACGCCGAATAAAAACGCGTAGAGGTTGCGCTCGGAAACGCCGAAACGGATCTGGCCGGTGACGCCGATATTGAGCTGGTCGCGCGTCACGGCTTCGAGCACGGTCCCGTTTTCATTGGCCTCGGGCGATTCGGGATCGTAGGCGATGCTGGCGGTGGCGATGGCGACATTGACCTTGTGGACCTTCTGCCACGGAAAGCGGAAATACGGACCGCCGGGACCGATCACGCGGACCTGCGGGTAGTCGTAGCGCGGGCGGTCGGCCGGCCCCAGGTCGTCCGCCAGCGGGGTCTGGCCGGTTGTGGGTCCCAGCCGCTCGGCGCGACCGAAACTCGTCACCACCGCCCGCTCGTTGGGGGCCACCGTGTAAAATCCCAGCGCGAACGCGCGAAAAACCAAATACGCCCCCGCACCGAAAATCATCCCCAGAACCACACTCAACCCGGTCATTTCCTTGGCAATATCCTGCGGCGGGCCCGCGGGCAAGCCCGTATGTGGCCGCCCTCCGGGCGGGCACGGCCAATTCATGAAACGAAGGAAAATCTGAATCATACAAGCGTGAGGACATGAAAAAGGAGAGTTGCAGCGCGATCAGCGGCTTTTCTTCAGGCTCTGGTGGGTTGGACGACGACCTCGTTTCCCGGGCAGGGACCCCGCTCCGTCGGGGTCCGAAGAACCTGGGTTGCGCGCCCGATGCCGGGAAAAAGTGGGACGGCGACGGAGCGCCATCCCTAGTGTGCCCGGCATGGGCATGAACAAGTCAGGAAAAAAAATGATAAAATAGAAAATGACCGGAAGCAGTGACAGCAACCGAAGCGAAAGCCAAGGCG
>Ga0114939_10002526_pt1 | contig 13480 bp, 17 predicted proteins | sample AshMeaCrysSpring_FD_87196 | JGI IMG/M metagenome (GOLD analysis project Ga0114939, IMG submission 87196) | Groundwater microbial communities from Big Spring, Nevada to study Microbial Dark Matter (Phase II) - Ash Meadows Crystal Spring | ecosystem: Environmental > Aquatic > Deep subsurface >... | reverse complement strand
TGTAACCGCGCTCGCCGCTGGAGTACTGCGCCGCGTCGGTGTGGCCGGAAAGGCTGATGCGGTTGGTCACGTCATTCAGCACCTTTCCGATCTCGCGAAGAATTTCCCTTGTATAGGGCTTGAGTTCGGCGCCAGCCAGATCGAACATGGGGCGATTTTTCTCGTCGACAATCTGGATACGCAGACCTTCTGTCGTGATGTCGATCAGCAACTGCCGCTTGAACTGTTTCAAATTCGGGTTGGCGTCGATGGCCTGTTCCAGCCGCGCCTTGAGATTCTTCAGCTTGTCGGTTTCCAGCCGTTCCAGTTCGGCCTTGGCAGCTTCCAGATTGATGGTTTTCTTGTCCTGTGGATCATTGGCCTTCTTGACCTGGCCAGCCTTGCGGGTGAGATCCTGTCCGCCGCCCTTGATGATGCTGGAGCTGTCGCCGCTGCCGGAACCGCCCTGCAGCGCCACCTTCAGCGGCGTCTTGAAATATTCGGCGATGCCTTCCAGATCGCCCTTGGCGGTCGAGCCCAGCAGCCACATCAGCAGGAAGAACGCCATCATCGCCGTCACGAAGTCGGCATAGGCAATCTTCCAGGCGCCGCCATGATGGCCGCCCGCGACCTTCTTGATGCGCTTGATGACGATGGGTTTCTTGTCTTTGTCAGACATGGTGACTCAGGCCGTTTTTGATCTTCTGTCGCGGAACTTATTTCTTGGCCGCGCCCTTGACGTGTTCCTCCAGCTCGCTGAAGCTGGGGCGTTCGGTCGAGTACAGCACCTTGCGGCCGAATTCCACCGCCAGCGCGGGTGCATAGCCATTCAGGCTGGCAAGCAGCGTAACCTTGATGGTCTGCAGCATCTTGGTGCCTTCATTGAGCTTCTGTTCCAGCAGGGAAGCCAGCGGCCCGACAAATCCATACGCCAGCAGAATGCCGAGGAAGGTGCCGACCAGCGCCTTCGCAATCAGGATGCCCAATTCGGCCGGCGGAATGCCCACCGATTCCATGGTGTGCACCACGCCCATCACCGCCGCCACGATACCGAATGCCGGCAATCCATCGCCCAGCTTGGCGATGCAATGGGCCGGCACTTCGCCTTCGTGATGATGGGTCTCGATTTCGTTGTCCATCAGGTTCTCGATTTCCATGGCGTTCATGTTGCCGCTGACCATGATGCGCAGGTAATCCGTCATGAACTCGATGACATGATGGTCAGCCAGGATGGAAGGGTATTTTGAGAACAGCGGGCTTTCTTCGGGTTTTTCGATATCACCTTCAACCGACATCAGCCCCTCTTTCCGTATCTTGGTCAGCAACTCATACATGAGCGCCATCAGTTCCATATACATGTCGCGGGTGTATTTGGAACCCTTGAACAAGGTAGGGAAGGCTTTCATCGTCGCCTTGATCGCCTTGCCCGAGTTGCCGACAAAGAATGCGCCCGCTGCGCCGCCGCCAATCATGAGCAGTTCAATCGGCTGCCACAACGAAGCCATATGCCCGCCCGCCAGCGCGAATCCGCCGAACACGCATCCCAGCACTACGATGTATCCAACAATGACCAGCACTTTTTATTCTCCAGTAAGCAGTCTTTTGTGAGTAATCGGCCGCATGCTGGATTTATAAAGGCTGAATCAGAAATTCAAATTGACTAAAAGTGGGGGAAAAACTGCCCTGTTCGGGCGATGCCGCTCAAAGCGCGAGATGCGCATGATCGAGGGCGGGATGATCTTGATAACCGATGTCGTAGTCTGGCCGAACGCGCCAGCCATACAGTTTTTGCCTGCCGCCTTCCCCGGTCTGAATGACAAAGTCATGATTGATACCAGGCAACGGAAACGCCAGACTCAGCAACAGGGTGCCAGGGCGCATCTCGCGGCTGGCCTTTACCAGTAAATCCTGCATGACGAGCGGCGACAGAAAGGCAAATACAACGTCATAGCCCGACAAATCGATCTGGCGGTAATCCTTGCGCCTGAACGTTGTACGTGCGCCCTGCATGAAGACTCTGATCCGGCTGATCAACCAGGGCGCGGGCGAAATCTCCACGCCTTCATGCACGCCCATGGGCCGGCCCTTGTCCAGATAAAGCAGCATGCCGCCAAGGCCGCTGCCGATGTCGAGCAGTTTATAGGATTCATCTCTCGGAAGCAGGTCCTCGACCTCCTTCCACACGGCACGGCGGGAAAGGTATAGCGGCACGCGTGTAAGCAGCACGCCCCAGTTGAACGCCAGCAGCAACAGAAATCCGGCGAGATAAACCACGGCGGGCAGTTGAATTTTCTGAACCAGCAGCAAGGCAGGCAAAAAAACCAGATTGATCGGAAACCACCACCAGGCCATGCCCAGCATGAATCCGATCATGGACGCCAGCATGCCCTGCATGCCGGCAATCTGCCACAGGCTGAATGCGGCTTCATCCATGCCGGTCTGGCTGGATAGCACGATACCCGCCACAAGGACTGCCGCGCCAAGCTGCGCAAACAACGCCAGAATGGCGGCATGGAATTTCATGTCAGGCCGCGACACCTTGCTGTTCGGCCTCCAAAGCCTCCTTGGCTTTTTTGGTCTTGCCCGCGCGTGAAGGCATATGGCACAGCCCGCACTGGTAGTCGTCGTGAAGATCGTCCGGATGGACCACGAAATGCCCGCCACACTTGCAGCACTGCGTGGTTTCCAGCATCCTGCTGTCGAAGAAGCGCACCAGCGTCCAGGCCCGTGTAAAGCTCAGCACTTCCTCGATCTCGTTGGTTTTCAGGTATTCCTGGTACAGCTTGTAGGCTTTGAGAACGCCTTCGATGCCTTCGCAGTTTCCGTTCCTGACCAGATAACGATAGATATTGATGAACAGCGAGGAATGCACGTTCGGCAGCCAGGTCAGGAACCAGTCAGTCGAAAACGGCAGCATGCCCTTGGGCGGCGATTCGCCGCGGACTTCCTTGTAGAGCTTGAGCAGGCGCTCGCGCGACAGCGCGGTTTCCGACTCCAGCACCTGCAGGCGCGCGCCCGCCTCGATCAATTCAATGGCAAGCTGGGTTTCCTTGACTTCCGAAAGCAGGCTTTTCCTGGCCATGTTCTTCCCCCTGAACGTTAATGTTTTTATGCAGCCAGCTGTTCGGCGGGCTGACCGGCCATGAGAATGGCGGCGTGGGAATGGGCCAGTGACTTGTCCTTGGTATAGTTGGCCAGCATGTCGAGAATGGTGCTGTCGTCAAAACGGAAACGGGACAGCAGCATGCCGGAACGGGCCAGCTTGATGATTTGCGCGGGCGACAGGGATTCGATCACATCCGCCACATCCATGCTCAGGCCCAGGCGGAACGTCGCCATCGCCTTGTCCTCGCGCACCATCTGCTGGGCCAGCATCAGGTAGCTGAGATTGACTTCGCGGATTTCACCCATCATTTCATCGATACTCATTTTTTATCCCCTGGTTTAGGTTGAACACTGTTCTGATGAACATGAACCTATTTCGGGCAGGGGTAAAAAACTATGAAGTCGGAAGCCGTCTGGATTTTTTGTAAGAGAATGTTAACCAATTGTTGTAGGTGTTTGTCCTACAACCAAAGCAATAGCCCCCGGGAACCCTTGATAAACAAGGGTTCCCGGAGGTATTGTCGCCTAATTTTTAAGCAGACCAGCTGCATTCAATTGTGAATCGGCAGGAAACTGGAATGTTTCAGTCCCTGTTCGATCAAATGTGAATCGGCAGCTTGTCGGATTGTTTCAGTCAGTTTGACCAAGCTTTCACGAAAATCTGTCGGGGGCTCCGTTTTTCCCAGCCGCCGGATTCGGCCCACTTCGTTTTCGTACCAGCCGGTATCCTGCTGGTTGGGCTCAGCTTGGTATGCCCACCAGGTACCGTCCGCGTCCTGGGCGATGAATTGCGCCCACTCTGGAATGGGCACCAAAAGAACAGAACATACTGAATGCGGGTCAATCGACACAGGTACAATTTCTCCAGTCTTTGTCATTAAACGATGTTCATAACCTTAACAGGCGGTTCGAAAGAGGACATCCATGAAAACGTGCCGTATCCCCTATTTATTCTTGTTTTTGCCCTTGAGCGGTTATGCGGCGGACATCGTACCCGTCAAGCAGATCAGTCTGGAACTGGCGCAAACCATCGCCATGAAGTCGGTCGAGGCCTGCCGCAAGGATGGCTATAACGTCTCGGCAGTCGTACTGGACCGCGCCGGAAATATCCAGGTTGCCCTGCGTGACACGCTGGCCGCGCCGCATACGCTTGAAATTGCCGAACGCAAGGCGGGCATGTCCATCATGTCCGGCATTGCCAGCAGCGAATTCCGCAAGGCGCGCGGTGACATCCGGCCAGAATTCAACCACATGCGTGGCCTGATCGTGATGGAAGGCGCGCTCCCCATCCGCACCGCCGGCAGCCTCATCGGCGCAGTGGGCGTGTCCGGCGCGCCCGGCGGCGACAAGGATGAAGCCTGCGCGGCTGAAGCCCTGAAAGCGGTGGAAGAACGCCTGGAGTTCGCCAACTGAATATTCACTCGAATGACCGGGTGGTAACGCCCTGCGTCCTGCTGTATTGCCGGGCCGGATTCGAAAGGGAATGCGCGCAGGACATTACCCAGGCCTGCGAAAGCCTGGGCGTGGCGGGCTGGTGCAAGGCCAGCCCCGGTTCCGGCTATGTCATGTTTCATCCCGCGCAGACTGGCGACTTGGCCGCTTTGCGGAAAAAGCTGCGTTTTGAGGATCTGACTTTTTCCCGGCAACTAATATTCGCCTTGGGCCCTTTGGCGCTCTCGCCCGAAAACCGCCTGCCACCCTTGATCGAAGCCGCGAAAAGCCTGCATGGACAGTTTGGCCAGATTTGGCTGGAAACGGCTGACACCAACGAAGCCAAGGAATTGTCGGCGTTTTGCCGCAAATTTGAACCTCATTTAAAGAAAGCGCTGACACAAGCCAGTCTGCTGAAACCGGAAGCACCCAAACTGCCAAGGCTGCATGTATTTTTCCTGGATTCGTCCACCGCCTGGGCTGGAACCAGCCAGCCCGGCAATTCCAGCAACTGGCCCATGGGCATCCCTCGCCTGAAAATGCCTCGCGAAGCGCCATCACGTTCCACGCTCAAGCTGGCGGAAGCCTTGCTGGAAATGCTTTCCGAACAGGAACGTCAGCAGCTCAGGCCCGGTCGCCGCGCGGTCGATCTGGGCGCTTCGCCTGGCGGCTGGACCTGGCAACTGACCCAGCGTGGCATGAAGGTCACAGCCGTGGATAACGGCCCGATGGACGCTGCCCTGATGGAAAGCGGTCTGGTCGAACACCTGCGCGCCGATGGTTTTACCTTCCGCCCGCGCCACCCGGTGGACTGGCTGGTCTGCGACATGGTCGACAAGCCCGCCCGGGTGGTTGATCTGGTTGCCCGCTGGTTTGAACGCGGCGACTGCCGTGCGGCCCTGTTCAACCTTAAATTACCAATGAAACGGCGGTTTGATGAAGTGCACCTCTCGCGAAACGTGCTGGAAAGCCGGCTTGGCCGCCTGGAAGGAACCTGGCGTGTGCGTATGCGCCAGCTATACCACGACCGGGAAGAAATTACTTGCCTGGTCATGCGGGAAAACAGCTGATTTGCCTTGTTGCGGCCCCGCAACAAAAAACAGGAAATCCTGCAAAATCAGCCCCCCTACTGGTTTTCTTTTACGGATTTGCTAGAATCCCGCGCGTCGGTTGGATTTAAGTAAGGAAATACTGATTAAGTCCCTGACCGATTTTCTGGTGTGGGTTATCCATTTTTGTTTAAGGGAATATGATGAAATACTCCGTTCTGCTGGCCGCTCTGCTGGCCGTTTCTGTAACTGCTTGTGGCAAAAAAGAAGAAGCTGCTGCTCCTGCTGAAGCTCCGGCTCCTGAAGCTGCTGCTCCGGCTCCCGCTCCTGCTGAAGCGCCTGCTGCTGACGCTGCCGCCATGCCTGCTGACGCTGCCGCTCCGGCTGCTGACGCTGCTGCCGCGCCTGCTGCTGACGCTGCTGCCCCGACTCAGGGTCATACCGACACCCCCGCCAAGTAATTCGGGTTCGTTGGTTATCAAAGCCGGTCGCAAGACCGGCTTTTTTTATGCCTGTCTTCCAGTCACAAACCGCCGGATGCGGTTGACAGCCTCCGCCAGAACCGGCAATGGCCGAGTGTAGGCAAAACGGACATAGCGCTCCGGCAATACAACGCCGAAATCCAGCCCCGGCGTAATCGCAACCCCCGCCTCTTCCAGCAGCCTGGCGGCAAAAGCAAAGCTGTCATCAGCAAACCGGCTGATATCGGCATAGAGATAAAACGCGCCATCCGGCATGACCGGCAGGCCAAAGCCGATTCCCTGCAATGCGGGCGCCAGATAATCACGCCTCGCCATCAATTCCAGCCGCCTTGATTCAAGGATTTCCATGTTCTCCTTGCTGAACGCCGCAAGCGCGCCAAATTGCGCAGGTGTGGGTGCGGCAAGATACAGGTTTTGCGCCAGACGCTCGATGCCGTTCATGGCCCAATCGGGTGCGGCCAGCCAGCCCAGGCGCCAGCCAGTCATGTGGAAGTATTTGGAAAAGCTGTTGACCACAAATATTTGGTCAGAGTGCGCCAGCGCGGTTTGCGGCGCGGCGGCATAAACCAGGCCGTGATAAATCTCGTCGACAATCAGCGCGGCGTTGCGCTCCATACAGAGCCGGGCAATCTCGCGGATGTCTTCATCGCGCGCAATTGTGCCAGTCGGGTTGGAGGGCGAGGCCAGCAAGACGGCTTTTGTTTTTGACGTCCAGTGCTGCCCGACCAAATCCGGTGTCAGTTGAAAGGCGGTTTCCGGACCCACCGGAACCGGCACGGTAACCGCATCAATGAAGCGTGCGAAGTGGCGATTGCAGGGATAGCCCGGATCGGCCATCAGCACCTCGTCACCTGTATCGAGCGCAACACCCAGCGCCAGCATCAAGGCGCCCGATGCACCGGGCGTCACGGCGATGCGCGAGGCTGGCACTTCAACCTTGTATCGGCTCCGATAAAAGCCGGCAATCGCCTGCCTCAGTTCTGGCAATCCCAAGGCAGGCGTGTAATGCAGATCGCCCGATTGAATGGCCTGCATGGCCGCGCGGACAACAGGCTCCGGCGTGGGGAAATCCGGTTCGCCGATTTCCAGATGAATGATGTCGCGGCCCTGGGCTTCCAGCGCCTTGGCTCGCGCCAGAATGTCCATTACATGGAAGGGCGCGATGCCTTCCACGCGCTTTGAGTTATTCATTTACTCCATGTTCGGCGAGAAAATGTCTGACCCAGTGCTCCGGCTTGGAACTGTGCCAGCGGCCTTTCATTTCCCCATCGATGAACAGCAGCACAGTGGGAAATCCGCGCATGCCATAGTGCCCGGCCAGTTTCATGTTGTGGCCGTCATCCACTTCTACCTTGGCCAGCAGGAACTTGCCATTGTAGGCATGCACGACCCGCTCCAGAATCGGCGTCAGCATGGTGCAGGGCGGGCACCAGTCCGCCCAGAAATCGACCAGGATGGGCGTGGTCTTCGAGGCTTCGATGACCTCCTTGTCAAACTGCTCGTAGCTTGTGTTGAAAATCAGGTTGTCGTACTTTTTCAGTGTCATGTTGTTTGCTGCATCAATCATTATTCGTTGTCGGGCAACAGCGGATGCGCCGTCTGCAAATGCTCAAGGTCGACCGATTCAATCTGGTTGAACCGCTTGCTGATTTTCTGGCTGGTGGTATGCACCTGCTGCGCATCTTCATGCGCCTGCCGGATATGGTCGGCCAGCTTTCTCATGCGCTCGTCAAACCGGCCGAACTCCTTGCCCAGCTTGCCCAGCTCGTCTTTGATGATGTGGATCTGCTTGCGGGTTTCCACGTCTTTGATCACCGCGCGCGCCGTATTCAGCACTGCCATCAACGTGGTCGGAGACACCGGCCACACGCGCCGTTGCATGGCGTATTCCACCAGATCGGGATGATGCGCGTGAATCTCGGCAAAAATCGCCTCGGCCGGCAGGAACATCACCGCGCCATCGGAAGTTTCATGCTCGATGAGATATTTGGACGAGATGTCATCCACATGCTTTTTCACATCCGCCTTGAACTGGCGCATGGCTGCCGCGCGTTCAACTTCCGCCAGCGCGGGATCGAACATGCGGTTGAAATTCTCAAGCGGAAACTTGGAATCCACCGGCACGCGGCCCGTCGGCTCGGGCAGGATCAGCAGGCAATCCACGCGGTTATGGTTGGAAAGGGTGGCCTGGAATTCATACGCATCCGGCGGCAGCGCATTCCTAACCAGCGCTTCCAGCTGAACCTCGCCGAATGCACCGCGTGAGCGTTTGTCACCCAGAATCTCCTGAAGCGTGACCACATTGCTGGTGAGTCCATCGATCTTCTTTTGCGCCTCGTCAATCGTCGCCAGCCGCGCCATGACATTCGCAAAGGTTTCGTTGGTTTTCTTGAAGCCTTCGTCCAGCCGCTCGGTCACCTTGCCGGAAATTTCCGCCAGCCGCCCATCCACCACGCCGCCCAATCGCGTGATGGTTTCCTGGATCAGTTTCTGCTGCTCGCGTCCCTGATCGGCAAACGTTGTCAGGGTCTGCTGCAAAAACTGCTGTTGACCGGTCTTGAGCGTATCGCTGCTATGTGCCAGCGTTTGCGTCTGCTCCAGGCGCAGCGCGTCCAGAGACTGCCGCAAACGTTCGGAAGATTCTCCCAGCGCGCTTTGCATGCGATCGCTTTGCTGCGACAGACCCTGATGCAAATCCCTGAGCATGGCCTGATGCCGTTCACCCAGTTCACGCTGCTGCCCAGCGGCCAACTCCTGTTGCGCGCGCTGAAGGTTACCCAACCTGAACCACAGCACGAGCATCAGAAGCGCCAGTACAGCCAATCCAATCAGCATCAAAATCCATTCGATTTCCATGGCTGGAATTATACTTCCCGCCCATGCGGCTTCTTTATTCGACCCTGTTTTTCATCGCCTTCGTTCCCGCGCATGCGGAAATACTGCAAGGCACGGTCACCGGCATTGCCGACGGCGATACGCTGTATGTTCTGGATGCAAACAAGCGGGAATACAAGGTGCGAATGCTGGGCATTGATGCGCCCGAACATGGCCAGGCTTTTGGCGAGGCTTCGAAGCACGCACTGAAGCAGCTTGCGCACAGGCAAATGGTGCAAGTCGAATGGCGCAAGCGCGATCAATATGGCCGGCTGCTTGGCAAGGTTGTGCTGCCTGGCGACCGCGATGCCAACCTCCACCAGCTTGCCAATGGAATGGCATGGTGGAACCGAAAATACGCCTACGAGCAAGCCAATGCTGATGCTATTCGTTATCGTGAAGCCGAATATGTGGCGCGGAAAAAACGCCTGGGCCTGTGGTCGCAGAAAAATCCCGTGCCGCCCTGGCGCTGGCGCTATGCAAACCCGAGGTAAGCATATAAAGTAAAGCCATGAAAATCGCTGCCCATTTCCAACCAGTTGCCTGTCCGCTGTCACGCCTGATGCCGTGGCGAGTACGCCGATACTGGCCGGGTGCGCTGTTGATTTAGCAAACGCTTAATTCGCCCATTCCAGGCCACGCCGCCACAAGCGCCGTGGCCTCTGTTTTTTCCTCACAAGGGAACGCCTCCATGCAAGAAGAAGTGAAGCAAAAATCCATTACCGCTGCTTACCTCGGCGTCATCGCCATCTGGTCCACCACGCCGCTCGGCATTGTCTGGAGTGCACAGGGGCTGGATTACCGTCAGGCTCTGTTCGGCCGTACCATCATTGGCTTGCTGGTTGCCGGCATGATGCTGGCCGCCCTGGGCCGCGCCTTGCCACTCCATCGCGCCGCCTTGCTGACTTATCTTGTCTCTGCGTTCGGCCTTGTGGGCGGACTCATGCTGACCTACTGGGGCGCGCAATTTGTTCCTTCGGGATTGATTTCGGTGCTGTTCGGACTTTCGCCCTTGATGACTGGCGTTCTGGCCGCGCTCTGGCTCAAGGAGGACAGTCTGGGCATGCGCAAGATACTGGGACTCGCACTCGCACTGGCGGGACTGTTCGCCGTTTTCAGCGGCAGCCTGAACCTGGGTTCCACTGCCCTGCCCGGCGTTGCCGCGGTGCTCGGCGCCGTGTTCTTGCAATCCATTACGCTCGTCTGGATCAAGCGTCATGGCACTCATCTCGACACCGTATCCTACACCTTTGGCATGCTGGGGCTGGCCACGATTGTGCTGTTGCCGGTCACCCTCGCGGCCGGGCCAATACCGGATGCCATCCCGTTGAAAGCTGGATTAGCCGTGTTGTATCTCGGTGTGTTTGGCTCCGTTGCCGGGTTTGCGTTGTACTACTACGTTACCAAGCATCTGACCGCCGGTACCGTCTCGCTTATCACCCTCATCACGCCAGTGACCGCACTGATCCTTGGCCATGTTCTGAATGCCGAGCGCATTCCGGTGATTGTCTGGCTGGGCATTGCGCTGATTGGAAGCGGCCTGGCACTCAACCAGTGGCACGCGCTGAAATTGCTTGGTGCGCCAGCAGTAGGCTGGCTGGTTGACCTGTCCGGGCAAAGCAGAAAGCGGTAAGAATCACTGCTTCCCCTGCCTGGACAAAGCCATGATGTCAAAACTGCCCAGTACGCAAGAGGACCAGAGTGCAGGCGTGTTCGAAGGGGATGTTGGCGGAGCTCAGATGTTTTTCAAGCTCGGCGTTCTCGCTGCCGGGATTGAAGATGACACGGCCGGGTTTGAGCTGAAGAATGGCGTCGACCATTGCACTGGAGCGTTCGGCTCCCACATACATGGTAAGTGTATCGACGCTGCCTTCAATGACATTCAGACTGTTTGCAACCTTGATCCCTTCCACTTCCTCCATTCTGGGGTGGACCGGAGTCACTGTGTGACCAAACTCGCGCAGGAGGCGCACCGCCTGGTTTGAATAACGCTCCGGCTTGTGGCTGGCGCCAAGAACAACAACGCGCTGCTGTCTCTTGCTCATGCTTGTGATTACGAAAAATGATGTCCGATTCTACGACAGAAACAGGTATCGCCAGCACACGTTAAAATGCCGCAACCGCGCCTGAAATGATTTCATTCAACCATTTTTGGCAAACCCGGCCAGTGAAAACCAAAACCAGGAGCCCCCATGTCACTCTCGCTATTTCTGCATGTCATCAGTGTTGTCGTCTGGGTGGGCGGCATGTTCTTCGCCTGGATGGCACTTCGCCCCGTTGCCGCAAGCGTGCTGGAGCCGCCTCAACGCCTGACGCTTTGGGCTGGCGTGTTCGACAAGTTTTTTCCATGGGTATGGATTTCCGTCGCGCTGATCCTGCTTACCGGCCTGCACATGCTGATGCTGTTGGGCGGAGCCGCTGCCCCGCTCCATGCGCTTTCCATGCTGGTCCTTGGCGTGGTGATGATGCTGATCTTTGGCCACGTGTATTTCTCGCCTTACAAGAAGCTCAAGCGCGCGGTAGCGGAACAAAACTGGCAGGCAGGCGGCGCGGCGCTGGGATTGATCCGCAAACTCATCGGTATCAATCTGACCATAGGACTGGTGACGATAGCGGTGGTGTTTTTGGGTCGTGCATTTGGTTAAGGCAGGCGGCATTGCTTCAATAAATTTCTGAGCCCACGATGAACGACATGGAAAAGGATTCCGATTACATCGAATGTAATACCCACGGAAAATCGCATTCGGCATGTATCTGCGGGCACCTTGCCTGGAACCCTGTGCAGCGTTGGCATGGCAACCCGCCGGCAGAAGACGATCAATGGCCGGACGCCTGGTGCGCAAAGTGCGAAGAGGCATTTCTGGCAGCAGGCGAATGGAATGACGAGAACATGGATGCCGCTAACATCACGGTGTATTGCAGCCAGTGCTACGAGAATGCCCGCGCGAAAAGCATCGACTCGCTGCATGGCGACGCACTAAGAGCTTGGCAAGACTTTCTTGACCAGTGCTGGAGTGAATTACAGGAAAAGCAGGACAAGCTTTCAACGGAATACCGGTTTGGCGAACACGAGCGCTACGACTGGAATCAGGAAACCGCTGAACTGGTGTTTTCAAACGCAGGCGTGCCCGCGGTGATTGCCACGATCCAGTTTATCGGCTCGATTTCCACGACGAGCAATACCTGGCTTTGGTCATGGTCCAACTTTCATCTGCTGGAAAATGTGCGTCGGGAAATGGACAGGGTGCGTGTCTTCGGTGAAGAGCACGGCTTCCCCAGGCTGACCGTCGCGAAATGGAATGCCGTTGAATCAGATGGCTGGGAAATGTCGGCGGTCGCCGTGCATGTACTGAAGGCACTGGGCGTTTATCGCAGCCCGAGGGAGACCGGCTTTACGTATATGGCCATTACCAGCATCCGACCCGCGCAGGAAACCGGAAAATCAACAGACTTCGACTCGCAAGTCATGCACGGCACTGGCCATGCGCCAGGTTCTCCTGGCCCCAGCGGGCACCTGGCTTGAAAGCCTAGTTCTTTGCGCCGGGCTTTCTGCCAGGGGTGGGCGGGGGAACATATCCTGCCACCCGGCAGAGAAATCCCTCAACAGCCTTGCCATTGTTGAACCGGGTAATGCTGCACCGGGATATTTCCCCTCGTTCCGACAAGTCAGTCAGGGACGACCTGACATTTGCCAGCGAAATGCCGGTTGCCTGAGCAATTTCAGAGTCAAGCAGTTGGCCGTGCTTTTTCAGGCACTGGAGGATGGTGGTGGTATGCATTTCGATTACCTCGGTAAAAATGAAAGCAGAAAGTCCACTGCCAGGATTGAGGCAATATCCGCGATATCGCCCGCAAGAAAGCTGACAAAGCAAAAGGCCACTCTGGTGGAAGTGGCCTCATTTGCCGGCAAATTATATGTGTTTTCCCGATCCAGCGCCAGCCCCGCCTTGGAATGACGGCATCAAGGCTTTTATAATCAGTAACTTACCTTGCCATCATTAACAGTCGGCCAGCGATTCAGGCCTGTCATGTCCACTTCACCACTTCTTCCATCGGCCGACGCTTTTTCTCCGGCTGCGGATTGATGCGGTAGCCAAAAGCGACCATCACGGCCAGGCCAAACCGGCCGTCTTCCAGCAAACCAGACGCCGCAAGCACTTTCTCAGCGTCATCTTGATTGAACCCTTCGATGGGGCAGGAATCGATGCCGATCATGGCGGCGGCAGTCATCATGTTGGCCAGGGAAATGTAGGCCTGGCGGCAGCTCCAGTCGAACAGTGCACGCGGTTCCTGCAGTTTGAAGTCGATTTCGTGAAATTGCCGGTAGAACGTGGTTCTGCGCGCAATGCCTTCTTCGGGCAATTTCTGCACTTCGCGCATGAAACGTTCGGTGTAAGCGGAACCGGGGCGCATGTCGTCCTTGCGCGCCAGAATGGCAATGACATGGCTGGCGGTGGGAAACTGGCCCTTTGCACCCCAGGTGGCGGTAAGCAGTTTTTCCCGCAGGGCCACGTCCTGAATGACCAGAAAACACCATGGCTCGTAACCGAATGAACTGGG
>Ga0114939_10002525_pt1 | contig 13482 bp, 10 predicted proteins | sample AshMeaCrysSpring_FD_87196 | JGI IMG/M metagenome (GOLD analysis project Ga0114939, IMG submission 87196) | Groundwater microbial communities from Big Spring, Nevada to study Microbial Dark Matter (Phase II) - Ash Meadows Crystal Spring | ecosystem: Environmental > Aquatic > Deep subsurface >... | reverse complement strand
GTCCGGCCAGATCGTGTAGTCGATCGACCCCAGCGTGAGCATCGGCTCGATCGTGAACGTCATGCCCGGCTGCATCTCGGTGGTCGCCCGCGGGTCGTCGTAGAGGGTCACAACGAGGCAGGAGTGGAACGCCGTGCCGATGCCGTGCCCGGTGAAGTCACGCACGACCCCGTAGCCGAAGCGCTTCGCGTAGGACTCGATCACCCGGCCGATGACGTTGAGGTGCCGACCGGGCGCGACCGCGCGGATGGCCCGCATCGTCGCCTCGCGGGTGCGCTCGACGAGCAGGCGCGACTCCTCCTCGACATCCCCGACGAGGTACGTGGCGTCGGTGTCGCCGTGGACACCGCCGATGTAGGCGGTGATGTCGATGTTGACGATGTCGCCGTCGTTGAGCGCGTGGTCGTCCGGGATGCCGTGGCAGATGACCTCGTTGATCGAGGTGCACAGGGACTTGGGGTATCCGCGGTAGCCGAGTGTCGACGGGTACGCGCCGTGGTCGAGCAGGAAGTCGTGGCCGACCTGATCGAGCTCGTCGGTGGTCACCCCGGGTGCGATGTGGCGGGCGACCTCCTCGAGCGCCTGCGCGGCGATCCGGCCGGCGACCCGCATCCGCTCGATGGTGTCGGCGTCTTTGACCTCGGGGCCCCGGTAGGGCGTGGGCGCCTTGCGGCCGACGTACTCCGGCCGTTCGATGTGAGCAGGGACGGCGCGAGGCGGCGAGACCGTTCCGGGGGCGAGCAGGGGCACGGAACGGCAGTCTAGGAGGGACCGGAGGAAGGGAGCGCCCATGGCTATCAAGGCGGGTCGCGAGGGCTGGTACTTCTGCCTCAAGTGCGACCAGGTGGAGCAGGCCGATGAGGGGCATCCCAACGCCGACCGGCTGGGGCCGTACGAGACCCGCGAGGAGGCGGAGCGGGCTCTGCAGATCGCTGCCGACCGGACTGAGGCGTGGGACACCGACCCCGAGTGGAACGACGACTGAGGGGCCAGTCACGCAGTCGTGCCCGCCACCCCGATGGGGCGGCGGGCACGAGTGTTTGCGGGTTCGGCTAGGCCTTCTTGGCCGGCGCCTTCCTCGCGGGAGCCTTCTTGGCGGGTGCCGCCTTCTTCGCGACGACCTTCTTCGCGGGTGCCGCCTTCTTCGCGACGACCTTCTTGGCGGGGGCCTTCTTGACGACGGCCTTCTTCACGGGCGCCGCCTTGCGGACGGGCGCCTTCTTGGCGACGGCCTTCTTCACGGGTGCCGCCTTCTTCGCGACGGCCTTGCGGACGGTGGCCGCCTTCTTGGCGGGTGCCGACTTCTTCGCCGGCGACCGTCGAGTGACTGTCCTGGCCGCGGAGGCGACGCCCTTCACGACGGCCCTCTCGGCCCTGACGACGCCCTGGACTGCCTTGGCCGGCGCTTTGCGCACGGAGGCCCCGCGTGCCGGCGACTTCTTGGCGGGCGCCTTCTTCACGGCGGCCTTCTTGGCGGGCGCCGCCTTGCGGACAGGAGCCTTCTTGGCGGGTGCCGCCTTGCGGACGGGAGCCTTCTTGGCGGGTGCCGCCTTGCGGGCCGGCGCCGCCTTCTTCACGGCGGCCTTCTTGGCGGGTGCCGCCTTGCGGACGGGGGCCTTCTTGGCGGGGGCCGCCTTCTTCGCCGGGGCCTTCTTGGCCGGGGCTGCCTTCTTCGCCACGGTCTTCTTAGCCGCAGCCTTCTTTGCGGGTGTCGCCGCCACGCAAGCCTCCTGGTGTGTGTTCCCGGCAGGGTCGCCGGAACGTGTCGGGGAACAGGGTCGCACTACTCGCGCGTGCATGCACGGATTGCGTGCGTATTCGCATGAGGGGCGTCTGCTGACGCGAGGCTCTGGAACATCACCGTAGGTTCCTCGCGGGGCTCCTCTTGGAGCGGGGGAGTTCCCCGTTGACGCTGTGCTCGCTTGCCGGTTAGCGCGAGTTGGCGCTAATGATGAGGGAGTTCCGCAAGGGGCAAGCCCGTTGCGACGGAGCCCACGATGCAACGGCTGATGATGGTGATCTTGAGGCCGGCTACTTGTGCGGCAGCGCGGGCCCGCGGCTGCGTCGAACGGTTTAGCGCGAGGGGGCGGGACCGCTGATCCGGTCGAGCAGCCTCGCCAGCCGGGCCCGGGCGCCCGCGGTCGCCTCGGGAACCGGCGCGCCCGCCGCCACGCTGACCAAGTGCTGCACGGAGTCGAAGGAGATCTCCGGCACGACCAGGTCGGCCTCGCCGACGGTGAGCGATTCGTGCGCCACGGAGTGCAACTCGGCGTCGCCCCCGTCGATCGACAGGATCGTCGCCCCGGCGCGCCGCGCATCCGCGGCCCGCTCCAGCAGCTGATCGGGGGCGTTGTCCTCGGCCACGACGAAGACCGTCTCGCCGCGCCCGGCGGCCTCAAGCCGCCTCAGCGTGAACGCCAGGTGGGCGGGGGCCCCAGGCGGAGGGGCGTAGCGCACGAGCGTGGGGGCCAGCTCCGGGATGCCGGCGAAGCGCGACTCGTCGTCGAGGTGGGCCGCCAGGTGCCACGGCTCGCTGTCCGGTGTGCCGACGAGCAGCAGCCCGCCCGGGCTACGCGTCGAAGTCCGAAGTGAGCGCGCGAAGTCCGACGTCCGCTCGATCCACCCGCTCGTGGCGAGCAGCTCGCGCAGCACGAGCACCCGGGATGCGTCCACGGGGGTCATCGAACCACCGCGCCCGGGCGCCTGCGAGGATGCCGGGCATGTCCGATTCCGCGTCGCCGTCGCCCGCCAAGCCCGCAGCAGCCTCGCCGCACGACCTGCCCGCCGTCGACTCGCTCATCGTCGGCGTGCTCGGCGGCACGGGGGAGCAAGGCCGCGGCCTAGCCCACCGCTGGTCGCTGGCCGGCCAGCAGGTCATCGTCGGATCGCGCTCCGCCGAGCGCGCCGAGACCGCGGCCGCCGAGTTGGGCCACGGCGTCCGCGGCCTGGGCAACGCCGCGTGCGCCGCGGCCAGCGATGTCGTCGTCGTCGCCGTGCCCTTTGATGGCCACCGCGAGCTGCTGGAGTCGCTCGTCGCCGAGCTGTCCGGCAAGGTCGTCGTCGACTGCGCGAACCCGCTCGGCTTCGACAAGCAGGGGGCCTACGCGCTCGCGGTCGACGAGGGCTCGGCCGCCCAGCAGGCGGCGGCGGTGCTCACCGAGTCGAAGGTGGTGGGCGCGTTCCACCACATCTCCGCGGTCCTCCTGCTGGACGAGTCCGTCGACCGCGTCGAGACCGACGTGCTCGTCGTCGGCGACGACCGCGAGGCGACCGACCTGGTCCAGGCGCTGGCAAACCGGATCCCCGGCATGCGCGGGGTCTACGCCGGCCGGCTGCGCAACGCCCACCAGGTCGAGGCGATGACGGCGAACCTGATCTCGATCAACCGCCGGTACAAGGCCCACGCCGGACTGCGCGTCACCGACCTCTGAGTGATGGCCGGCGCCGACCGGACCAGCCGCGCGCCTCAGCCGTCAGTGGTACGTGTGCTCCTCGCCGGGATACGAGCCGTCGACCACCTCGGCGGCCCACTCGCGAACGGCGCCGCCGAGCAGCGCGCGCAGGTCGAGGTACTGCTTGACGAACCGCGGGACCCGCTTGGTGAGCCCCGCCAGGTCCTGCCACACGAGCACCTGCGCGTCGGTCCCCGCCCCGGCGCCGATGCCGATCGTGGGGATCGACAGCGACGCGGTGACGCGCTCGGCCAGCTCGGCTGGCACCACCTCGAGGACGACCGCGAAGGCGCCGGCCGCCTCCAGGGCCTTGGCGTCGGCGATGAGCCTCTCGCCCGCACCCCCGCGGCCCTGCACCCGGTAGCCGCCAAGGGCGTTGACCGACTGCGGGGTGAGCCCGAGGTGACCCATCACCGGGACGCCCGCTGAGACGAGCGCGTCGACCTGGGGAAGCACCCGCTCGCCGCCCTCGAGCTTGACGGCGTGCGCGCCGCCCTCCTTGACGAAGCGCGCCGCGGTGTCGAGCGCCTGGGCCGGCGAGGACTGGTAGGACCCGAACGGCAGGTCGGCGACGACCAGCGAGCGCCGGGTGCCGCGGACGACCGCCGCCACGAGCGGCATCAGGTCGTCGACCGTGACCGGAAGCGTCTGCTCGTAGCCGTAGACCACCATCGCGGCCGAGTCGCCGACCAGCAGGACCGGGATGCCCGCGTCGTCGAAGAGGCCCGCGGTGAGGGCGTCGTACGCGGTCAGCATCGGCCACCGCTCGCCGCGCTCTTTGGCGGCCGCGAGGTCGCGGATGGTGATGCGGCGGGTCTGGCCCCCGCCGTACAGCGGCTCGGGCGAGCCGGGTCCAGCCTGGGTGGCTGCGCTCATGATGAGCTCCTTTCGCCTCGAGGCCCCAAGCGGGGTCCCCGGACTAGTCCCATGGTGGCACCTGTCTGCGGTCGGGGGCGAATCCCACGCCGCTGCCGGGGTCACCGATACGCAACGGTTGCGTATCGGTACTGGCGGTCTTAGCCTCGCCGTCGTGACCGACTCCGCCGCCCCTGCCCCCGCCACCCCGCACGACGACGCCTACCCCCGCCGCTGGGCCGCCCTCAGCGTCCTGGTGGTCAGCCTCGTGGTCGTGGTCCTGGACAACACCGTGCTCAACGTCGCGCTGCCCACGATCCAGCGGGACCTCGAGGCCACCACCGAGCAGCTGGTGTGGTCGGTGAACTCCTACACCTGCGTCTTCGCAGCGATGCTCTTCACCTGGGGCGTCCTCGGCGACCGGTACGGACGCAAGCGGATCCTGCTGATCGGCCTGGTCTTGTTCGGCGCTGCGTCGTTGGCCACCGCCTTCGCCCAAGACCCGATGCAGCTGATCGTGCTGCGCGGATTCATGGGGATCGGCGGCGCCTCGGTGCTGCCCGTCACCTTGGCGATCATCACCGTGATGTTCCCGCCGCACGAGCGCGGCAAGGCGATCGGCTTCTGGGCGGCCGCCGTCGGCGGCGCCGTGGCGCTGGGACCGGTCCTCGGCGGATTCCTGCTGGAGCACTTCTGGTGGGGCTCGGTCTTCCTCATCAACGTGCCCATCGTCCTGGCCGGCCTGGTCGGCATCGTGCTGCTGGTCCCCGAGAGCCGCAATCCCAACCCAGGTCGGCTCGACCCGGTCGGGGTGCTGCTCTCGTTCGTCGGCCTGCTGCTGCTGGTGTACGGGCTGCTCCACGGCGGCGACACCCGCGACTGGACGGCGCCGGGCGTCTGGGTCCCCCTGGTCGCCGGCCTCGGGCTCCTCGTCCTGTTCCTGTGGCTGGAGGCGCGCAGCGACCACCCCTCACTCGACCTGGGCCTGTTCAAGATCCCCTCGTTCGCCTCGGCCCTAGCGGCGGTGTCACTGGCCTTCGCCGCCCTCTCCGGGACTCTGCTGTTCCTGACGTTCTACCTGCAGACCCTGCGCGGATACTCGCCGCTCCAGGCCGGCCTGTGCATCCTGCCGGTGGCGCTGGGCCAGGTGCTCGCCGCTCCGCGCAGCGCGAAGATGGTCAACCGCTTCGGGGCCCGCCGCGTGATCTCGTTCGGGCTGATCGTGGTGGCCTTCGTGTTCGTCGGCATCGGCCGGCTGGAGACCGAGACGCCGCTGTGGCTCGCCCTCATCGTCTTCTTCTTCCTCGGCTTCGGGCTGGGCAACGTGGTGGCGCCCTGCACCACCCGGATGACGTTGGCCGTGCCCCCGGCGAGGTCGGGAGCCGGTTCCGCGGTGCAGAACACCGTCCGGCAGGTCGTCGCCGCGCTGGGCATCGCGGTGATCGCGTCCGTCGTGGCGATCGTCTACGCGTCTTCCATCGAGGCCGACCTCGCGGGCCTTCCGCCCAAGGCCCAGGACGCGGCCGGGGACTCGGTTCAGGCGGCCTACGGCATCGCCGACGAGCTCGCCGCGCTCGGACAGGATCAGGCCGCGCGGGCACTGCGTGCCGCGGCCGAGAGCTCGTTCCTCTCCGCGCTGGACGCGGCGGCACTGATCTCGGTGGTCCTGGTCGTGTGCGCGCTGGTCATCATCCTGCGGTTCCTGCCGGCCCAGGCTGACGCGGTGGCGTGGTCGGCGGGCGCCTCGGGGCAGATGACCGACCCCCGGGCACAGGCCGGCGCATCCCCGCACGCGCCGCCAGGCGCCGATGAGGTGGCGGTGACCGACTCGGCGACTGAAGGCCCCAGCGGGCCAGGGCAACCTCCGGGGGCCCACTAGCCATGGGGACCGCCGCTGCGCCCCCACGCGTCGGCCGGCCGCGCTCGGTGGAGGCCGACCGCGCCATCGTCCAGGCCACCCTGGAGCTGATCGCCGAGGAGGGGCTCGCGCCGGTGACCGTCGAGGCGGTGGCCGCGCGCGCTGGTGTCGGCAAGACCACCGTCTACCGCCGCTGGACGGGCAAGGACGAGCTGGTGGTCGACGCGCTGGCGTCGCTCAACGACGACCTGGAGCCGATCGGGGCCGGCCCGGCGAGCGAGCGGCTGATCCGGCTGCTTGACCAGATGCGGCAGCGAGCCCAGGGAACGGTCGGCGGGCGGATCTTCCCCGCGATGGCGGCGTGCTCCGGCACCCATCCGCAGCTGTGGGCGCTGTTCCACGAGCGCGTGCTCGAGCCGCGGCGGGAGCTGCTCCGGTCGCTCCTTCGCGAGGGGGTGCGCGACGGCGAACTGCGCGCCGACCTCGACATCGAGCTGGCGGTCAACCTGCTCGTCGGCGGCATGGTTCACGCACTCAATCTGCGCCCGCCCGGCGAGCTCGTCGACGACGGCTACGCCGCTCGCCTGGTGGCGCTGGCCCTGGCCGGCCTGGGCTCCCCTCCCTTGTGTTGATCAAGCAGGTTTGGCTCCCCCCTTGTGTTGATCAAGCAGGTTTGGCCGCTTCGGTGGCCGGGCTTCCGCGGCGTCGCGCCTTTTCTGCTTGATCAACACCAGGGAGTGAGCTTGATCAACACCAGGGAGTGAGCTTGATCAACACCAATGGGTGAGGAGGTGCGTGAGGGGTGAGGGGGGCCCGTGGTCCGGGCGGCGGCTGGGGCAGGGTCGGGGTGGTCTGGGCTGTGGCTAAGACAGAATCTCGCGCCAGCGGTTGGTGATCGGCAGCCGGCGGTCGCGGCCGAAGGCGCGCCGCGAGATCTTCGGCCCCGGCGGGTACTGGCGGCGCTTGTACTCCGCCACGTCGACCATCCGCAGCACCCGCTCCACGAGCGCCGGATCGAAGCCGTGCTCCACCAGCTCGTGCCCGCCGCGGTCCTCCTCGACGTAGTCGTCGAGCAGGTCGTCGAGCAGGTCGTACGGCGGCAGCGAGTCGCTGTCCAGCTGGCCCGGACGCAGCTCGGCTGACGGCGGCTTGTCGATGGAGTTCTCCGGGATCGGGGCGACCGCGCCGGATGCGTACGCGATGCCGTTGCGCCAGCGGGCGATCCGCCACACCCAGGTCTTGGGGATGTCCTTGAGCGGCGCGTAGCCTCCGACCGCGTCGCCGTACAGCGTCGAGTAGCCGGTGGCGAGCTCGCTCTTGTTGCCCGTGGCCAGCACCAGGTGCCCCTCGGCGTTGCTGATCGCCATCAGGGTCGTGCCGCGCACCCGCGCCTGCAGGTTCTCCTCGGCCAGCCCCTCGAGGCGCAGCGCGCCCTGGTAGGCGTCGACCATCGGCGCGATCGGCTGCACCCGGTAGTGGCAGCCGGTGCGGCGGGCCAGTTCGGCGGCGTCGTCCTGGGAGTGCTGCGAGGAGTAGACGCTCGGCATCGAGACCGCGTGGACGTGCTCGGCCCCGATCGCGTCGACGGCCATCGCGGCCACCAGCGCCGAGTCGATGCCGCCGGAGAGGCCGAGCACCACGGAGGCGAATCCGTTCTTGCGCACGTAGTCGCGCAGCCCAGTCACGGAGGCCTGGTAGACCTCGGCCTCGTCGGAGAGCCGGTCGGCGAGGCCGGCCCGCAGCGGGACGTACGGGGGCAGCGGTCCGTTGCCGTCGTCGTACGCGGGGGCGGGTGCGCCGTCGTCGTGCCCCGGCAGGTCGAGGTCGAGGCAGAGCAGCCCCTCGGAGAACTGCGGGGCGCGCGCGAGCAGGCTGCCGTCGGGCGCCACCACGAGTGAGTCGCCGTCGAAGACCAGCTCGTCCTGCGCTCCGACCATGTTCACGTACGCCAGTGAGCAGCCGGCCTCGGCGGAGCGCCGCCGGGCCAGCGCGAGGCGGACGTCGTCCTTGTTGCGCTCGTACGGCGAGCCGTTGATGACCACGAGCAGGCCGGCCCGCTGGTCGCGCGTGGCCGCGACCGGTCCGCCCTCCTGCCAGAGGTCCTCGCAGATCGCGAGCGCCACGTCGCACCCGCGCACCCGCACGATGCACGGCGCGTCGCCGGGGACGAAGTGGCGGTACTCGTCGAAGACGCCGTAGTTCGGCAGGTGGTGCTTGGCGTAGCGGGCGACCACCTGCCCGCGGTGCAGCACCGCGGCGGCGTTCTGCGGGCTGTTGCGCGGGCGGCCCAGCCCGTCGAGCGCCCTCTCCGCGCGGTCGAGGTAGCCGATGACGACCACCTGCTCGCCGCACTCCTGCTCGGCCAGCCGCGCCGCGAGAGCCGCGATCGTCTCGCGGCTGGCGTCCTGGAACGACGGCCGCAGCGCGAGATCCTCGATCGGGTAGCCGGTGAGCACCATCTCGGGGAACGCCACGACGTGCGCCCCCTGGCCGGCCGCGTGGCGGGTCCACGACGCGATGAGGTCGGCGTTTCCGGCCAGGTCGCCGACGACCGGGTCGACTTGGGCCAGGGCGAGGCGCAACTGGGGCACGGCCCGAGGCTAGCCGCAGCCGCAGCCGCAGCCGCAGCCGCCGCGTCCGAGCGGAGCCCGGCGTAACGCGGGCGAAACACGCGCGTAGCACCATGGCCGCGTGGACAAGCAGCAGGAGTTCGTGCTCCGCACCCTGGAAGAGCGGGACATCCGCTTCGTGCGCCTCTGGTTCACCGACGTCCTGGGCTTCTTGAAGTCGGTGGCCATCGCCCCGGCCGAGCTCGAGGGGGCCTTCGCCGAGGGCATCGGCTTCGACGGCTCGGCGATCGAGGGCTTCGCCCGGGTGCACGAGGCCGACATGATCGCCAAGCCCGACCCCTCCACCTTCCAGGTGCTGCCGTGGCGCGCCGAGGCGCCCGGGTCGGCGCGGATGTTCTGCGACATCCTGATGCCCGACGGCTCGCCGTCGCACGCCGATCCGCGCTGGGTGCTCAAGCGCTCGCTCCAGCGGGCCGCCGACCTCGGCTTCACCTTCTACACCCACCCCGAGATCGAGTTCTTCCTCTTCGAGGGCCGCCCCCAGCCGGGAGTCACCCCGGTGCCGATCGACTCCGGCGGGTACTTCGACCACATCCCGCAGTCGACCGGCCAGGACTTTCGCCGCCAGGCGATCACGATGCTCGAGGCCATGGGCATCTCGGTGGAGTTCAGCCACCACGAGGGCGCCCCCGGCCAGAACGAGATCGACCTGCGCTACGCCGACGCGCTGACCACCGCCGACAACGTGATGACCTTCCGCCACGTCGTGAAGGAGGTCGCCATCGAGCAGGGCGTCTGGGCCTCGTTCATGCCGAAGCCCTTCGCCGACCACCCGGGCTCGGGCATGCACACCCACCTGTCGCTGTTCGAGGGCGACCGCAACGCGTTCTTCGAAGCCGGCGCCGAGTACCAGCTGTCGAAGGTCGCCCGCTCCTTCATCGCCGGGCTGCTCACCCACGCGGCCGAGATCACCGCGGTGCTCAACCAGTGGGTCAACTCCTACAAGCGGCTCTACGGCGGAGGCGAGGCGCCCGCGTACGTGTGCTGGGGCCACAACAACCGCTCCGCGATGGTCCGCGTGCCGATGTACAAGCCGGCCAAGGGGCAGTCGACGCGGATCGAGGTCCGCTCGCTGGACAGCGCCTGCAACCCGTACCTCGCCTACGCCCTCATGCTGTCGGCCGGCCTCAAGGGCGTGGAGCAGGGGTACGAGCTGCCGCTCGGCGCGGAGGACGACGTGTGGTCGCTGTCGGAGGGCGAGCGGCGCGCGTTGGGGATCCAGCCGCTGCCGCAGAACCTCAACGAGGCGATCCGGGTGATGGAGTCCAGCGAGCTGGTGGCCGAGACGCTGGGCGAGCACGTCTTTGACTTCTTCCTGCGCAACAAGCGCCGGGAGTGGGAGGAGTACCGCGCCCAGGTCACCCCCTTCGAGCGCGACCGCTACCTGCCGCTGCTGTAGGCGCCCGCCCGGGGGAGGGGGCCCTGCGTGACGGCGCCCGCGTCTGGCAGGGTCGCGGTATGAGCCGCCCCGAGGCCTCCGTCGAGGCGCGCCTGGCGCGCTGGGGGTTCGCCGACGTGGCCGGATCGCGGCCGTTGATCGCGCTGCCGCCGCTGGACGGCGTGCTCGACTCCGACTTGCTCCTCGAGTCCCTCGGCGGCTGCCCGGACCCCGACCTGGCGCTCCGCGGCCTCCAGCGTCTCGCGCAGGCGCTCGGGCCGGCCGGGTCGGCCGAGCTGGCCGAGTCGCTGGAGGCCGACGAGCCGCTGCGGTCGCGCCTGTCGGGTGTCCTGGGCGCGAGCACCGCGCTCGCCGAGCACCTGGCCCGCCACCCGGACCAGTGGCCCGATCTCGCCGGGGCCCGGGGCGGCCGGCGAGTGGCGCCGGCGCAGGTCCGGGCCGACCTGCTCGCCGCCGTGGGAGCCGACCCGGAGGCGGGCGAGCCGGTCGCGGGCTGCGTCGGCCACGAGGCGTACGACCGGCTGCGGATCGCCCACAAGCGGGCCCTGCTCGGCATCGCGGCGCGCGACCTGAGCGGCGGCTGCGGGCTGGACGAGACGGCGGAGGACCTCTCCGACCTCGCCGGCGCCACCCTCGAGGCGGCGCTGGCCGTGGCCCGCGCCGAGCTGCCCGCCGATGCGGTGCCCGCGCGGCTCGCCGTGATCGCCATGGGCAAGTGCGGCGGCCGCGAGCTGAACTACATCTCCGACGTGGACGTCGTGTACGTCGCGGCGGCGCCGGAGGGCGTGGATGAGGCCGCGGCGCTGGCCACCGCGACGCGGCTGGCCAGCGGGCTGCAGCGGGCCTGCTCCGCGCAGACCGCCGAGGGGTCGATCTGGGAGGTCGACGCGGGCCTTCGGCCCGAGGGCAAGTCGGGCGCGCTGGTGCGCACGCTGGCCAGCCACGTCGGCTACTACGAGCGCTGGGCCAAGACCTGGGAGTTCCAAGCCCTGCTCAAGGCACGCCCGGTCGCCGGCGACCTCGACCTCGGGCGCGCGTACGTCGAGGCCCTGGCGCCGATGGTGTGGCAGGCGGCGACCCGTCCGCGCTTCGTCGAGGACGTGCAGGCCATGCGCCGCCGGGTCGAGGAGCACATCCCGGCCCGCGAGGCCGACCGGCAGCTCAAGCTCGGAGCCGGCGGCCTGCGCGACGTCGAGTTCTCGGTGCAGCTGCTGCAGCTCGTCCACGGCAAGTCCGACGTCTACCTGCGCAGCGGCAGCACGCTCGTCGCCCTCGAGTCGCTGGCGACCTGGGGGTACGTCGGGCGCGACGACGCGGCGAGCATGGCGGCGGCGTACCGCTTCCTGCGGACCCTGGAGCACCGCATCCAGCTGCACCGGCTGCGGCGCACCCACCTGGTGCCGACCGACCCGGATGACCTGCGCCGGATCGGCCGCTCGATGGGCTTTCGGGGCGACGCCGGAGCGGAGCTCGAACGCGCGTGGCGCCGCCACGGCCGCGAGGCGCGCCGGCTGCACGAGAAGCTCTTCTACCGGCCGCTGCTCAATGCCGTCGCCCGGCTGGAGCCGGGGGAGGCCCGGCTGGCGCCGGAGGCGGCCCAGGAACGGCTTGAGGCATTGGGCTACCTCGATCCCGCCGGCGCTCTGCGCCACCTCGAGGCGCTCACGACCGGCGTCTCTCGGCGGGCGGCGATCCAGCGGACCCTGCTGCCGGTGCTGCTCGGCTGGTTCGCCGAGCACCCAGACCCAGACGCGGGGCTGCTCGGGTTCCGCAAGGTCAGCGACGCGCTCGGCTCGACCCACTGGTACCTCGCGCTGCTGCGCGACGCGGGGGCGGCGGCCGAGCGGCTCGCCACGCTGCTGGCGTCGTCGAGGTACGTCACCGACCTTCTGCTGCGGTCCCCGGACGCGGTCGCGATGCTGGGCGACGACGCGGAGCTCGCGCCACGGCCGCGCGGGGCGCTGGTCGCCGAGGCCCTCTCCGCCGTGCGCCGGCAGGACGACCCCAAGGCGGCGGTGGCGGGCGTACGGGCGATGCGCCGGCGCGAGCTCTTCCGGGTGGCGGCCGCCGACGTGCTCGGCCTGCTGTCCGTCGAGGCCGTCGGGGACGCCGTGAGCGACATCACCGCGGCAGCGGTCGTCGGCGCGGCGGAGGCGGCGACCCGGGCGGTGGAGGCGGCCCGCGGAGGCCCGCTGCCCACCCGCGTCGCCGTGCTGGCCATGGGCCGGCTGGGCGGCCGCGAATGCGGGTACGGCTCAGACGCCGACGTGCTCTTCGTCCACGATCCCCTTGCCGGGGCCGCCGAGGCCGACGCCGCGCAGGCCGCCCTGGCGGTCGCCAACGAGTTGCGGCGGCTGCTGGCCGAGCCGTCCACCGATCCGCCGCTCGAGATCGACGCGGACCTCCGCCCGGAGGGGCGGCAGGGGCCGCTGGTCCCGTCGCTGGCGTACTGCGCGCGCTACTACGCAGGCCGCGCCGCGGTCTGGGAGCAGCAGGCCCTGCTGCGCGCGGAGCCGCTGGCCGGCGACCCGGAGGTGGCGGCGGCGCTGCTCTTGCTCACCGACCCCCTGCGGCACCCCGCAGGCGGCCTCGACGAGGCCCAGGTGCGCGAGATCCGGCGGATCAAGGCGCGGGTCGAGGCCGAGCGGATGCCGCGAGGCGCCGACCCGAGCACGCACACGAAGCTCGGGCGCGGCGGCCTCGCCGACGTCGAGTGGACCGTCCAGCTGCTCCAACTGCTCCACTCCGACACCTATCCCGAGCTGCGCACCACGCGCACCCTCGATGCCCTGGAGGCCGCAACCGCGCGCGGGCTGGTCGGATCGGCCGACGCCCATGTGCTCGGCCACGCGTGGCGGATGGCCAGCCGGGTCCGCAACGCGATCGTCTTGGTGAGGGGCCGCGCCTCCGACACGCTGCCCTCTGATGTGCGCGAGCTCGCGGGTGTGGCGCGGCTGGTTGGCTACCCTGCGGGGCAGACCGGGGATCTGGCGGAGGACTACCGCCGCGCCGCGCGGCGCGCCCGGGCCGTCGTCGAGAAGGTGTTCTACGCGTGAGCGCAGCTGAGCAGGCCCAACCGGCACGGCAGCCTGGAGTGCGCGTCGTCCTCGCCGTGCGCGAGGCCCGCGCCCTGCTCCTGGCCCAGGCGACCAGCGACCTGGGCGACCAGGTGGCCCGTGTCGCCATCGCGCTCCTGGTCCTCGAGCGCACCGACCAGCTCGTGCTCGCGGCGCTGGCGCTCGCCATCGCGTACGTCCCGGGGATCTTCGGCATGGCGGTGCTCGGCTC
>Ga0114939_10002524_pt1 | contig 13485 bp, 11 predicted proteins | sample AshMeaCrysSpring_FD_87196 | JGI IMG/M metagenome (GOLD analysis project Ga0114939, IMG submission 87196) | Groundwater microbial communities from Big Spring, Nevada to study Microbial Dark Matter (Phase II) - Ash Meadows Crystal Spring | ecosystem: Environmental > Aquatic > Deep subsurface >... | reverse complement strand
GCCACGCCGGGGTATTGGATCTTCAGCGCGAGTTCGCGACCGCCCACCTTGCGAGCGCGGTGGATCTGCCCGATCGAAGCCGCGGCCACCGGCTCCATGTCGAAGCGGGCGAAACGGTCCTGCCAGCCCTTGCCGAATTCGCGGCCCAGAGCGCGACGCAGCTGGCTGTCCGGCATCGCGTAACCCTGCGCGCGCAGGATGTCGAGCGCACGGCGGAACTCCTCGGGCACCAGCTCTTCGCCCGAGAGCGACAGCAGCTGGCCGAGCTTCATCGCCGGCCCGCGCAGCGTGGCGAGGCGGCGCGCCAGCGTCTCGGCGTTGCCGGGCGTGAGCAGCGAGGCGGCGAGGTCGATGGGTTTACCGCTCGTGACCTGGCGCGCCGTGCCGACGGCCGCGGACAGCGCGAGCTCGCCCGTCAGCAGGCCGAACTGCAGCGCGCGTCCCAGTCGTGAGGTGGGGACGGCGCCGCGCTTGCGCTTGGACTGAACGGACATGGTGCGATGTGCCTTGAATGGGGACAGAGCCCTTTTTCGGGAATCAGGGCTCTGTCCCTATTTGCCCTTCACGATGACGCCGTCCCTGACGATCACGCTGAAGTTCTTCGCATCGCCCATCAGGTCGATGTGCGCCAGCGGATTGCCATCCACCAGCAGCAGATCCGCCAGCGCGCCTTCCGCCACCACGCCCAGCCTGCCGGCGTACGGACTGCGCGGACCGGAGAGCGCCAGCAGCTGCGCATTGTCGTGCGTGACCAGCTTCAGGATCTCCGCCGGCGTGAACCATGGCTTCAGCCGCAGCAAGTACGCATTCTGTTCGGCGTTGAGCTCGGGCTCGAACAAAAAGTCCGTGCCCCACGCCAATTTCACGCCCAGCTTCTTCGCCAGCGGCCACACGCGCGAGTTGCCGGCGACGACGGGCTGGCGCTTCTCGCGCCGCTGCGGATCCATGTTGGGCGTGTCCTCGACCAGATTCTGTGCCGAAAGCCACACGCCCTTCTCGGCCATCAGTTGCAGCGTCGGTTCGTCCAGCAACTGGCCGTGCTCGATCACCTTCACGCCGGCCTCGACCGCCCGCCGCACCGCGCGCGGCGTGTAGGCATGCACGGCGACGTACGTGTTCCAGTCCTCGGCGGCCTCGACCGCGGCCTTCATCTCGTCGAGCGTGTACTGCGTGACGTCGATCGGATCGTAGGCGGACGACGTGCCGCCGCCCGCCATCAGCTTGATCTGGCTGGCGCCGAAGCGCAGGTTCTCGCGCACCGCGGTCAGCACTTCGTCGCGGCCGTCGGCGATGAAGTTCGCGCCCAGCAGCTCCGAGCGCGACGGCTTGCCGGTGAAGCGGCGCGCGGGCCCGCGACCTTGCCGCTGTCGATCATGCGCTTCAGGTCGAAGATCGGGCCGCCCACGTCGCGCACGGAGGTGAAGCCGCGCAGCAGCATCTGCTCCGCCTCGCGCGCCGAAGCAGCGATGGCTTTCTCGGGCGTGAGGTCGGGCGACGCCAGCTGCGCCTGCGAGAGCGCGCCGAAGGTGAGGTGCACGTGCACGGCGATCAATCCCGGCATCAGCGTGCGACCGTTGCCGGCGATGCGCGTGACGCGTGCATCCGCGGGCGGTGTCACCGGCTGCGACGAAATCGTGCGGATCGTGTTGCCGACAATCAGCACATTGGCCGGGCCAGAGAGCGTGCTCGAGTGGCCGTCGAAGACGCGGACGTTTTCGAACAGGATTGCGGATGTCAGAGGAGGTGGCATCGTAGCGGCAAAGGCGGGGGCGGGCGCCGCGACGAGCAGTGCGAATGCCAGGCCCGGAATCGAGGTGATCTGCCCGCGAATGTAGCTTGACCGGTGCATGCGTTACTTCCCTGGTCGCTTCGCAGGAAACTAGCACAAGGATGCAATCTGCCTGCAATCGCGGCTGGAGTTGTCGCGCGGACAGCCAGCGACGAGACACTGTCGCCGCCAATCTTGAATTCCTCCTTGCCCCGGCGCGTAATGACCGCGCCACGTTCCGCCGGGCGAGGAGGTTGCTGCCATGTACCATCCGGGCAATCGCCAGCTGCAGGACCGGTTCGATTCCCGTCGCATTGCCGATCGCCTCGTCGAGGTGCTGCATCGCGTGGCGTTCTCCGACGAAGACCGGGCGTTCATCGAGACCCGTCCGCTGTTCTTCCTCGCCACCGCGGATGCCTCGGGTGCGCCAGACTGCTCGTACAAGGGCGGGCGTCCCGGGTTCGTGCGCGTGATCGCGCCCGACACGCTGGCGTTTCCGAGCTATGACGGCAACGGCATGTTCAAGAGCCTGGGCAACGTCCTGGCCAATCCGAAAGTCGGCCTGCTGTTCGTCGATTTCGAGAAGCCGAAGCGCTTGCGGGTCAATGGCGTCGCGACGATCGATCCCGCGGACGCACTGTTGTCCACGTTCGAAGACGCGCAGCTCGTGGTGCGCGTCAAGGCCGAGCACATCTTCCCGAACTGCCCGCGCTACATCCATCGCATGGCGGTCGAAGAGCTGTCGCCGTACGCACCGGCGCCGGGACACGTGCCGCCGGTGCCGGCCTGGAAGCAGATGGATGCGTTTCGCGACTACCTGCCGCGAGAGGGGTTCGAGCCGCCCGCGGATTAGCGGAGCGCTCAGCGCGGCGGTGCGGGCGTCGCAGGCAGCGTGCGCACCGAGCGCAAGGCCGTGCTGCAGATCGCACGGAACTCGACGGTGATCCGGTCGTCACGCGACAGGCGCAGCCAGTACTCCTCGGCCAATGCGCGTGCCCGCGGCCATGCCTGCAGCGATGCCGCCGTCGGGCCCACCGGCGTGAAGACGCGCTCGACGAGATGTCCGTCCTGCGGCGCGAACAGCATCGGCAACATGTCATAGACGGGCGCCAGTCGAAACGGGCCGCGCCGGTCATCGAACAGCGTCACGTTGCCGAAGTGACGGTCACTATTGGCAATCAACGCACCAAACGTGTCGAGCACGGCCAGGCGTGTCGTGTCATCGTCTGACAACAATCCATCCGCGCGTAATCGTTCCGCCGCAGCCAGCCACGAGTCGAGGCGTCCGTATCGCTCGGCATCCACGCAGAGCAGGGAGGCGACGCCGAGTCGGCCCGCATTGCCGGCCCGGTCGAACCGTTGCGACTCGAGGAAAACCTGGTCACCGAACTCGTGCAGCTCGCTGGGTGCGGCGGTGAGACCATGTTCGTCCAACAGCACCGCTGCGGCGTGCTCGGCAAGCAGCAGGTCGGCCCACCGCACGCCGACGGCCGTCGTTCGCGGCGGCGAAAACTTCACCAACGCATGTGCGACCCCGCCATCGGATCGCGCAATGCGGGCACTGAACTTGGGATGCTCGCCGTGTGTCGACGATGCGGGCGGTGATCCCCGCATCGCAGCCGCTGCCATGGCCGGATATTGATGACGTCGTTCGATTGCCGCGACCAGCGGCGGCTGGTGCCCACCGCTGCGGAAGCGATCGAGTGCGGCGGTGCCGAGGATCAGGTTGCCCGTGATTTCGGACCCGCGTTGCGTGAGATAGACGAGCACGTGATCGTCGTTCCAATCGACCACGCGGGGCGGCAACGCCAGTTCCGGATGAGCGGTCGGAATCGCACGCCCCAGGAAGCCGCCTGGCCTGGCGTCCTGCAGGTAGTGAGGCGGGCCCTCGAACGAACCACGCAGACGCTCGATGTGGCTCGTGACGAAGTAGCGGTCACGCTCGATCGCGTGCACCGTCGCGACCTGCTCCGGTTGGCCTTGGTCGCTGATGCAGTACAACGGCCACGACGAGCCGACACTGCCCACCTGTCGCGTCAGGCCGTATCGCGCACCGCGAGTGGTGCCCCAGCGCACCAGTCGTCCGTCGCGCTCCAGCGGCTGGATCGCGCGCATGATCGTGTTGCGCGACACGCCGATAGCCTCTGCCAACGCCGCGGCTGAGGCGGGACCCGACCTCAGCCGGTCGATCAGGCGTTGTTGGATGGGTAAATTCATGGGCAAATAGTCGCACAAAACCTGATTGACATAAAAATTATTATAATCAATAGTTTAATGTGTCAAAGTCAGGCCCGAAGAACCCATTGTGGACAGATAATCATAGAGAATAAATAGGGACAGAGCCCTATCTCCCGAGGAAGGGCTCTGTCCCTATTTAACCTCGTCCTTAGCCGCCTTGATCCCGTACGGCTCCACCAGCTTCCAGACGTGCGCCGGCACCATCGACTTCAGCCGCTTCGGTGCCTGCCGGCGCAGGTGCAGCACCGTCTCGATCGCCTTCATCTCGACCCGCGCCCGCGCGAACTCGAGACCCTTCGGGCCGATGCGTGGCATCAGCCAGCCGACCAGCGGCTTCAGGAAGGCAGGCATGCGCCGCAGCGGCAGGCCGCCCGCCGCACGCTCGGTATTCGTCAGGAACCCGCGCACGTGTGGCTCGCGTTTGCCTTTGCACTCCGGCACCGACAGCCGCACCTCGTCCCCGAGCAATGCCAGCAGTTCTTCGCCGCGCTCGTTGCGCGCCAGCAGCCACTGCTCGCCCGAGCCACCCATGTAACCCACGGTCAGGTCCGCCAGCACGTTGGTGTAGTCGACGCACGTGCGGCACGTCAGCGGAAAGAAGTCCGGCGGCAACTTTGAGATCGGCAACTGCAGGAACGGGATCTCGCGCACACGGCCGTTCGCGTAACGCAGTTCCACCATGAAGTCCGCGCGGAACTCGAGATAGGTAATTGAGGACGGCTCGGCATCGAGCAACGCCAGGAACCGGTGGAAGTTCTCGGTCGTCGTGTTGTCCGAGCACGGCGTGCCGATCACGTCGATGCGCTCGAACCCCAGTTCGCGTTCCAGCGCGCGCAGCGCATACACCTGGCACGGGATGCCGATCACGCCGATGCGCCGGTAACCTCGATCGCGCGCCGGCTCCAGCAGCGCGAGCAGCGGCGCATACCCCATGCGCATGCCTCGCGCCTGCTGCATGTCCTCTGCGCGACTCACCAGCACAGGCACCGGCTGCCACCGATCATCCGGGTCCGGCGCGACGGTCAGGATCGCATCGACCTGGCCGGTCTCGAGCAGAAGCTCGCCGATGCGCGTGACGATGCCCGTCCACTGCGCGCCGTCACGCGGCGCTTTCATCGACGCGCGCACCATGCGGCGGAACGGCCCGAAGTGCAGCTCGTCGGGCCGCGACGGATCGCGCGTGCGGCCATGCACCTGCTGCTCCAGCCGCGAATAGTCCGGGCGGATGAACTGGCACGCGCGCCCGCAGCGATCCGGCTCGCTCGAGCGCGAAATCCCGCAGTCGGTGCAGAGGTGGCGCGGCGCGGCTGGCGCGAACGCCTGCAGGGCCTCACTCATCGACGATCCACGGCTTAAACATTTTTTGCACGAACTACGAACAAGATAAATCAATGACCCGAGATGCAGGATGCCCCGCAATGACTGTAGGACAACTGCACCTGACACGAACCAATTTTGTCGCCCATACTCGACGACCGCCTGCCCGATAACGCCTGTCTGACCAGGAGCAATGATGGCTTCGATCCGAAAGAAGCGTCCGCAAGTGCGCACCTCCGCAGGGCAGCGCAAGACTGCCACACCGCGCCGCAAACCCGCCGAACTCGATCTTCGCCGCAAGCCGATGCAGGCGCGCGGCCAGGCCACCTTCGAAGCCATCCTCGACGCGACCGCCGTCCTGCTCGACCAGGTGGGGGGCGAACGCCTGACGACCAACCTGATCGCACGCGCGGCAGACGTCAACGTCGCGACCCTGTACCAGTACTTCCCCAACAAGCAGACGGTGCTGCTCGAACTGTTCCGCCGGCACTCGCGCACGCGCATCGCAGCAATCGATCGGCAGCTGGCCGGGCTCAGCGCATCCGCCGACTGGCGCCGCGTCATCGGCACGGTGATCCAGCAGGCGGCCGACGCGCGGGCATCGACGCCCGGCCTCGCGGCGCTGCGGCAAGTGATGCGCACATCGCCGGATCTGCTGGCGTACGAACAGGAGTACGCGAAGCACATGGCCGCGACGCTTGCGGAGGAACTGCGCAAGGCGGGAGTGAAGCGGGATCAGGCGACGCTGGTGGCGCGCTGCACCACCGAAACTGTCACGGCCCTGCTCGACTGGTGGTTGATCCATACGGATCGCCGCGATGGGCGGGTCGTCAACGAAGCCAAGACAATGGTCGCCGGCTACCTCGCTCCGTACCTGGGAAAGAGCCGGAGATAGTTCACCGCGACGCACGCCGGTCCGCGGCTCCAATCGTTCGGCCTAACGAGCAAACGTGGTTCGCTATACGCTACAATTGCCCAATTATTCGCAACATGTTACGATTATAGCGTGGCAAAAGCGCGCAAACAGAGCAAAAGAGGGCCTGGCCGCCCGCGCAAGGCTGACGCCGCTACTCCGGCACAGCGAATGCAGGCGTCCCGTGCTCGTAAGCGCCTGGCGGGGCTGCGCCTCGTGCAGGCGTGGGTCAGCGACTCACCCGTCACCTACTCCGATCACATGCGGCTGGACGCTCGCAGCCTGGCACTGCATGCAGCGATCGCGCGCAAGCTGATTGCGAATCCTTCGCTCATCGATCAGGCGCGCTTGACGCTCCAGCGCTGGAAGGGGCTGCACGGCCCCGAGCTACCGTCATACTTTGGCGATTGGGAGCGTGTGCTTCAGCGCCGGCCCGAAGAGGTGGCGGGCCTGCTCGTCAGCATGACCGAGGACGCAACGCGACTGCGACAGTCCTCGCCGTTCGTCAACGTCCTCACGCCCGACGAGCGCTCGAAGATTCTCGAGGCATTCGCGTGAAGCGCGCTCAGCTCGAGCATCTGCTGCGGGCCAGCGCAAACGTCCTCAATGACAGGTTCAAGACGAGCGGCAAGCGCGAGTTCGTCGTCGTCGGGAGCCAGTCGCTACTGGGTCAGTACCCTGACGCACCGGTTGAACTGCTTCGATCCATGGAGGCAGACGTCTATCCGCGCTCCTCGCCGGAGCACGCGGAAATCATAGACGGCGCCCTCGGGGAGCTGTCGCCGTTCCACGATACGCACGGCTACTACGTGCAAGGCGTCGGACCAGGAACCGCCGTGCTACCCGATGGCTGGGAAAAGCGACTGGTCAGGATCGAGACGCAGTCATCCGATCCTGGAGTCGGGCTGTGCCTCGATGTGCACGACCTCGCGATCGCAAAGTATGTCGCCGGTCGCACCAAGGACATGGAATTCACGGCGCAGCTTGCACATCACGGGCTGACCCAAAGCACCCGACTTCGGGAGCGGCTGGCCGCGACGAAAATCCCGCTGGAAGTGCGCCGCGTCGTTGCGCAGCGAATCGCAAGTCACTTCCGAAAATCGAAAGCCTGACGCCATGGCCGGTTACACCTCAAGCGCCCGCGACAGGGGGCCGTAACGGAGGGCGGTCAGGTGTACGCCTTGTACTTCTCCAGGTACCGCACCGGCTTCGACAACGCGTCACGGCGGAACGGGTCGCCCAGTTCCTGCGTGACCATCATCTCGAGCACCGTGCATTTGCCCTCGGCCTGTGCCTTCACCGCACTTTGCAGCGCGGGGCCCACGTCGGAGAGCTTGTCGACCGTGACGCCTTCGCAGCCAAAGGCCTGTGCCACCTTCGCCCAGCTCGGGCTCTCGAGGTTCACCGCGTTGAAGCGCTGCGAATAGAAGTCGACGTGGTTCTTCTTCTCGGCGCCCCACTGGCCGTTGTTGAACACGACGACCGTTACGCCAATCTGCTCGCGCGCGCAGGTCAGCAGTTCGTTCAGGCTGATGCCCCACGCGCCATCGCCGACGTACGCGATCGCGGGTCGGTCAGGTGCCGCGACTTTCGCGCCGCACGCGACCGGGAATGCATAGCCGCAGTTGCCGAAACTCATCGCCGCAAACATCGAGCGGGGCTGCTCGAAGCGCAGGTACGAGTTCGAGACCGAGCAGATGTTGCCGATGTCGGTCGAGACCATCGCGTTCTTCGGCATCGCACGTTCGAGTTCGCGCAGCATCTGCCGCGGATGCATGTGACTGGAGTTCTTCGCGACTTCCAGCGAGAACGGATCGCGCTCGTGCGTCCACTCGACCAACTCCTGCTCCCATGCGGCCTTCTCTGCCGCGATGCGCTGCGAGCGCTCGGCCTGGTTGGCGAGGCAGGCGAGCTCGCGGCCGTGCAGTCGTTCGATCAACGCCATCGCCGCGGCCTTCGCATCGCCGTGAATCCCGACCGAAATCGGCTTCACCAGGCCGAGTACCTTCGCATCCGCATCGACCTGGATGATCTTCGCGTTCGTCGGCCAGTAATCCAGGCCGTGCTGCGGCAGCGTGCCGAACGGCCCGAGCCGCGTGCCCAGCGCGAGCACGACGTCGGCCTGCGCGATCAGTTTCATCGCCGCCTTCGAGCCCTGGTAGCCGAGCGGGCCGCACCACAGCGGATGCGAGGCCGGGAACGTGTCGTTGTGCAGGTAGCTGTTCGCCACGGGCGCGTGCAGCAGCTCGGCCAGCTGCACGGCCTCATTGCAGCCCTCGCTCATGATCACGCCGCCGCCGGCCAGGATGACGGGGAACTTCGCAGCTGCGAGCAGCGCCGCCGCCTGGTCGAGCGCCGTTGCATCGCCCGCCCCGCGACCGATGCGCAGCGGCGGCTGGATCACGGCGTTGCACTCGCCGTAGAAATAGTCGCGGGGGATGTTGAGCTGCGCCGGACCCATCTCGAGCATCGCGCGGTCGAAACAACGGGCCGCGATCTCGGCCATGCGCTTCGGGTTGTTGACGTGCCCCTGGTACCTGGTGATCTTCGAGAAGATCGGCAGCTGCTCCGTTTCCTGGAAGCCGCCCAGGCCCATCGTCATCGAGCCCGTTTCGGGCGTGATGAACACGACCGGCGAGTGCGCCCAGTACGCGGCCGCGATCGCCGTGACGAAGTTGGTGATGCCCGGGCCGTTCTGCGCGATACAGACGCCGTGGCGGCCGGAGGCGCGCGCGTAGCCGTCGGCCATGTGGGCCGCGCCCTGCTCGTGCGCCACCGGTATGAAGCGGATGCCGGCCGCCGGGAAGATGTCGAGCGCGTCCATGTACGCCGAGCCCACGATGCCGAAGACCTCGGTCACGCCGTTGGCGGCAAGCGTCTCGACCAGTGCTTCGGACGGGGTCATGCGTTGCGGGGCGGCGCTCTGGCTCATGGCTCGTTTCCTCTCGGGCAATGCCGGCGCCATTGTGCGCCTGGAAAAAAGGGACGCTACCCGATTTAACAACCCGGCTCGACCGTACGAATACAGGGAGCCAAGCAAAAGGGGCGGTGCCACATCAGCACCGCCCCCCTTGTTGACTCACCGAATTCGGGTAGCGTCCCTATTTCCTACTCCGCTGCGGCGGCGATCTCCGGCGGCACGATCGCCGTCCACGACGAATCGGGATCGAACGCCTTGATGGTCTCGACGACCGTCGCCGTGTCCTCGCCCAGGTCCTTCTGGAAGACGACACCGTCCTGGTTGACGATGAAGGTCATCACGCCGCTCGCGCCGTAGTCGGCCGGCCACGCGATGGCCGCGAAACCTTCGGTCAGCACGCCGTCCTTGAAGTACTCGCGCGCGCCGCCGTTCGCGTTCGCGCCCTGCGCATAGAGCATGCGGTAGAAGTACCCGTGGTACGGCGTGCGGCCGCTGGTGAGGGCCGCATACCCTTCCTCGGCCGCGGCCGCCATGAACGGACCCGCGGGGCTCTCCGGCTCGCCCTCGGCGGTCGGCCAGTACAGGCCGTTGTGCAGGCCTTCGTCGCTCACCAGCTTCAGCGCGTAGATGCCGGGCGGGTCGCCATCACGGCCTTCGGCCGCGTACGCGTTCTGCGCATTGACGTAGCCGTACATCACGTCGATCGCGCCGAGTTCGTTCGCGCCCACGCGACGATAGATCATCTCGTCGATGCCCGCGTCGCCGTCGAAGCTCCAGCTGCCGTCGCGCTTGACCAGCGGAATCGGCAACGGCCAGTCGTTCTCGCCGACCAGCAGCGTTGCCGTGTCGCCGTCCACCGCGATCGAGTTCTTCGCCGCGAATCTCGCGAGGAAATCCGCGCGATCCGCGGCATCGGCCACCGCGTCACCGGAGTTGAGCAGGTCGGCCGTATCCGCACCGAGCACTTTGCCGGCCGCGGCCAGGTCGTTCTTCTGCAATGCGTCGACCAGCGCGGCGACCGCGGCCTCGGGCGTCTGGAATCCCGCGACCGTTTCCGCCTTCTTCGCACAGCCGGCCAGCGCCAGCACCGCCGTCGCCAGCAACGCAATGGCGAAGTGGCCCGGGCGCACAGACATCTTGTGTTGGATTTTCATGCTCGTGCTCCTCGCTCAGCGCGCCTTCTTGTTCTTGCCACCGCCGCCGCCGCCGCCCTTGCTGCGGGCGCCTTGCGGCATGCTCTGCTTGCCACGCTGGCTCGCAGCGTTCGCGCTCTGGCGATTGCCGTTCGCTCCGGACATCGCCGTGCCCTTGTTGGCCTTATTGCCGCCCTGCTGCATGCCGGGCGACGGACGGTTCACCGGCTTGGCCGACGGCGCCGGCGGCTTCACGTCACGCGTGTTGCCGTAGCCTCGGTCACCGCTCGGCACCGGCTTCGCCTGGGGCCGCGGCTGCGGCTTGGCCGCAGGCTTCTGCACGTCGCGCGCCGACGGCATCGCGCCGGTGGTCGGGCGCGGCCGATCCTTGCCGGCGTACGAGCCCGACACCTTCGGCGGCACCTTGCCCTGCGCCGTTGCCGGGCGGGCTTTCGACGACGGCTCGGAATAGCGCGGCCGCGCGGCATCGATGCGATCCTGCGGCGACTGGGCGCCGGCAGGGCGCTTGTCTTTGCCCGCGTAGGTCGACTGGCCTTTCCAGTTGCTGGCGGTCGCGTTCGGCGCCGGGCGCTTGTAGTCAGCCGGCATCGGCCGCGGCTGCCGCTGGTTCAACTGCTGCAGGTCGTTGCGCTTCGGCTTCGCCGCCGTGATCGGGCTGCGCACTTCGCGCGTCTGCTTGGTGTAGGGCCTCGTGCCATTGTTCAGGCCTGCCGAGCGCGGCTGCTTGCCGTAGCGATCCCAGTAGTCGTTGCCGCCGGTGTTGATGACGATGTTGCCGTTGTTCTGGAACCCGTTGTTGTAGTTCGGCGGACGGTTATAGCCGTTGCTCGGGTAATAGCCGTTGCCGTAGCTGGGCCGGTACGGATACGGCGGGTAATACGGCATGCCGCCGTAACCGTAGTTCGGGTAGTAGTAATCGTTGTAGTGATTGTTGTGATGATCGTCGTCGTCGAAGATCTCGTTGACGAGGATGCCCGCGCCGAATGCCAGCAGGCCGGTCGTGACCATGTTGCCCGTGCTGTATTTCGTCTTGTCCTCGACGGGCGTGGTCGTCGTGGTCGTGGGCACGGTAGCCGGCGCGGGCGCATAGGCTGCCTGCGGGTCGTACGTCGGCACGTACACGACGTCGGGCTTCGGCGGCTTCAGTACGACCACTTCCTGGCCTTCCTGCTGCTGCGTCTCCACCACCATCGCTTCGGACGTCTTCAGGTTGCCGACGTCCACGGCCTGCTTGCGCAGGCGTTGCACGGCGGCGAGCACACCGGCCTGGTCGGCGACGAACGCCTGGCCCAGTTCGGTGGTCCAGCCGAGCTCCATGCACATCATGTCGATGGTCTGCGGGAACTGAACCAGCGCGCGGATCGGCGGCGTGAACCCCGCCTGTGCGGCGCCGTCGTCAAGCGCCTTGCCTTGCAGCGACTCGTTGGCGATGAGCCAGTTGCCCGCGTCGAGCACCTCCTGCGGATTCGTCGACGCGATCAGCACCTGCGACAGCACCGGGTCCGGGTAGAGCGCGACCGGCGCGAGCAGGTCCTCGAGCGCCTCGGCCGTCCACGTCTGATTGCCCACCTGCTCGGCCGTGACCGGCGCGGGAGGCGCAGAAGGCGCAGTGGCTGGGGGCGCGGCTGCCGTCGAAGAGTCGGGCGGCGCTGCAGGGGCGGCGGGTTCTTCCTTCTTGCCGCAGCCGGCGAGTACGGCTGCCACGCCCAATGCGAGCGCGATCGCCATCGCCTGGCGACCGAGGGTGCGAGTCATCATCGAGTCCTCCCCCGCGTCGACGCGGGTGCTTCTGGTTCACGCACGCGAGCGACCGCCCGCATTGCAGCGGCGGCCTCGCGCAGTACTCCGCACCCCCCAGACCACGCGACTTTACCACGGTGCCTCGTCGAGTCATCTGCCGAGGTCCGTCGCCGCATCGGTTCGCAGCGCCCCCAGGCCGAGTCCGGGCGTCTTTCGGGTTTGCACTAAATAAGCGCACCAGTTGCAGCAGATGCACCAACACAATGCATAGAATATTCGATTTCAAGTCCTGATCCGGACACGTAATCGAACTTTGCGCGGTTTTCGTGCAGTGGCATACTTACTGCATTCCGATTGCGCTCACAGACACTGCTTCCGGGCCGTCGCGGCGAGCGACCCGAAGCTTCCCTCTCGCTGCAAAGATTTCATCAGGAGATTTCATGAGCACCGGTGCCGATGTCCTCAAGCTGATCCAGGAAAAGGGAATCAAGTACGTTGACCTGCGCTTCACCGACACGAAGGGCAAGGAACAGCACGTGACCGTGCCGACGCGTGTCGTCGACGACGCCTTCTTCGAGGACGGCAAGGGTTTCGACGGTTCGTCGATCGCCGGCTGGAAGGGCATCCAGGAGTCGGACATGATCCTGATGCCGGATCCGTCGACCGCGGTCATGGATCCGTTCTTCGAAGAGCCTACGCTCAACCTGCGCTGCGACATCGTCGAACCGTCGACGATGCAGGGCTACGAGCGCGACCCGCGCTCGCTCGCGAAGCGCGCCGAGGCTTACCTGAAGTCGACCGGCATCGCCGACGCCTCGCGCTGGGGCCCCGAGAACGAATTCTTCATCTTCGACAACGTGCGCCACGGCTCGTCGATGAACGGCTGCTTCTACGAAGTCGATTCCGCGCAGGGCGCGTGGAACTCCGGCACGCAGATGGAAGGCGGCAACCTCGGCCACCGTCCGGGCATCAAGGGCGGCTACTTCCCGGTGCCGCCGGTCGACACCTACCAGGATCTGCGCACCGCGATGTGCGGCGCGATGGAGCAGCTCGGCCTCGAAGTCGAAGTGCACCACGCGGAAGTCGCCACGGGCGGCCAGGCCGAGATCAACGTGGCTTCGAACACGCTGGTGAAGAAGGCCGACGAAGTGCAGATCCTCAAGTACGCGATCCACAACGTGGCCGCCGCGTACGGCAAGACCGCCACTTTCATGCCCAAGCCGCTCGTCGGCGACAACGGCAACGGCATGCACGTGAACCAGTCACTGTCGAAGGACGGCAAGAACATCTTCGCGGGCGACAAGTACGGCGGCCTGTCCGAGATCGCCATCTACTACATCGGCGGCATCATCAAGCACGCCAAGGCGCTCAACGCGATCTGCAACGCCAGCACCAACAGCTACAAGCGCCTGGTGCCGGGCTTCGAAGCGCCGGT
>Ga0114939_10002523_pt1 | contig 13486 bp, 6 predicted proteins | sample AshMeaCrysSpring_FD_87196 | JGI IMG/M metagenome (GOLD analysis project Ga0114939, IMG submission 87196) | Groundwater microbial communities from Big Spring, Nevada to study Microbial Dark Matter (Phase II) - Ash Meadows Crystal Spring | ecosystem: Environmental > Aquatic > Deep subsurface >... | reverse complement strand
ATTTTTCATGGTTGAAATTTGCTGCTAGTGATACAAGTCTATATTTTAGTCACTTTTAGTATATACGTTTCAATTGAATCAAGATGCACCGAATTAGCCCCGATAGTATTGGCTTGAATACTTTTATTTTTTTGAGTGTTATTTTTGACTTTAAGTCACTAAAAATAGTATTTATATTGAGAAAATTACTAGTGCAAAGACTTTTGGTGAAAGTTTGTTTATATACATTGGATTAGGTTGGTACTTTCGCTTAAGCCCTCTTCCCTTAGCTGATTACAAAAAAACAGGCAATATTACAAAAAAAACAGGCTTTCTGACCTGTTCCACAAATAGTTTAGCTGACAGATTACTAGGATAAGTACAGGAATAGCCGCAAAAATTGCTACTATGCTTGATTTCTGTAACCGCTCCTGAGCCAAGAACCAGATTGTTTTGGTAGAGCTTGCGTAAGTCCTAAAGTATTCAAGAGCGCAATTAGCAATTAACAACTAGCAATTAACAACTAGCAATTAGCAATTAGCAATTAGCAATCCTTTCCCCCCGAATAGAATAATCAAGTAACTCCATAGGATGAATAACAGATACATCTTTCCCCTGGGATTTTAAATGCTTGCTAATCTGTAAACTACAACCAGGATTAGGAGAAGCGATTAACTCAGCCCCGGTATTAAGTAAATTCTGCACCTTCTGTTTACCTAATTCCTCAGCAACTTCTGGTTGCAACATATTATAAACCCCTGCACTACCACAACATAAAGCAGCATCAATGGGTTCTCTTAAAGTAATTTCAGGGATTTGCTTTAATAATTGTCGGGGTTGGACGCTAATTTTTTGCCCGTGTAATAGATGACAGGCGTCTTGATAAACAATAGTTAAAGGCTTATCACTCAGAGGAGATAGCTTGGCTGTTAAACCTACTGTTACTAAAAATTCCTGGGCGTCTTTGACTTTTGCTGCAAAGGCTTTGGCTTTCTCTTTATATTCTGGGTCGTCTTTTAATATATGACCGTATTCTTTTAAAGTATGTCCGCAACCGGCGGCGTTGATAATCACAAAATCAACATCGGTATCTTCAAAACTATCAATCATCTGCCGCGCTAGGGCTTTTGCTTGTTCGGTTTCTCCCTGGTGTTCGGGTAAAGCGGCACAACAACCTTGTGATTTAGGAATTATAACTTCACAACCATTGGCGGTTAATACTCTTACCGTTGACTCGTTAACAGGAGAGAAAAATAGCCGTTGTACACAACCTAAAACCATTCCCACTCGATAACGCTTTTCTCCCTGAGATGGAATTACATCTAATAAATTATCCTGAAAAGACTTGGTTGTAATTTCTGGTAAAATCCCATCCATCGCTGCCAACTGAGGCGATATTTTTGTTAATAACCCAGAAGCCTGTACTAATTTCTGTAAACCTAACTTCTGATATACAAACAGCGGTGCTAGAAAAATCCGTAAAACATCAGGATAGGGAAATAGGGAAAAAATTAACTTCCGAATTAGTCTATCAGGTAAACTTCGAGGATAATTTCTGGCCATTTGGTGACGGGTGGCTGAAATTAATTTGTCATACTCAACCCCGCTAGGGCATGTTGTGACGCAAGCTAAACAACCCAAACAGGAATCAAAATGCTGACCAGTGGCTTGATTTAAAGAAATTTCCCCTTCATTTATCGCATCCATTAAGTAAATGCGACCCCGTGGCGAATCCATCTCCTTACCAATGACTCGATAACTGGGACAAGTAGAAAGGCAAAATCCACAATGTACACAAGTGTCAATTAACTTTGGGTCAGGAGGATGATTTCCGTCAAACCCCTGGGAATTAGTCTCATTTTCTGACAACTGCATTTATATTAGTTCCTCTATTTTATGATTTTTAGTATTACGCCATAGCGATAGAGTGGCACGGGAGTGCCTACGCGCAAAGGAAGAAAGAAAATTTGGCGTTGTTAGTGCAGCACACTTTGCGTCTAGGCTATCGCCAACCGTTGGTATGCGTCTTTGCGTGAGATAATTCATACTTTTAATCCGCACACAAAAGCTTTAAGATTAAATTCCCCCAACGAAGCGGCCGGGACTTAAAATATTTTTTTCATCAAACTGCTGTTTTAATTTCCTCATTAACTCCAAGCCATTCCCTTTGTAACCCCAAACATCAACTTTTTTCTTAACTTCCGCTTCGGCAGCTAAGATTGTTAAAAAGCCTTGATTAGTTTCACATAGCGATCGCGCTTTCAAAACCTTCTCAATATCCCCATCAAATTTTAAAACCCCTAAACCGCTAGTTATATTAACTCGCCCCAACTTAAGCTGAGTTAAAACTTCCACAGCTTTATTTGGTAATATTCCTATTTTGCAGGTAATTAAGGAATCATTTGCAGAAGCATCCATTAATTTTGACAATCTTTTCCATAAACTAGTCTCCTCTTCACCAGAAACCATCACACCAGTTAAACCCAAATCTTTGCCAACTGCTAGCAAGTTATTGCATTGTTCCTTAACACTTTCTTCAATACTCTGAAAACGAACAATTAAACCTAAACCATCACCTAAACTTAAACTAGATACCACTTCAGTATTAACCAAATCAGCGCTTTGGGGAGTTAAAGCCGAATTCCGTAAAGTCGCAGCAGCTTTTGAGATATTACTTTTATCACCAGTTAAAACCACTGTGCCTGAAGAATCCACCATTGGATAAAGACGAAATGTGACTTGGGTAATAATTCCTAAAGTTCCATAGGAACCAGTAAATAACTTCATCAAATCGTAACCAGCAACATTTTTGACAACTCTACCGCCAGCTTTAGCTATTTCTCCATCGCTACGGACAAAAGTTATACCTAAAAGTTGGTCGCGTATACTTCCAAAGCGCTGTCTTAAAGAACCTGTATCCCCTGTTGCTACAATTCCACCCATAGTAGCAGTCTCAGATGCAACTGGGTCTAATGCAATAAACTGGCGATCGCTGTTTACAATCTCCTGTAATTGGGAAAATTTCATTCCTGCCTCAACAGTCACAGTTAAATCACCAACAGCATGTTCTATTAATTTATTAATACAATCAGTACTTACCACCACATCAATATTAGATGCCAAACCGCCCCAACCCAACTTACTCCCGCTACCACAACTCAAAACTCGCCAATTATTACGGTAGGCACAGGCAATTACCGCAGCTAACTCCTCCTGAGTTTGGGGATAGACTATACAACTAGGGGACTTTCCAGGGGCGATCGCTCTACCAATGTTTTGCTGTAAAGTGGCTGGGATATCCGCCCAAAGACATACCCCATTGTTAAAACTTACAATAGATGTTAATTCAGAAGCTATCCCATTCATCGAATATACCTTAAGTCCCAATATTTAATGTACCTTACCAGGGCATCTGTGGGGAGGCAAATGCGGTGAGTCCAAGTTGCCATGTCAAGCTACGAATCTGTCAGACTACCCAAAACTTTGTATACTGACATCTTGTCATAACACATTAATACAAGATGGTCTTAAATAAACAGGGATAGCCGCAACTGGCACTGCGGAAAGGTTCGTAGTTGGGCTGTCTTCCCTCCAAAAATATGGGCTAAAGCCCAACTACAAACAAAAACAATGTGACAATAATGACGCGCTCCGCTAACGCTCCGCTATCGTAAGTCCTGATAAATATATTTTTTATTGTTTCCCACGATAAATATAATGTTTTTAGCCCGGTTAGGCAGGCTTTGTTTGTATAACTACCACTGACCGTCGCCTTAATGGAATATACACGTAATTACCAAGAATAAAATTTGACCAATTTCTTAGTAAGTGTTATTAAGTAATCACCACGAGGTGATTTACACAAAATTAACTTAATCTAACTAAAGGGACTTTCTTTTCTCTCTTCCTGTTTAAAAAATAGCGATTATCACCAAACCTCTTCTCTTGGCACTTTTACTATCCCTTGGGTGGAGTTAATTCTCAGATAGTCGATAATTATGGACAGGGGAAAAAGTAATTCCTTGACAAAAGCATCTAAACCATAGCTATTTTCATCAGGGTATCAATGTTAAGCATTTTACTAAGTACAGCCTTAATTAGTCTGATTCAGCTAGGCAAGCTGAATCGAAAGAAAGACAAAAGATATTATATAAATCTTGCCACTACGAAAACCCCAACAAACAAGTGTTGCCTAACAGGTTGAGAATAAAAATTACAATACCAATTAGCAATTAGCCATTAACTATTAGCTATTAGCTATTAGCTATTAGGCTAATATTAACGACCCTACTTAAGTAAGTTAACCAAGTATTTTTACAAAAAAATCAGTAAAAATACTAGACTTACATTTTTTTCCTGCATTTATTACATAATGCGTTTATGGAAAAAATAAAGTATCTCTATAATCATTAATCTCACAAGAATTAAGATATTTAAAGTAATTTTTTGCTATCTCATTAGTAATCAGAGATTGCCACTATGCCCGTCTTAGATTATGCAATTAAAAAATCTATTTTGACTGTTACCCCAGAGAATGATTTACAAGACATTATTAAATTAATGGCAAAAAGTAAAGGGGCTATCAGCCATCAGTCCATAGATGGAATAAATAGCATTACTCCCCATCAAGATTGTGTTTTCGTTATGAATAATTCGCAGTTAATAGGAATGCTTACAATCTATGATGTAACGAGGCTTATTGCTTCAGGGATAAATATTGCCAGTGTAAAAATAGCTGATGTCATGCGAGACCCAGTAATAACACTAGCACAATCTGAAGCTGCTGATATTAATACCGTATCATTACTGATGCGCTCTTCTGGTATTAGTCATTTACCAATTTTAGGCACATCTGGTGAAGTAATAGGAATAATCACTCCAGAAAGCATTGCAGTTGCACTACAAGCAGAAGTCAAACAAACTAAAGAGTTATTGCAAAAAGAAATTACTCAACGTTGTTGTCTAGAATTAGAATTAGAACGAAAAGTTGTTGAGCAAACAGAAGATTTAATTAAAGTTAATAAACAATTGCAGCGAGGTATTTGCGACCGCATAGCTACGGAAGCTCAATTATTACAAACAACATCGGAATTACAAGAGATTTTTCAAGCTTTTCCGGATGTTTATTTTCGTTTAGCTTCCGATGGCACTATTTTGAGTTATCACGCTAGGAATATGGCTGATTTTTATTTTTCACCAGCTACTATTCAAGATAAACCCATTCAAGATATTCTTCCCCCTGATATTGGTTGTGAATTTCAGGCAGCTATTCTAAAAGTACATGAAACAAACTCTTTAGTAGCAATGGAGTATGACTTAAAAATATCAGAAGAAAATAAAAGCTTTGAAGCTCGCTTTCTAGCTTCTATAACTAATCAAATTATTGTCATCATTCGTGATATTACAAAAAGAAAAGAAGCTCAGGAAGGACTACATAAAGCTATTATTGAAACTCGAAATTTGGCATCTTTACTAGAAAGTCGGGTAGAAGAAAGAACTTACGAATTAAGAAATACTAACGAACGCCTACTAAAAGAAATAGTCGAACGTCAAAGAATAGAAGAAGCCCTACGTTATCGAGTCGAATTTGAAAAACTGATAACAACTATTTCTACTCACTTTATTAATCTTGCCCCCAATGAAATAGATGATGGCATAAATCAGGCAATTAAAACTATCGGTGAATTTGTAAATATAGACCATAGTTATGTGTTTTTATTTACAGAATTTCAAATTAAATATGAGTGGTATTCTCCAAAAATAACAGCACAATTTTATAGCAATGCTGAAATTACAGAAATTATTGTGCCCTGGATAAAAGGAAAATTACAAAGTTTTGAAACTATTTATATTCCCAATGTCAATAAACTAGCACCAGAAGCTAGTATTCAAAAACAAGCTTTAACTCTTCAAAATATTCAATCTATCGTGATTTTACCTATAGTCTGTAGTGGTTTGTTAATTGGATATCTTAGTTTTGATGCGATTAGAAATATAAAAAATTGGAGTGAAGATAGTATAGGTTTGCTCAAAATGGTAGGGCAAATGTTAGGTAATGCCTTAGAAAGAAAGCGTGTAGAAGAAGTACTAAGAATTAGTGAAGAGAGGTATTCTAGAGCTATTTGTGCAGGTAAAGTTGGAATCTGGGAATGGAATATTGAAAAGGGTGAATTTTATATTGATAATAATTTAAAAGCCATGCTGGGTTATGGCGAAGATGAAATTCAAAATAAATTTAATAATAAATTTGATGACTGGTTAAAATTTGTCCATCCCGATGATATTGAATCTGTAAAAGTTGAAGCAAATGCTTATTTAGAGGGCTTAATACCAAAATACGAAATAGAACATAGAATGTTACATAAAGATGGTACTCATCTTTGGTTTCTTGCTCGTGGTGTTGCCATCTCTGATCAAAATAGTAGTCATAGCGTTGATATTATAGCTGGTTCAAACACTGATATAACTGCTAGAAAAATAGCAGAAAATCAACTTAAATCTTCTCTTAAAGAAAAAGAAGTTTTGCTTAAAGAAATTCACCACCGTGTTAAAAATAATCTTCAAGTAATTTCTAGTCTATTAAGATTACAAGCTGGATATATCAAAGATGAGGAAGCTTTAGATATATTTAAAGATAGCCAAAATCGAGTTCGCGCAATGGCAATGATTCATGAAAATCTTTATCAATCAACAGATTTAGCACGAATAGAATTTTCTGATTATATTAGTAACTTAACAAATAACTTAATCCGTTGTTACTCAGTCAATCGCAACATTAATATTAAATTAAATATAGATAGAGTTTTACTGAGAATCGACACAGCGATTCCCTGTGGTTTAATTATTAATGAATTAGTTTCTAATTCTCTAAAACATGCCTTTCATGAAAATCAAACAGGAGAAATATCTATAGAATTTTTGGATTTATCTCAAGGCAAATATTCCTTGAGTGTTAGTGATAATGGCATTGGTTTTCAGGAAGATATTGAATTACCAAAAAAACATTCTCTAGGTTTACAACTTGTTTGGAATTTAGTGGAACAGTTAGAGGGTAGTATCGCCTATCAAGCTAAATCAGGCACAGAATTTAATATTACATTTATTCAAACACATTAATCAATTATTAAGGAGGTGAAAAATGAAAGAGCGAATTATGATTGTTGAAGATGAAATAATTATCGCCTACGATATTAAAAATTGTTTAGAAAAATCTGGTTATCAAGTAGTGGGTATTACAGCTTATGGCGAACAAGTTATCCCAAAATCAGAAGAATTACAACCTGATTTAATCTTGATGGATATCATGCTGAAAGGTGATATTAATGGCATCGAAGCTGCTGAAAATATTACCGCACTTTATAATGTACCTATTATTTTTCTCACTGCCTTCTCAGATGAAAGTACTTTAAGAAAAACTAAAAAAATTCAGCCTTTTGGCTATATACTTAAGCCCTTTGAAGAAACTCAGCTAATTACTACTGTTGAAATAGCTTTAAGTCGGCATACAACAGAAGTTTTTATGAGACAAGCTTTAGAAAAAGAAAAAGAAATGCATGAGTTAAAAACTCGATTTATTGCAATGGTTAGTCATGAGTTTCGTAATCCTTTAAGTACCATTTTTACTTCTACTGAATTATTAGCTAATCATAGTCATCTTTTAACAGAAAATAAGAAAGGGGAGTATATTCATCATATTCAAAGGGCTGTCAGACATCTTGACCAGTTATTAAATGATGTGATTCTTATAGGTAAAGCTGAAATTGGTACGGTAAAATTTAATCCTAAACCATTAAATTTAGAAGCTTTTTGTGAAGATTTAATAGCCGACTTTAAATTAAATCTTACCGATAAGCATGAGTTGATATTTACGATACAAGGGCGTTGTCTGACATTTGGAGGTATTCAAAATCAAGTAGAAAATCAAATACAAAATCAAATACAAAATCAAACAGCAAATACAATAGAAAATAAAATAACTACATTAAAGGAAATTGAGAAACCTGTATTTCCTTGTCTCGATGAGAAATTACTTTATCATATATTGAGTAATTTAATTGGAAACGCTATTAAATATTCGCCCAAGGGTGGTACTATTCGTTTCGATTTATACTGTGTTCAAGGAGAAGTTATTTTCCGGATACAAGATGAAGGTATAGGGATTCCAGAAAAAGACCAGGACAATTTATTTACTTCTTTCCATAGGGCTACTAATGTAGAGAAAATACCTGGAAATGGCTTAGGTTTGGCTATTGTTAAGCAATATGTTGATTTATATGGTGGTGAAATTAGTTTTGTCAGTAAACAAGGGGTAGGCACTACCTTTATTGTCAGTTTACCTTTTGCGAGGAATTGTTAATAGCTAATAGCTAATAGCTAATTGTTAATAGCTAATAGCTAATAGCTAATTGTTAATAGCTAATAGCTAATAGCTAATAGAAGACTGGCTAATGGCGCTAAGAGCGCTCTTGAAGAGAGGCTATATTAGGACTTACGTTATTTTCACGTATCAAAGATGGTGCTAAAAATATTAATTAAGTACTAGTAATTGCCTGATACATATAAAGCATCTAAAATAAAATCCCATCCAGTGATAGATTTAATCTCGAATGTATCATAATTTTAGTGAAATGGTATTACAGCAAGAGTCGGTTAAAATGCGCTCTCAAAATCTTAGTATCACTGGTTTATTATTTAACGAGAAACAGGCAGGATGCCTGTTCCACAAATACTAAATTTACTATTTAACGAGAAACAGGCAGGATGCCTGTTCCACAAATACTAAATAAAGATAGTTTTACTGAATACTAGTCTATCTTTAAGAGCGCTATTAGCTATTAGCTATTAACAATTAGCTATTAGCCACAGGCTTAATAGTAGGCGAAACAGGCAGGATGCCTGTTCCACAAATACCAAATAAAGATAGTTTTACTGAATGCTAGTCTATCTTTAAGAGCGCAATTAGCTATTAGCTATTAGCTATTAACAATTAGCTATTAACTATTAGCCACAGGCTTAATAGTAGGCGTGTAATAACCATCAGTATCTTTGACTTCTTGGATTTCTCTACCTGTAATTAACCTTGCACCGCGATTGCGGGTGATGTAATTCCATCCCCATTGAATCATGACAACTAACTTGTTATCAAATTCAATTAAGAAGTAGATATGGATAAATAGCCAAATTAACCATGCAAGGAAACCTGTAAGTTTAATAAATCCAAGGTCTACTACTGCGGAATTTCTACCAATTACCGCGAGACTACCTTTATCAATATAATTAAATTTTGGTGAGGGTTTATTTGCTAATTTTGCTTGAATTAATTTAGCAACATACTGTCCCTGTTGCATTGCTACTGGGGCGACTCCTGGTAATGGCTTGCCTGTTTGATGGGCATAATGGGCTAAGTCACCAATTATAAATATATTGGAATGTCCTTTAATACTTAAATCTTCTTCAACAATTACTCTTCCTGCGCGATCGCACTGGGCGTCAATTTTTTCAGATAATAATTTACCTAGGGGCGAGGCTTGGACTCCGGCACCCCATAATACTGTCTTTGTGGCAATCTCTTCTACTTCATCACCAACTTTTAAAGTCACAATATCGTTGGCGATGTTGGTAACTAAAGTCTTAGTTCTTACTATTACCCCTAAACGCTGTAAAGATGCTTCTGCTTCCTGGGATAATTCTTGGGCAAAGGGAGGTAATACCCTATCCATTCCTTCTAGTAATAAAATTCTTGCTTCTGAAGTATTGATGTTACGAAAATCTTCTTTTACTGTTTGGTAAGCAATTTCCGCAATGGCACCGGCTAACTCTACTCCTGTAGGACCTCCACCTACGATTACAAAAGTTAACCAAGCACGACGTTTTTCTGGGTCAGTTTCTTTTTCTGCGGCTTCAAAGGCCATAAATATACGACGACGCATTTCTATGGCATCTTCTACTGTTTTTAACCCTGGCGCGAAGGTTTCCCAATCATCTTTACCAAAATAGGAATGCTTGGCACCTGTGGCAAGAATTAATGTATCGTAGGAAATTTCCTCACCACCAACCATTACTTGTTGCAATTTTGGGTTGATGTCATTAACTTCTCCCAATAAAACTTTGGTATTTTTACTCTTGCTGAGTACTGCCCTTAAGGGGGAAGAAATATCCGCTGGTGAAAGAGTACCCGTAGCTACCTGATACAGCAAAGGCTGAAACAGATGAAAATTTCGCTTATCTATTAAAGTCACATCTACATTGGGCTGACTTAAAGCTTTTGCTGCGTACAGTCCACCAAAACCTCCGCCTACTATTACTACCTTATGGGGCGGATTGTTACCTGCGCTATCTTTATGCATAAAATATATTCTTTATTCCTTAAAAGTAAAGTTTCTTAACAATATTTTACCAAAAAACATAGATTTGGTTACAAAATTAGCGAGTAGAGAAAATAAATTATTCAAGATTTACGTAAGGTATAGCTAATCTCCTCTCCAGTTTGATGGCGTCAATTGAAGCAAAAATAAATTTATTGATTCAATTGTTTGTCTTTCCTTGAGATTAAGTGCAAAACACAATTAGTTGTCATGATTTTTTTTTAGTATTATGCACTTACAAAAAAATATATCAGAGGCAAGTCTGCCGGTTCAGCAAGGAGAGGTAAGTGTACAGCGCCAGTTTTCATACTTTAATTGAGCGGCACTAAGTCTTTTGTGTTCATCAATACTTATCTGAACATTAAAAAATAGAGAAATGCCTTAGAGATATTACAGAAATCTGTAAATTTTACGTATTTTTTTCATAAAGATAAAAATCGATTGCAAAGAATGGGTGTAGTTTTGAGGGACAAAAATAACACTATTTACGCTTCTTTCTTGCCTTGATGTTAGATTGCCGTTATTTGTGGGAACAATGTATAAAGTAGCACCTCAGAGTTATCACTTAAAAAAGTTGTGACTGGGGACTACATATATAAATTTATAAAACACCATCGATTTGTATCATGGGCAAGCTACTTAATTCACGCCTAGACCTAAGATTTAATTCTCTAAAATTTAATTCTCTAAAATTTAATTCTCTAAAATTTAAATTTAATGACCTATATCAGGATAATACCCAGGAAGCCTCAACTGGTGAGTGTCCCTTACAGACTAATGGGAATGGCTCATTAAATGGGATGATTTTCTGTAGTCAGATTATATTATTCGCATTCGCCAGCGTTTTTGTTGGCAAAGCCGATTTTGTAAACGCTCAAATTCCTCCAAATATAGCGCCACCTCCTCCCCAAGATATAGTGCCACCAGGAAATAATAAACCGACTCCCACTATACCCACTCCAGAAGTGCCTGAGAAACTTCCTCCCATTGATGAATTGTTAAATCCTGGGGGAGGAAATAATTCACCAACATCTCCGGAAAATGTTCCGGAAAATTCCGGCGAAGGGATGCCAGGAAAAATAACAGTTAAAAATTTTGAAGTAGAAGGCAGTACTGTTTTTAGTAAGAAACAATTAGCAGAGGTACTTAAACCTTATATTAATCGCGAACTGACCTTTGCTGAATTAATTCAGGTGCGTTCGGTAATTACTCAACTTTATGTTGATAATGGTTATGTTACATCCGGTGCATTTGTTCCTCCCCAAACTCTTACCGATGGGGCGGTCAAAATCAAAGTGGTGGAAGGGGAATTAGAAAGTATTAATGTTGCTGGACTCCATAGATTAAATTCCAATTACATTCGCAGTCGTATTGCTGTTGCGGCTAAAAAACCTGTAAATGTACCGAAATTATTGGAAGCTTTAAGAGTACTTCAACTAGACCCTTTGATTAAAAATTTATCTGCGGAATTAATGGCTGGTTCCCGTCTGGGATTAAATATCCTGGATTTGACTGTGAAGGAAGCGGATACCTTTCATGGTCAAATTGCTTTAGATAATGGGCGATCGCCTAGTGTGGGAACATTTCGCCGACGAGCTCAACTATCGGAAGGTAATTTATTCGGTTTGGGGGATGGCTTGACCATTGGTTATTCCAACACAGACGGTAGTAATGGATTAGATACCAGCTATACCTTGCCGATAAATGCCCGTAATGGAACCTTAAATTTTGCCTATGGTACAACTTCTAGCAACGTCATAGAAGACCCATTTGATAAGTTAGATATTATCTCTGACTCTCGCTATTACGAGTTGACTCTTCGTCAACCAGTGATACAAACTCCTTCTCAAGAATTCAGTTTTGGATTAACTGCTTCTCGCCGGGAAAGTGAAACATCTTTATTAGATACTCCCTATCCTCTATCCCAAGGTGCTGATGCTCAGGGAAGGACTCGAATTTCTGCTATTCGCTTGTTCCAAGAGTTTACCAACCGCAGTAGTAGCCAAGTTATCGCAGGGCGATCGCAGTTTAATGTTGGTGTAGATGCTTTAGACTCGACCATTCATAACAGTGGCCCAGATAGTCGCTTTTTTAGTTGGCGGGGTCAGGGACAATGGGTCAAATTATTGGCGCCAGATACTCTGTTATTGATAAAGGGAGATGTGCAATTAGCTGACCGTTCTCTGGTGCCTACAGAACAATTTGGCTTGGGTGGTTTAGGAAGTGTTCGAGGTTATCGTCAAGATTACCTGCTAACGGATAATGGTGCCTTAATTTCAACAGAATTCCGTCTTCCCATTATCAAACAATCCAAAACACTATTACATCTTATCCCCTTCATTGAAGTTGGTACTGCCTGGAATAGTGGAGTTAAAGCTTCACCCCAGAACAGCACCTTGGCATCTGCCGGCTTGGGTTTACAACTGAGTTTAGGAGATGGTTTAACAGCTAGATTGGATTGGGGAATACCATTAGTATCCGTAGAATCACGGCAAAGAACCCTACAGGAAAATGGTATTTATTTTTCTATTACAACAAATCCTTTCTAAGTAAAAATTACATGTCACAACGGAATCATATTTCAGATCATATTTCAGATCATATTCCAAATAAGAATTCGGTTATGGCTTATAAAATAAGTCAAATAAGAGTTTTAAATGCCTAATTTGAATAACAATCGACATAAAATTAGCTTCTGTTGCTCATTTCTTACACCTAAGTAATGACGGTTGATTAACGACAGATTAGACTGTTATTAATAATACATACCTTTTTCCTATCTGGTACCAGCGATATAAGTTTAATTTATTTATAAACACCGTTTACATCTACCTTTATAGAAAAGCAATTTATGTCAGTTCAACAACGCAGTTGCGATGAAACCGCTGATTTAATTATTGGGGTTAATACTCAAGAAAACCGCAACTTACAACCATCTGCTGCGGTGGGTTCCCTTGCGAAACAAAGGGGAACTATTTCAAGCTTTCTTGCACCTCTAACCCAACATACCTTTAAACAGGTTGTAACAGAGGTCGAGCAAAAATTAAAGATTGTGAATCAAACCCTATCAATGTTGGATAGCCAAGGGTTTGATGCCATTCTTCAAGAGATGCTGCAATCCATTACCCTCAAAACAGGTGAAT
>Ga0114939_10002522_pt1 | contig 13491 bp, 14 predicted proteins | sample AshMeaCrysSpring_FD_87196 | JGI IMG/M metagenome (GOLD analysis project Ga0114939, IMG submission 87196) | Groundwater microbial communities from Big Spring, Nevada to study Microbial Dark Matter (Phase II) - Ash Meadows Crystal Spring | ecosystem: Environmental > Aquatic > Deep subsurface >... | reverse complement strand
TGCCACGGGCATCGAGGTGCGCGTGATGTCGCAACAGATCCGCGCCAGCGCCGACCTCCTCGCCGGGGCTCTCGGCCGCCTGCAGGATCCGCGCGCCACGCTGCTCGGCGCGCCGGCGGCCGCGCTCGGTCCGGGCGAGGGCCGATGATGCGGGTGCGCATCGGCGCTGCCTTCGCCTGCGCGGGGCTCGCCCTCGCCGGCTGCATCCCGACCGGCACGGTGGCCCCGCGCCAGTTCTACCTGATCGAAGATGCCGCCGCGAAGGCGCCGCCGCCCGCGGCGCCCATCGACCGCACGCTGCTCGTGAACGGCATTGCCTCGGATGCCTTCTACGAGAGCCGCAGCCTCGTCTACAGTCGCAAGACCGGCCAACGGGCCTACTACCAGTTCGCCAGCTGGACCGACCAGCCGGCGCGGCGCGTCGCGTTGCTCACCGAGCGGCGACTCGAGCAGCGCGGCAGCTTCCGCTCCGTGGCGCCGATCGAATCGGGCGCGAGCGGCGACCTGCTGCTGACCGTCACGGTGGACGAGCTGCTGCACGACGACGCCACGCCGCCCGGGTCGGGGCGCGTGGCGGTGACCGGAGAGCTGCTGCAGCGGAGCGGCCGCAAGATCATCGCGCGCCAGCAGTTCGTGGCCACCGTGCGGGCGCGCGAGGAGAGCGCCGAGGGCGCGGTCGCCGCGATCAATACCGCGGTGAGCAACGCGATCGATGCGATCGTCCTCTGGGCGGAGGACGCCGCGCGCGCCGCCCCGCCGCCTGAAACGGCTGCGAACCGGCGGTAATCGCGCCGTTCGAGACCCGCGTGCCGCGTCTGCGCGGCGGCGTCGAACAAGGCCGATCACGGCGTGCAGGCGGCCCGGACGCCCGGAACGAACCGGACGCGCTTCCCGGCACGCCGTCTCAGTACGTCTCGATGTGCAGCCGGCCGTGGCGCTTGAGCGACGCGCCGATCGCCTCCCAGTCGAGGCCCGCCTGTGTCGCGATGTCATGCAGGGCGAGAACGACGCCCTCGTCCATCGCCTTCAGCCCGCAGACGTAGAAGTACGCATTGGGATCGACGAGGAGCGGCGCGATGTCCGCGGCGCGCTCGCGCATGAGATCCTGCACGTAGCGCTTCGGCCTGCCGGGCGTGCGGCTCAACGCGAGGTTGATGTCGATGAAGTCCTTCGGCAGGCTCTGCAGCGGCCCGAAGTAGGGCAGCTCTTCCTGCGTGCGCGCGCCGAAGAAGAGCATCAGCTTGCCGCCTTCGAACTTGCCCGATTTGCGCAGCCGGCGCCGCCACTCGGTCATCGCGCGCATCGGCGCGCTGCCGGTGCCGGTGCAGATCATGACGATGTGGCTCCTGGGATGGTTGGGCATGAGGAAGCTCGCGCCGAACGGGCCGATCACCTCGACCTTGTCGCCGAGCTCGAGGTCGCACATGTAGTTGCTCGCGATGCCGCGCACCGGGCGGCCGTGGTGATCCTCGAGCACGCGCTTGATGGTGAGCGAGAGGTTGTTGTAGCCGGGCCGCTCGCCGTTGCGCGGACTAGCGACCGAGTACTGGCGCGCATGGTGCGGGCGGCCTTGCGCGTCGGTGCCGGGGGGGACGACGCCGATGCTCTGGCCCTCGAGCACGGGGAAGGGCATCGGCCCGAAGTCGAGCATGATGTGGTGGGTATCGTAATCGCGGCCGACCTGCGTCACGCGCACGTTGCCGACCACGGTCGCGAAGACCGACTTCTCCGCGGCCTTCGGTCCGTAAAGATGGATGAAGGGATGCGCCGCGGACCACGGCGGCACCGTGGCGACGTAGTCACCGACGCGAAAGGCGCTCTCGCCCGCAACTTCAGGCGGCGCGAGTGACGGCTCGGGCGCCGCCACGCCGGCCTCCGGCGTGACGCGCGCTGCGGACAGCTCTTCCGCGCTCAGTTCGCCCGGCAGCACGTCCCAGCTCAGCTGCTCGGCAATGCTGTACGCATTCGCGCGCGGCACGATGCGCCAGTTGTCGATGCTGCCCGTCGGGCAGGGCGGGATGCACGCCATGCAGAAGTCGCACTTGTCCGGGTCGACGACGTAATTGCGCGAGTCGTGCGTGACTGCACCGACCGGGCAGGTGGCCTCACAGGTGTTGCAGCGGATGCAAATCTCGGGGTCGATCAGGTGCTGCTTGAGCAGAGCCCGCTCGGACGCGTCCATCGGATTCTCCTCGGCGCTCCTCTGACCCCCGTCCCCGCCTTTGCCCTACGAGGGGGAAGGAGTTCCGGCGGCACTCGGCGGGAAAGCGTCGGCAGCCGCACCCCGGGGGCACTTTTCCCCGGCCCTCTCGGCTCCTCGCGAGGGCTCGGGAGAGGGCAGGCGGCGGTTCGGTCCCGACCCGCCCGTGCGCGCCGAGGTCAGTTGAACCGCACGTACTCGAAGTCGACCGGCTGGCGGTTGATGCCCATCGCCGGCGGGGCGATCCAGTGCGCGAACCGGCCCGGCGCGACGACGCGACCCATCAGGCTCGCGACGAACGCGCGATCGGTCGCGCTCGGCAGCCATTGGTCGACCTGCGCCGCCCATTCCGCTTCGCTCACCACCCGCCCCTCTGGGGAGACCTTCACCCCCGCAAGGCCGCCGATGTTGCGGTGGAAAGCCTTGTGCGGCGTCTTCAGACGAAACCCGATCCCCGCCTTCTCGATCACCTTGTTCCAGCGCTCGACGCCGCCGATCGAATCGCGGATGTAGTCGTCGCGCAGCACCTCGTTCAGCGCGTTCAGCATCGGCACGTCCTTCTCGACGAGCTGCCCTTCCTGCGCCCGCAGCACGCGGTAGCTCTGCCCCTTCAGCGCGTGGTCGTCGTTGCGCTTGCCTTCCTCGAAGCGGCCCTTGAGCCCGGAGGAGTAGAAGGTTGCGGCATTGCTCGACTCGTCGGCGCCGAAGAGGTCGATGGTGACGCTGAAGTGGAAGTTGAGGTAGCGCTGCAGGGTCGGCAGGTCGACGACGCCCGCGGCTCGGATCGTCGCCGGGTCGTCGGTCTCGAGGTCGCTCATCACCTGGCACGTGCGCTGGATGACGCGCGACACCCCGCTCTCGCCGACGAACATGTGGTGGGCTTCTTCCGTCAGCATGAACCTGGCGGTGCGCGCGAGCGCATCGAAGCCGGACTCGGCGAGCGCACAGAGCTGGAACTTGCCGTCGCGGTCGGTGAAGTAGGTGAACATGAAGAACGACAGCCAGTCGGGCGTCTGCTCGTTGAATGCCTGCAGGATGCGCGGGTTGTCCCGGGCGCCGCTACGGCGCTCGAGCAGCGCATCGCCTTCCTCGCGACCGTCGCGGCCGAAGTGCTTGTGCAGCAGATAGACCATCGCCCAGAGGTGCCGGCCCTCCTCGACGTTCACCTGGAAGAGGTTGCGCAGGTCGTACTGGCTCGGACAGGTAAGTCCGAGGTGGCGTTGCTGCTCGACGCTCGCGGGCTCGGAGTCGCCCTGGGTCACGATGATGCGGCGCAGGTTCGCACGATGCTCGCCCGGCACCGCCTGCCACGCGGGCTCTCCCCTGTGGTCGCCGAAGTGGATCTTGCGGTCCTTCTCCGCCGGGCTGAGGAAGACTCCCCAGCGATAGTCGGGCATCTTCACGTAGCCGAACTGGGCCCAACCCTGCGGGTCGACGCTCACTGCGGTGCGCAGGTAGACGTCGAAGTCCTGCGACCCGTCCGGCCCCATCTCGCGCCACCAGGAGAGGTAGCTCGGCTGCCACTGCTCGAGGGCGCGCTGCAGGGCGCGGTCCTCGCTCAGGTGGACGTTGTTCGGGATCTTCTCGGCGTAGCTGATCGACATCGGCGTCTCCGCGGGGACTGCGGGCGCGGGGTGGCAAGGTGCGAACGAACGCACGCCCGGCCGTCCGGGGCAACCGCCTCCGGCGATCTGCAGCGTATTGCAAACGCGGCGCGGCGGTCAAACGCACCGACCTGCACTGTTGTGCGTCATGCGCCTCCCTCATCGGCGCACGGTTTCGAGCACCCGCTCGCGCAGCTTCTCGAACGTCTCGGCGAGCGGCTGCGCGCTCGTATCGACCGTAAAGTCGGCCCTGGCGTAGCACGGGCTCCGGCCCGCGAGGATCAGCCGCAGGTCCTGTATCGCCTTGGCGCTGGCGGCCATCGGACGCGTATCGCCTTGCGCGAGCACGCGGCGCATGTGGTCCTCCGGGTCCACCTTCAACCACACCGTCGCGCACTGCCGCAGCAGCACGTCGAACGCCGTCGGCTCGGAGACGATGCCGCCGGGCGCGGCAACGACGGCCGTCGGTACCGCTCGATCAGCGCGTCGATTGCGCGCCGCTCGTAGCGCCGATACGCGACTTGCCCGTAGAGCGCTCGGATCTCGGCCGTGCTGCAGCCGTTAGGCGTTCGATCTCGCGGCTGACCTCGACGAACTTCACGCGGGCGCCTCCGCGCCGGGATGCGGATGCGGTGGGTTCGCGGAAAGCGCTGGTCGCGCCCGCCTTCTTCCTGGCCAAGTGCGCCCGTCGGCACTGCGTGCAAAATACTGCCGGTTCAAGGCCGCGACAAGATAGCGATGACCTCAACGCGCGAAACGCAGACCGCGCACCGACTCGCCCCGCCGCGCGCCCCCGGTCGGTGCCTGGCGGGCGTCGCGATGACCTCACCATCTATCGACCTCGACTGGGCGGGCCGGCGCGTGCGCATCGAGCACGAGTGGGTGGGGCGCGATCGGCGCGACGCGCCGCTCATCGTCTTCCTGCACGAGGGCCTCGGATCGCTTGCCATGTGGCGCGACTTCCCGGCACGCCTGTGCGCGGCCGTCGGCGCCCGCGGGCTGGTCTATTCGCGACCGGGCTACGGCCGCTCCACGCCACGCGCGGCGAACGAGGCGTGGGCCCCCGACTTCATGCATCGACAGGCGTACGAGGTGCTGCCGGCGCTTCTCGCCGCGCTCGGTGTCGATGCCGTGGCGGAGAAACCATGGCTTTTCGGGCACAGCGACGGTGGCTCGATCGCGCTGCTTTACGCAGCACGCTTCAACCAGGCGCTCAGCGGCGCAATCGTCCTTGCCCCCCACATTATGGTCGACGCCGGGTCCCTCGCGAGCATCGCGAGGGCGCGGCAGGCGTACCTCGAGACCGACCTGCGCGCACGTCTGGCCAGATACCACGACGATCCTGATTCGGCGTTCTGGGGCTGGAACGACATCTGGCTGCACCCGTCGTTCCGCGCCTGGTCGATCGAGTCGGAGATCGAGGCCATCGGCTGCCCGCTGCTCGCGGTACAGGGCGTCGACGACGAATACGGCACGCTCGAGCAGATCCGCGGCATCGCGCGGCGCGCGCCGCAGACGCAGTTGCTCGAGCTCGAGCGCTGCGGTCATTCCCCACACCGCGACCAGCCCGAGGTGCTGATCGCCGCAACGTCCCGTTTCGTCCGCGAGTCAACCTCGGGCGTCATGGCATGAAGCGATTCCAGCGGCATACCCGCGACGAGCGTTGGCGGACGCAGGGCGGGCCCGGGGTCACGCGGACTTCCCGCCGGCCGTGCCCCGGGGCAGCGCGGGCGGGCTGCGACGAATCCTCCTACGCGACTCGGCACCGCACTTAGGGCATATTGTCCCTGGGACGTGATGGGACGGTGGAGGGTCGGATGTCGACGGTCGCGGCAGTCCGCGCCGTAGGGGCGCCGAGGCAGCGGGAGCTCGGGCCGAGCGCAGCGGCGTGCTGCGTCCGACCGCGCGGCGCAAGCGCGCCGCGCCGGTCCTGCGTTCCCGATCTGCGGAGCGTTGCCGAGCGTATCGCCGAGCCGGAGTCGCGCCCTTCGCGGCGCACCGCGTGCTCGTGCTGGCTTGCGTTCGTTCGGCAGCTCTCCGCTCTCGCGACCGCCTGCCGACACCCTGAACCATGACCTTGCGTGCGGCCGCCGCCGCCTTGCCCGATGCCGCAACGGCGGCCGGCGAGACCGGACTCGACCGGGCGACGATCGACGCGCTCGCCGACACGCTGTGCGTGATCGACGCGAACGGTCGCATCATCGCCGTGAATCGCGCCTGGTCGCAGTTCGCAGTGGCCAACGGCGGCAGCGCTGCGCGTGTCGGTCCCGGAGCGAACTACCTCGATGTCTGCGATGCCGGCCGGGATTCCTCTCCCTTGGCGGCCGACGCGGGGGACGGGATCCGGGCGGTCCTGCTCGGCACCCGCGATGTCTTCGCGCTGGAGTATCCCTGCCACGGCCCCGAGTGCGACCGCTGGTTCGTCATGCGCGTCACGCGGCGCACGCTCGGCGCCGGCGTGGGCGCGGTCGTGATGCATACCGACGTGACGGAACGTCGCGCCGCGACCGAGGCGCTGCGTGCCGAGCGCGACTTCGTCGATACCGTGCTCGATACGACGCGCTCCCTGCTCCTCGTTCTAGACGCGACCGCCCGGGTCGTGCGCTTCAACCGTGCCTGCGAGGAGGTCTCCGGTCGCCACGCGACCGAGGTCCAGGGGCGGAGCCTGTGGGCTCTCGGACTGGTTCCCGACGACCAACGCGCCACCGCGGAGCAGGCGATTGCCGACGTCCTCGCCGGCCGCGGACCGGTGACCCTCGAGAGCCACTGGCAGCACCCGGACGGCACCTTGCGACGTCTTGCCTGGACGTTGGCGAGGACGCCGCTGGCCCCTGGCCTGCCGGTGTACCTAGTGGCGAGCGCGATCGACGTCACTGCCGAGCGCGCGGCTGCGCTCCGCGAGCGCGAGCGCCTGGATGCTATCGCCCGGCTGCATCGACTGCACACCGCCGGCCAGCTCGCCGCCATGCTTGCACACGAGCTCAACCAGCCCCTGGCCGCGATCGCGAACTTCGCCGAGGCCTCGAGACGTCAGATCGCGTCGGAGCTGCTACGCGACGAGCGCTTGTCGCGCCTGGTGGAAGCGATCGCCGAACAGGCGCTTCGCGCCGGGCGAAGCATACGCGAGCTTCGCCAGTGTCTCGCGCGCACGAACGAGCTGGGCGGGAAGGCGGATGCCGGCGCGGTAGTCCGCAGCGCGCACGAGCTCACCGCCGGACACGCTGAAGCGCGTGGCGTCGAGATCCATGTCGAGCCGGCCGTGGCGCCGCTCGCGATCGCGACGAGCGCGGAGAACGTGGAGCACATCCTCGTGAACCTGATCCGGAACGCAGTGGAGGCGCTTGCTGCAAGCGGGCAAGTCGGGGGACGGGTGGACGTGCGCGCGCGCCGCGCCGGAGGCTTAATCCGCATCAGCGTTGCCGACAACGGGCCCGGATTCGACGTCGCAACCGCCGAGCAGGTGTTCACGCCGTTCTACACGACCAAGCCTGCCGGGCTCGGGCTCGGGCTGCACATCAGCCGCAGCCTCGCAGAGTCGGTCGGCGGACGGCTGTGGGCCGAGCCGGGCGCGAACGGCGCGTGCTTCCATCTGGAGCTGCCGGCCGGTTGATGAAGGACTGCATCTACATCGTCGACGACGATGCGGCGATGCGCGAAAGCCTGCTCGCGCTCGTGGAGAGCGCGGGCTGGACCGGACGCACGTTCGCGAGCGGCGCGGAGTTCCTTGCTGCGTGCCGGCCCGAGTGGCGCGGCTGTCTGCTGCTCGACGTGCGCATGCCCGGGCCGAGCGGGCTGGCGGTGCAGGCCGAGCTCGCGCGGCGCGGCATCCAGCTCCCGATCGTCTTCCTCACCGGCCACGCGGACGTGCCGATGGCAGTGCGCGCCCTCAAGGCGGGCGCGGTGGACTTCCTCGAGAAACCCGTCGATGGCGAGGTCTTGCTCACGCGTCTTGCCTCGGTCCTGGCGCTCAATGCCGCACCCGTGGCGAGGATCGGCCAGGAAAGCACGGCACGCGCGCGCTACCAGCGCCTCACCGAACGGGAGCGGCAAGTGATGGCCCTCGTCGTCGCCGGCAAGGGCAACAAGGAGATCGCTCGCGCCTTGCGCATCAGCCACCGGACGGTCGAGATCCATCGCAGCCGCGTGATGCGCAAGATGGAGGCGGCGAGCGTGGTCACGCTGGCGGCGATGGAGCGCGCTTGCCGTGACGGATGAATCGCTGGCGGCCGACTTACCTCGGCCGCAACCACTGCCCGGGCAATGAGAGAGCGCGGCACGTGCTCTGCGCACCGCGCCAGTGCTAGCGCGCCCGACAGGATGAATTCTTCGGAGCGCCGTCTTCGCCACTGATCGGGACGGGGACCGGAATCATCAAGATTCGGCGATCCACGGACTGAGTAACAGGACGAAGGCGGAGCGGGTCGATCTCGTCACGATCGACCGGCTTTTGCGGCCTGTTCGGGTGTGCGGCTGGCGACCTGCTCGAGTACGAGCGGGAAGAACCTGGGTGCAAGTCCAGCCGCACACGGCGCACGCTCACCGATAGGTAGTCTCGTCGGGCGACACGTGTCCCCTTACGTGCCGTTCAGCGTAAAGCGCCAGTCCGTAGGGGTGCACTGCTCGAGGGCGGCGCCCACCTGCGCGGACTTCCGGACTTCGGGAGGCATGCTTGGTCTCAACCGTGGCTTCGTGACCCCTCAGCGACGGTCAGCTCACGACCCGAACCCGACAGTCGCGCCGGGCGAGAGCAGGCCTTCAAGGAGTACTGGTCGCCAACGACCGGGGCGACGGCGCTCTCCCGCGGCATGTCACGCTAAAGGGACCGACGCTCGTTCGCGCGCCACGTCGCAGCACCGGCCTGTAAGGGGCGGCGCACCTTCGCGGCTGTGATGACGGGTGACCGGGGCTCAGTCAGATCAGAGTCCGAAAAGCCTGTTCGCGCCGCCCTCGACGGACTTATAATAGACCGAATTCAGTCCGACAGCTTCTACCGGAGTTATACCATGCGCTCATCTCAGATCAAGCCTATCAGCTATCTGAAGGCCAATGCTGCGGAGGTGCTCGACCGCCTGGCCGAGAAACGTGAGCCGATGTTGATTACGCAGAACGGCGAAGCGAAGGCCGTGATCCAGGACGTGGCGTCGTACGAGGAAACGCAGGAGGCCCTGGCGCTCTTGAAGATTCTCGCCTTGGGGAGCCGTGAGGTCGAGGAGGGCAAAGTCACACCCCTTGCCGAGGTCGTCCGCCGGCTGCGGGTCAGGAAAGCGCCGGCTTGATGGCCTACGAGGTATTGCTCACAGCGGGCGCCGAGCGAGATCTGGAGGACATCTACAACTATATCGCTGAATCGGACTCGCCCACCAAGGCCGATCACGTGTTGAACCGGTTGCTGGAAGCCGCCGACCATCTGGCCGCCTTCCCGGAGCGCGGGTCCCGTCCGAAGGAGCTGCAGGCACTCGGCATACGAGAGTATCGCCAGACCTTCTTCAAGCCGTACCGCCTAATCTATCGGGTGATCGGCAAGCAAGTCTTCGTCTACGTCATCGCCGATGGCAGGCGTGACATGCAGTCGCTGCTCGAGCGCAGACTGCTCGGTGCTTAATCGCGGCGCGCCTGTCGCTCCAAGTGGGTTTCAGTATGAGTCGCCGGATACGACCCGAGCGCGGCGCGGCCTTGACGCCTATGCGTGTGGTCATAAAGCGGTGTCGGAGACAACGAGACAACGGCACCCACGGACACCAGGCGCGTCAAACCCGGAGGACGGGTACTCGGGTCACTGCACGAACGTCTGTCGGTTGCCAGCGGGTGGCCACTGACTGCTCGTGGCCGGTCAGTGCCCTTCGCCAAACGATCGTATGCGACCCGCAGCAGCCATTCGGGCTCTGGACAAACCATGCCTGCTTCCTGAGGTTCAGCCGTCTGCCGGCGCACTGGCGGAATCAGCACCAACAGAAGCTCGATCGATCAGTTCGAGCGGGGTCCAGCGTCTACGAAACCGATACCGGCAGGCTGTTCCACGACGCCGACCGCAGCGGCTCAAGGGCAGCGGTGCAGATCGCGGTGCCGAGAGTCAACTTGGTATGACGAGCGCCGACGTGGTCCTCGTCTGAGGAAGGTGGACATCCCGGAGCCCGAATCGAACCCTACTTCGACTCGCCTGCCGCTTGAGCGGCCGAGGCCGAACGCGAGATTCGGCGGACTTCGGCCAGGTGCCTGCGGATCTTTGGGTCGTCGTCGCTCGGCTTCACCGTTCTGTCCAGGAACGCCTCCACCGCGTCGCTCACGCGCTCGGCCTGCACGGCATCGAAGGGGATCGGCGGCGCCATTTCGAGCGCGCCCAGCCACGCCTTAACCGCGTAGTGCAACGGCATCTTGCTCGCGCCCGGGCCGTCGGCCTCAGTCCGATCCACTTCCTCCTGGACGAGCTTCGCCATGGCATCCGCCGAAACGGGGTGGTCGAGCCGGACTCGATAGTAAATGATGCGGTCGAAGTCCCACATGCTGTGTGCGCAACGCTCGAGATCTACGTCCGACTCGACCCCGAGTGCCGCGCGGTCGACCGGCGTTCCCTTGGATTGGACGAGGCACTTCTTGTCGTCGAACTGGTCCACGCTCATCTTCGCGAACTGCAGCGCTTCCGCCAGGCGCGGCGCGCCCTCCGGCTTCGCCAGGCAGAACACGACATGGCGGATCTCGCGGCAGCGGCGCGCACAGCTCGCTGCAATCGCGCCGAGCGGCGGCGCCGGCGCAGTTCGCTTCGGACGGCCGAAGTCGACGTTGCCCGTCGCGTTGCTTTCGAAGCGGCGCTCCTGTAGCAGGTTCTCTGCCAGGTCACGCGCGTAGCCGTCGAGCTGGCTGAGCAGCTTGCGATACATCCAGATCTGCCACGGCTGGCAGCACCGCTTGACGACATCAAGGCGCTGCTCGACGGCAAGCAGCGTTTCGCGCGCACCGTCGTAGCGACTGATCCAGCCCTGATCGGTGCATTCGTCGATCGGCTCCTGGAATGTCTTGCGCTCAAGCAGCGCCTCGAAGCCGGGGAAGATCTCGACGAAGGTCGGTGCCGCGATGCTGGCGACGAACCGGCTCAGCTCCGGCCAACGCTCGTCGAAGCGCTGCCTCACCTGCACCTCGTCGGCCTCGCCGATGCTCGCCAGAGCCTGCACGACTCGCCATGTGCCATCGACGGTTGCCGGGCTGGCCTGGCTGGAGTTCAGCGGCCCTTTGATTTCCGGCACCTCTGGCCCGAGGAAGTACGGCAGCACGCGCTCCTCGCCGGCACGCAGTGCCATGCCCGCTTCGAAGTGCAACCATGGCGAGAGCAGGTTCTCCGGCGTAAGGCAGATGACGGCGACGTTAGCGGCATTGAGCTCGCTCAGCAATTGCGGGAACCACTGCTTCCCGGCCTGGAACTGCGTCGAGATGACGCAGTTCAGCCCCTCGCCGCAAACCTTAGGAAGCCAGCTCGATAGCTTCTCGGCGAACCGCCCGCTGCGCGGTCCGGACCAACAGATGAATGCGCGCACCGTGGACCTCCCCCGCCGAGTCGAGTGCCCGCGCGGCGACCCGGCCGTGCCCATGAAAGCTTCAGCACCAACTCCAGCGTATCAGCTTGCCGATACGCGCGCACTCGACGTCGGCAATCCGCAGCTTTCACATGCCGGCGATCGGCTGCGCGACGAGCGCCGCCAGCCCGGTGCTGTCGCCGACGTGTAGCTCGCGCTAATGTTGTCGGCCTTCCCGCCGGCACTGTCGTGCAGAACAGGCGACACGAGGCGACGCGCAGGTCGCCGATCCAGCTGTGCGTGATCTCGACTTCGACCGTCACCGCGCCCACCGCGGTCCTGATCCGCCCCGGCGCCGTCGTCGCCAAGCTGCGTTCGATGCCCTCCCCGCCCACGTAGGGGATCGCTGCGCCTGGCGATTCGTCGTGCGTCACCGGCCCGGCGACGACCGCTGCCGGGGTGACCTCGATCCAGCAGCGCCCCTGGAAAGCATAAGAGTTCCAACGGCACTCGCAAGTGATGTCTTCGCCGTAAGCCGCAATCAAGGAGGGGATTCGCTGTGGAATTTGGTCTTGGGCGCTCCCGAAGAATGACAGGGATCGCCCTCACAGGAATCCCTGGAGTCACGCGAGCAGGCGCCGATACTTGGCCTGAGGAACCCAGGCACGAGGGCCCATGACGGGCGACGTAGCTCGTTCGTTGACACCTACCAGGCGATGCGCTGATCGAATTCGTAGTCCGGCCCGGGCTGGGCATGGGCGTCGAATCGTCCCCGGCGAATATCGGCGCCTGAACCTGCTGCTCGGAAGCGCCGTCTTGCACTTCGGTCAATGTCTCCAGCTGGCCGGTGAGCACCCTTCGCTAGATCGGCGCTTCGCAACCCCTTCCGGTCAGTCACTCGGCTCGACAGTCATTCAAGCAAGCGCCAGACGTAGACCTCAAGCGTTCGCGATCGGCGCTACAACTGGAACGAAGCAGCAGCGAAATCCCTCGCACAGACGCGAGGGCGCACACGTTCTCCGCTTCCGACTATGACTGTCATTGCCTGGCATACGCCCTCGGGTGGCGTCTCTCACTGCCGACCGCTTCCCAGGAAAGCGAAGGCCACTTCCCGCACCGTTACGGGTGATCCGAGTAGCGCTCGAGCCGTTGCAGACCCACCGCGAGCGCGTCGAGGAGCGGCTGCGCGAGGGTCGCGGCCAGCCACGTGTATACCCGGGCTCCTTGCCGCATTGCGTGCTGACTCTGGATGGCAAGGGGGCGCTCAGGTGAGCGGCTTCAGCTCGCCGAGCACCGTGGGGAGCAGCTCCGCCACGGTCGGATGGATGTGCATGGCGTGCTTGAGCGTGGTGTAGGGCTGTCGTGCGTACATCACGTCGAGCACCGCATGGATCGCCTCGTCGCCACCGACCCCGAGCACCACGCCTCCGACGATCTCGCGCGTGTCCGCGTCCACCGCGATCTGCATGAACCCCTGCGTCTCTCCCTTCTCAACCGCCCGGCCGACGCGCGTCATCGGCCGTTCGCCCACCCACAGGTTGCGGCCTGTCTTGCGCGCCTCGGCGAGGGTCATGCCGCAGCGGCCGAGCGGCGGATCGATGTAGAGCGCATAGGCAGTGATGCGGTCGGTGACGCGCCGCTTCGCCCCCTCGAGCAGGTTGTCGGCAACGATCTCGTAGTCGTTGTAGGCGGTGTGGGTGAACGCGCCGCGGCCGTTGCAGTCCCCCAGCGCCCACACCCCGGGCACCGAGGTTGCAGCGCGTCGTCGACAACGATGTAACCGCGGGCGTCGGTCCGGATGCCGGCGCGGTCGAGGCCGAGATCATCGGTGTTGGGCTGCCGGCCGATGGCGATCAGGACATGCGAGCCGTCGATGCGCGCCTCGGCGCCATCGCAGTGCAGGTGGACGGAGACGCCGCGCTCGTGTCGCCCGAGCGCCAGGCACTTGGCGTTCAGCCGCACCTCGATGCCCTCGCGCTCGAGGATCGACTGCACTTCGCGCGAGACGTGCTCGTCCTCGCGCCCGATCAGCCACGGTCCGACCTCGACGACCGTCACGCGGCTGCCGAAGCGCCGGTACATCTGCGCGAACTCGAGGCCGATGTAGCTGCCGCCCACGACGAGCAAGTGCTCGGGTACGACGTCCAGGTCGAGAATGCTCGTGCTCGTGAGGTGCGGCACC
>Ga0114939_10002521_pt1 | contig 13493 bp, 21 predicted proteins | sample AshMeaCrysSpring_FD_87196 | JGI IMG/M metagenome (GOLD analysis project Ga0114939, IMG submission 87196) | Groundwater microbial communities from Big Spring, Nevada to study Microbial Dark Matter (Phase II) - Ash Meadows Crystal Spring | ecosystem: Environmental > Aquatic > Deep subsurface >... | reverse complement strand
TAGAGGAGGTTGAGCAACGAGGTTAGAAGTTGCTGCCAGATAGCAATCGTGTTGTTGTCTTAATTATAGTATTTTTTACCAAAAATATCAGGTTATGGAATGGGATTTTGTACCAATAACTTAAAACCCCCCTCCCCAGTCCCCATGTTTCCGTCGTGTCAAAATACCCCTGTCTTTCCTATCCTGGTAAAAGAAGCTGAGGAAAATGGCATGACCAGTCAAATCAAAATTGCAGTAATTGGAGATATCCACGACCAATGGGAAGCGGAAGATGCCATTGCACTCCAGCATCTAGGTGTTAATTTGGTGCTGTTTGTCGGGGATTTTGGCAATGAGTCGGTAGAGGTAGTGAGAAAAATCGCCTCTCTAGATATTCCCAAAGCAGCGATTATGGGCAATCATGATGCTTGGTATAGTGCCACAGATTGGGGACGCTCTAAATGTCCTTACGATCGCACCAAAGAAGACTGGGTACAGTCACAACTAGATTTATTGGGAAAAGCTCATGTGGGTTACAGCAAGCTGGATTTTCCGGCATTAAATTTAACCGTAGTTGGCAGCCGTCCCTTTAGCTGGGGTGGTCCAACATGGAAGAATTCCCGCTTCTACGAAGAAAGATATGGCGTCGGATGCTTTGAGGAATCTACGGAACGGATTGTAAATGCTGCTACTAGTGGAAAGTATGAGACGATTATTTTTATCGGTCATAGTGGTCCGATGGGGTTAGGCGATCGCGCCGAAGACCCCTGTGGTAAAGATTGGGAACCAAGAGGGGGAGATTATGGCGATCCAGATTTTGCGGAAGCGATCGCCCTGACTCGCGAGGCGGGTAAAATGATTCCCTTGGTGAGTTTTGGTCATATGCACCACAATTTACGACACACAAAGAAAGTGCTGCGAAAGTTGCTGGTAGTCAGTCCAGAGGGGACAATTTACTTGAATGCCGCAAGTGTACCGAGGATTGTGCAACAAGGAAGCGAGCGGCTACGGAATTTTTCCCTAGTGACGCTGGAAGGGGGTGTTGTGGCAGATGTTTCCTTGGTTTGGGTGGGGAATGATTTTACTGTGGTGTCGGAAGAAATTTTGTATCAACAGGCGAGTAAAGTAGTGCAAACTGCGTAGTGATGAGATATAATTAGTGGTTGGTCGGCTGCTGTGATAGCTGACTAATTTTTTGGAGAGGTGGCAGAGTGGTCGAATGCGCTCGACTTGAAATCGAGTGTGGCAGAGATGTCACCGTGGGTTCAAATCCCACCCTCTCCGTTTTGATGGTTTTGTAAATGGGTTGGTGAGCGATCGCGTTAGGGGTCAAAGTGAGTGCGATCGCTTCAACTTGCTGATAGAATCCCAGGTAATTTTTGTTCAGTTAAAGCTTGCCGACGGTTCTCATCATTAAGAGACATAAACTCATCAGTTACAGATGTGTAAGCTGCGGCAAAACCAGGCATACCTAACAATTCACCTGTAAATCCTAAAAAATAATTGCTTGATATGCCAGTTAACTCAGACATAAACTTGAGCCATTCATTAATGCTTTGATTATGCAGGTGTACAGATAAATCTAAATGTAATCGAATCTCCCGTTCTAGAAGTCCGATGAGTAGTCTTAATGTTACTGCTTTATCGCTTGATGGATAGCAGCGAGGAATCTGTAATTCACCCTTCAGCATCAAGTCTAAAGCTTTTCTCTCGGCACACTTTGATGTGTCGCTGTATACCCAATATTATAAAGTATTAATTTTTCGTGAATTTATATTTTTCTTGTTTTTACAAAAGGTTCATTTTTGCTTTACCTACCTGCTTATAGCTGCTTTTATAAATGAGAAATAACCAAGGTATTTGAATCATGAAAAAAGCGCTACTAATCGCTACTACATTGATGGCGTTCGGTCTTACTACCCATGCTGAAATTACCCAATTTAAGCTTAAAGATAATTTTGTAGCAAAAAAACCATAACTTCCAGGTATGCCATTTATACGTAACCATAAAAAAAAGTTACCTATTTCTTTTACTTTAAAAGTATCTAGTAGCTTCTGTGCATTATGCGGAGGTGTTTTATTAGCATCTAAAACAACAATTAGTGGATATGGATTTATATTATTAGCAACGAGTTCTAGTCAATTGCTAATAGCAAGTATTTTGCTAAAAGATAAAATTATGATTTTTTATGCTGCTTCTGTTTTTATATTTGTTGATGCTTTTGGAATTTACAGATGGCTATTAAATTAACTAAACTTATACAAAATAATTCTAGTGTACTTATCAATAAGTATACTGATAAGCACACATTAAAAAATGTTTATCAGACACTCAAGGGAGATAAACAATCTGATATCCCTTTCCTAGTCTGGTTATTAGAAAATCCTAAAAGTTTTCTACCCTTTCCTGGAAAAATAGACCTTTGTAGACATGATTATTTACACATATTACTAGAACGAGGTTTTTCTTTAGAAGATGAATCTTTTATAGTTGGTTTTACAATGGGCAATGACATTCAAACCAAAGCTATACATTGCCTAATTTTCCAATTTATATCTAAATATTTTTACCCCAAAAGTTATAGATTCAATCAAGAACATTTCCAATTATTTAATTTGGGATTACTATATGGAAGACAATTAAAAATTAAAAATATTAATAAACTTAATTTTTCAATTTATGAAAATAGAACAATATCAGAAATCAGAAAGGATCTAGGGATAGACTTGAAAAGTATTAGTATTAACATCAAAACCTGACAAACCTAACCCTCCAGCCTCCCAAGACTCGCGAGAAAATGGGGGTTTCAAAGCCTCTTTCCTACTAGGAGAGAGGTTTTTAAGTAAACTTTGAGACTTTCCAAACATCCTCTAAGTCTTTTTACTCTGCAAAGTAGAAGGTAAACCAAGTGCGATCGCTTGCTCAACATTGTTTAAGGATAAGCTTTATCTGATATCTTGCACCACGGGAGGTTCTACCTCCCGGAACTCGTTCCCAGGTTGAACCTGGGAACGAGAATTAAAGGCTCTGCCAAACGCCTTCGGCGTAACGCACCCCCTATCACCCCACAATCCCCACCCTACAGACATAGCTGCTAACATAACGGTCAAGAAAATCGCGAGGTAAACACATGGCTACCCTTCATGACCTAGATGTACCTGATGAGTTGTATGCAAAACTGCAACAATTAGCGAAGGCTAAAAATACCTCTGTCAGCAGACAAATCATCAGCATTTTAGAAAAAGCATTACCAACCCAGTTGCAGCCAACAAAAGACCAACGTTACCAGAATGTGCAAAAACTCTTACAAGAAATTTGCCGCCGTCGAGAGAGTCGTAGAACTGATATCGAATGGCCAGATAGCACCGCTATGATTCAAGAAGACCGCAACAGATGACTATCCCTGTTAGATGTGTCGTCGATGCTAGTGTAGGGATTAAGCAATTTATTCCCGACCCCCTATCCCCTAAAGCTACCCAACTGTTTGCTCACCTTAGCAATTCTCAAAATCAATTCTTTGTACCTGACCTATTTTACATTGAGTGTGCAAACATCCTCTGGAAGTATGTCCATGCTGGGTTGTATGCTGCTGATGATGTTCCAGCAGATTTAGCAAGTCTCAAAGCTTTCCCTTTACATGTCGTCTCCACGTCTGACTTAATGGCGGATGCAGTGAGTATCGGCTTAGCTCATGCTATTTCTGCCTATGATGCTTGTTATGTCGCTCTTTCACAGCAAGTTGATGCTACTTTGCTAACTTTAGACCAGCGGTTAGTAAATGCTTTAGCCACTACTTCTTACGATGTTTGTTTATTTAATAACTACAACGTTCCACCGTTATCGTGAAGTACAGCAGCGAAGCGATTGGCACAGCCAAACGCCTTCGGCGTAACGCACCCCCTTATACCTCCACAACCCCCAAGCTTGTAGTATGGTGCTACTATTGCCAATAAATTTAACTGCAAGATGAACTGGCAAACCCGCATCACCCTTGACCCCAACATCCTCGTCGGCAAACCGATAATCAAAGGCATCCGCCTTGCTGTCGAATTCATCATCGATCTACTTACCCAAAGCTGGACAACTGATGAAATCCTCCGCAACTATCCCGGCATTACCATCGAAGACATCCAAGCCTGCCTGAGTTACGCCAGCGCCATCCTCAAAGCCGAAAAAGTCTATGCCCTCCCCGTCTAATCATGCGCTTTCTCGCCAACGACAACTTTCCCGGTGATGCCGTAGAAGCCGGTATCATCCCAATTTTGCCAAAAAATCTAGTAGGGGGAGCATCTTGCTCCCTGCTTTATTAACGCAGCGGGCAAGATGCCCGCACTACAAAAAAATACCCCGTCCTTAAGGACGGGGACTAATTTACACATTTGGGATGCTCCCGTAGAAGCCCTGTGTCAAGCTGGACACGATGTCGTCTGGATTACGGATACACCTGGTATCACCGACTCCGAAGTCCTCCAGCGTGCCCAAGCCGAAGAGTGATTACTAGGAGTAATCTGAAAATCCCCGCTAAACTTCCTCCCGCTTCTCATCCCTAGAAAGCAACTCACCTAAATACAACTCGACAAACTTCTCTGCAGCGACTGGATGAATTCCATTTAAAGCTTTGACAATATCTGCAACTGTCTCGGCTGTAGGATCGCGAATTTCATGCACCCAACGGTAAACGTTACCGCGTTCAACCCCCAGAGCCACGGCTAATTTATTTTGGCTAATACCGTATGTCTCCAAAACCTTTCTGAGTGCTTCTCCTGCTTTTCCCATTCCTGCGATCGCATAGCTTACCGTAAGGCAATCGTGTCAGAGGATGATTACAACGTAAATGTATGCCAAGTGGGTTACATCCTGTAAAATAATTATGTGAACCATTAGGATTACATAATTGCTTGCTTAAAAACGAGGTAGAGCCACATGCTAAAAGACTTTCTCGCAGGTACTCACGAAATCCCCACACCTCCTATACCCGCTGATACCCCTGAACCATCCCCCAGTCGAGTACCAATCAAACTGCTGCTCATAGGCTCCCACAGAGGTGTAACTAGCACAATTAACACTCTTTACCTCCTAGGTTTTGCACAAGTAAGCGAGTGGAGTCCTTTGTTACCAGGGCCAAATCCGGGTGAAGTGATGAGTATTTTGGTGAGATATCTGATACAGCAATAGAAATTGCACGTAGTATATAGGTTGGGTTTACCGTGAGGAAAAGTAACAAAATAACCGGCTTAACCCAACCAGAGAGGGATGATTACAGAAATCCTGTAATTCACTCAGTATATTTACGATAATACAAAGAAATATTGTTGCAAAAATATTTTTACCAACCCAGTTGACAACAATGTAACAGATAAGTGATTTATGGAAGAAACAACCTATCCGTTACATCTGTTACATCATCCGTTGCTAACTTAATTGCCGGTGAATTCTAGAATAGCAAGAGCGGTATTTTCAGGCTGTTCTAAATGGGGCACATGTCCGCAATCTTTCACCCAAATAAGTTTACTATTGGGAATTGCTGCTTGAAACTTGACTGCATCAGCAGTACCCAAAATTTTGTCATTATCACCCCACAAAATCAATGTAGGTTGCTGAATTTTTGCTAATTTATCTTGAAAGGAAGCGTAACCACCGCTTTTAGTAAATGCAATTAAAGCTTGACTCCAATTCGGCATTTGTAAATGCAATGCACCACAAATCAGCGCATCAACAGAAGCAAATTTTAGGTCTTTGTAAGCCGTGCGGGAAATGCGATCGCGTACCTTCAAATTCCGCAAAAACTCTGTTGCTAAATAACCCAAAGGCGGAAACATGAATTTGCTTAACGAGGAACCACCAGCCAAACCAGCACTATCCAGCAACACCAATTTTTTGACAGCATCCGGGTAAGAAATGGTAAAATCAATCGCGGCTGCACCCCCCATTGAAGCTCCCACCAAAATTACAGGTTGATTAATCAGAGATTTCCAGAAATAATAGAGATGGGTTTTAATTCCCTGGGGACTAAAATCAACACTAAGCGGTCTATCCGTGAATCCAAAACCCAACAAATCCACTGCCCAGGTTTCATTCTCTGCCGCTAGCAAAGGGAACAAACGCCGGAATTCCATCACCGAACTATCGAAGCCATGAATTAATAAAATTGGAGTTTTACCACTACCTTGATGCACAAAAGCTGTGTTAATTACTGAGTTGCTCAACGGAGTTACTATTGCCTCATATGCAATTTTTTGTGCTAAAGCAATTGATGTAGATTCTGTTAATTGCTCCGCTGTAGACGGGATAAAACTGGGAAACATGTATTTATTCTAGCCTCAAACCTCTGATATTATTAAATAATGTAATACAAAAAATAGTCTTTTTTGTATAATCTGCTTTCTCTGTATTTGTGTGATTTTTTACCAAAATCATCATAGTTTTTTAGCTATGGAATGGATAATTAGCGCTGATGTAGCGAAACAATTAATTTATCAGGGTGTAACTATACTTGATGCTCGCAATAAACTTACCTGGATGCTAGGGCATATACCAGGGTCAATACCCATCATCTGGCAACAATTTTACCACACCAAATCACCCTACAAAGGAAAATTATTCACCGACCTAAAGCTATTACAAGAAAAACTCAGACAAATTGGTATTTCCAACCATAAACCTGTAATTGTCATTGGAAATACGGTTAAAGGTGGTGGGGAAGAAGGACAAATTGTATGGATGTTACGCACCCTAGGTCACACCGAAACAGCCTTTGTTGATGGGGGATATCAAGCCCTTGTAAAAGCCGGTATACCCACCACATTATCAGCTACACAAATTATCCCTGGTAATTTTACTATTCAACGTAATTCATCATGGGAAATTGACAAGTATGAACTGCAAGAAAGTCTGAAAAATAGAAACTTAATAATCATTGATACTTGTGAAGCCAAAGAGTTTTCTGGTGCAAGTATTGGATTAGAAAAATATAACAACGAAGATATTCCTGATGTCGTGAATTTTTACTTTAAAGATTTACTAGATAGAGACGGAAAATTACTACCATATGAAGAAATTATTCTAAAGCTAGAACTTTCATGTATTCAAATAAGCACTCCCATTGTGATATATTCTACCAGTGGTATTAGCTCAGCATTTTTTGTCGTCGTTCTTGCTGATTTAGGCTTTAAGAATGTAAAAAATTATCCTGGCTACCTGTGGGGATAGTCATGATTACCAGCAGAAAATTACCCTTGGGAATAAAATAAAGCTAGACTTAAGTTTAGTTTTTGCAATATGCTTCATTCAGAATAGCTAGTACCAGAAGCCAGTCGAAGCAAGCGATAGAAGACAATATACTGGAGAGAATGAGCTTTTACATTTCTTATATATTTCCAGTATTATATGTTACGATGTAACATATAATATATTTAGCACTAGTTATACTTTCTCATACACTCTAGACAAATCCAAGCAATCAAAGCCATTGGGATTTAGGTTAAAGGATTGTTATCTTTTTTTAAGTTATCTCTATTACCATAGAAGTATTTGCTCCTTAGTGTTAACCTCAAATATAGAGGTGCGCTACATCGACTGGCTCGTTATGATCCAGAGCTTGCATATTGCCGTGCAGCCCTAAAGTTTGATGGCATTCATGCCTAACCCTACAGGATTATTTTTGGGTGCTTTTTATTGGTCATTTTTGTGAAATATGACCCAAAAGTCATTTGTGATTTTTGGTAAATTTAGCGAAAATTTCCCACTTCAAGGGGATAAATATTGAAAAATTTGGTGACAGAAGAGCAAGAGGTTTCTGATTAGTAAACCTTCCATCTCGACTGTTACGTTAATCTCAATGTTTGTCTTCGTATTACCTAGATTAGTTGACGAGGTAAGGCTGTAATTAGTTGCGATTATTGGAATGTTTTTTTCAAAAAATCACAAATCTAACTCCTTGTGTTGTCAATCCTTGTACTATTCATAATGACAGGCAATCAAATGCTTAAAATTTGATAAAAAGCTGAGCAATTTCTGACTTTACCTTTTATCATTTCCCTAATTTTGAAAATAGCTGATTTAAGACAATTCAAACATTTCAATCATTTCTACTGAGGTTACTAGGACAACAGTAGAACCATCAGATTTTGATTAAATATAAATTTCACATAATCTCAACACCAAACGAAATAAAAGGAGGGTAAATAAACATGTTTGGCATCTTTAACGAAAAATCAATTATCAGCACCCAAGAAAAAATTGCCCGATTACAGGTAGCAATTGCAGCCAAAACCCTAGTTTATCAAGCGAAGTGCAAAGAAATTGAAGATAAATATGGACCTGATTGTTTAGCGTTGCTACGAGGACAGAAACCAGAACAGCCTGTCAAAAGTGTTAATAAAATTGTCAAAGTGCGAAACTCAGAGGGTGTAGAGGTAAATTTTAGGGAAGAGTACATCAAAAAGCGAGATGGTTCATTAGTTCTACTACGGGCTGTAGGATTCAATTGAAGAGACTTTCCTCTGTGTCAGGGTTTAGTATCAAAATATACGTTTTAGCGTCCAGATAACACAATTATAATTTACTAAAGCGATTGCCGTCCCTCCACAAGGCGATCGCTTTAATGTATGACATAGAGGAATTCAGGCCAAAGGAGGAAGAAGGAAGAAGTTGTGATTGAGTCTTCCATGTCTCCAAGAATCAGCATCCCTGTTGTAGTGACTAGAAAAAATCTCGCAAATACTTCAAATTTGGCGCTCAAGACTCGTAGAATTGTTTTAAAATATTGCCTTGACTTTGGAGATTATTTCATGCCAGCAGCGGTTGGTGTTATAGAAACTTTAGGTTTTCCTGCTGTATTAGCGGCTGCAGATGCAATGGTGAAAGCTGGCGAAGTCACACTGGTATATTATGGTATAGCGGAAAGCGGTCAGTTTTTAGTCGCTGTCCGAGGACATGTAGCGGAGGTAAAAACAGCTGTTGCAGCGGGAATAAAGGCTGGAGAACAAACTTTTGGAGGTAAAGTAACCACCCATTATATTGTCCCCAATCCGCCAGAAAATGTCGAAACTGTTCTGCCAATTCATTTTACGAGAAAATCAGAACCTTGGCGCGTCGGTTAAGTTTGCTTGTACTGCACGCTTTCATACTAGACTTTTGCCTGAAAATGTGCAAAGAAGATACGTACATTAGTTCGTAGTTTCCCCTAGGATTATTAATACAGGAGATTGGTAATGCCACTACAGGCTGTTGGTTCCATTGAAACTAAAGGCTTCCCTGCAGTATTAGCTGCAGCCGACGCGATGGTGAAAGCCGGACGTGTTACTCTCGTAGGTTATATTCGGGTAGGTAGCGCTCGCTTTACCGTGAATGTGCGCGGTGATGTTCAAGAGGTAAAAACCGCTATAGCTGCTGGGGTGGAAGCAGTAGAAAACGTTTATGGTGGGACTTTAGAATCCTGGGTGATCATCCCTCGTCCCCATGAAAACGTCGAAGCAGTACTTCCCATTGGCTACACCGACGATGTGGAAATATACCGTCAAGCAGTAGAAAACCCCGTCATGACACGCACCACTGGAAGATAAAACTAGGTGAAGAAATGTACTCTCCGGAGGAGGCCTACTAGGAGGGTGCATTCTTCTACGTAAGTCCGGGTTTAAATCCCCGTGGAAAACGTTCTTTTATTTTGAATTTTTCCTTCGGAATTATTTAATCTTTAGCCATCAGTTTTTGGGCGGCAATTTCCTTTTTCGCCTGCTGCCAAAGAGCCTCTAATTCCTCTATTGTATAATCAGAAAGGGGACGGTCTGCAAAGATTTCCATCTTCTGTAATCTGTTAATAAATCGTTGATTTGTCCCCTGTAAACCGGCTGCTGGGTCGAGGTTATACCAGCGAGCAATTTGCAGAAGAGAAAATAATAAATCCCCTAGCTCGGCTTGTTGTTCTTCTGGTGTTTCCTGGGCTAAAGCTTGTTTAAATTCCGCTAATTCTTCCTCAAACTTTTCCCAGACACCAGCAATATTTTCCCACTCAAACCCAAACTCGGCTGACTTTTGAGAAATCTTCATTGCTGCCATTAATGGGGGAAGAGTGCGTGCGTAACGACTTAATTTATCACTCAAATTTTGATTTTCTGGTGCAGTTTCCCCCTTTTCTGCAGCTTTGATTTGTTCCCAATTTTGCCGCACTTCTTCTACACTATTCGCGGTCACATCACCAAATACATGGGGATGACGACGAATCATTTTTTGGGTAATTTTTTGGGCTACTTCTTTGAGGGAAAATTGACCGGATTCGCTGGCTATTTGGGCTTGCAAAACTACCTGTAATAATAAATCTCCCAATTCTTCCGCAATTGCTTGCTTATCTCCATGCTTAATTGCATCTACGACTTCATAGGCTTCTTCAATTACATAGGGTGTCAGCGTTTGTGGAGTTTGCGCTAAATCCCAGGGACATCCACCATTAGGATTACGCAATTGCGCCACCACGTCAATTAATTCTTGCAATGCTGCTAGTGTTTCTCTAGTTTTCTCGGTTTGATGAGATGCCATAATTGTTAAAATCTAAAAATTATCTGGGTAGGGAGACCCTAGCGCTACGATTTCTTTTTCACCTTCGCTCCTTTAGTCCGAGGACGACGGCGAGTTGTGGCTTTACGTTTCTTCATTTTTGCACGAGGTAGCAACCCAGCGACACCCTGTTTTTGAAAGCGTTTGTATGCTGAACCAGTCCAGTCACTCAGGGAATGACTCATGGCACCTAGTTCCAACCCGACAAACAGAGCAAACCACTCCTGGGTATTTTGTCTAAGGGAAGCTTTGATTGTTTGTACCACGGCTGACCCATCCCAGGGTATATTGCCAATTACACGAGCGATCGCTACACCTACACCGCCTACAACTATCACCCAACTACCGAAATACAATATCCGTAGTGTCGTCCCGATAATCGGACCGTGGGACAACACAGAACGATGACGTAACCCTTGTTGATAGGGTAGCCAAATCCAGCGCAGGAACCCCCAGCGTTTGTACTGACGGGAGTAAATATCCAAGTCAGGTCCAAACATCAACCCACCAAACAAGAACCCCCCAGACACCAACAAAGTCAAATTACCACTCTGGGTATAGCCAAAGGTCATACCCGCTACTAAGGGTAAACCCCACAAAGTTATGCGATCGTGCGTTCCTCCAGAAGGCATTTTTTTAGTGGTAATGGGTAATGGGTAATGGGGAATGGGTTAATTAATTTCTCCCACCTGTTTCATGTCCCATTCCCCAGTCCCTACCAAAATACCGCGAACTGCTGACCGAAAGCCGAGACTGGGGAAATTAAATTTTTTTCAGGATACCCCTTGCGCTCCCAAAATTGCTGTGCTACATTTATTAACTGTGCCCCAAGCGAGGGTGGTTAGCTCAGTTGGTAGAGCGCCTGCCTTACAAGCAGGATGTCACTGGTTCGAGTCCAGTACTACCCATTTAAACATAAATAAGTTATCTTCCGCCGGTAAGCCAAGCCGTTCGGTGAGATTTGTCCTCAACCTATAGGTAAACACCCCCGGAGGAAGAAAATATGCCTTGGATGGAATTCAGCCTCGACACAACAAATGAGGCGGTTGATTGGGTTGGTACGCTACTTGCCCCAACTAACTATAAGATTGATATCTGCGTAGATACCTATACTCCGGGAGATGAAGCCGAACCTGATTGGCAAAATACTATCAGGTTATATTTACCTTGCGATATGTATGTAAATACACGGAGGGAAGAGATTGAGAATTTGCTCTCACCCTTGCAAAGAACAGGACTTTCTACACCGATTGAAATCGCTGTAGTTGAGGAAAAAGCCCCACCTCCAGAAGTAATTAGTTCAGGACGTCGGATTGGGAAACGGTTCGTTGTGGTTTCTGCCGACGTACCCTATACCTCGTCAGATGCAGATGAAGTAACTTTGATACTAAAGAAAAGTACGTCCTTTGGTAGCGGGTTACACCCAGCCACCATGCTCGCCTTGGAACTGCTGGAACGCCATGTTGTCCCTAGAATGAATGGGCTCGACTTGGGGTCGGGTTCAGGTATTCTGACGGTGGCGATGGCGAAATTGGGAGCGCGTGTTCTAGCGCTAGACAATGATAGCATTGCGGTGGAGTCAACCCTGGATGCAGTAGATATCAATGGGGTCAAGCAGCAAGTAACGGTGATGGAAGGGAGTTTAGGACGGGGAAGCGACCTCGGTCATTGGATGGGTGGGGAAACTGTCAATAATGTGCCTAGTATCAAAGCCACAGGAACTTTTGACTTGATAGTTGCAAATATCCTGGCACGGGTACATGTCACCCTTGCACCTGATTATCGAAAGGCACTGCGTTGCACCGATGCTCAGGGGGGACTGCTGATTACCGCTGGGTTTACTGATGATTATGAGGCAGATATTACCGCGTCTTTAAATAAACAAGGATTTGAGGTTGTGGATTGTGCCAGATTTAATGAATGGGTGGCACTTGCTTTACGGCTAAAAGTATGATATAATCTCATGTTAATTATACAGGAAGAAAAACTTTGGCTAAAGCCAAAAGTGAGGTTCTGCAAAACCTGTGGGTAATCAACCGGACTTAATATGACTCAGGGCTACCAAGAAGACCTTGCTTACATCCACGATGTTGGGTATGGAGCTTTCGCAAGGGAATCTGCACCTGGGTTGCTAGAAATATTGCGTCAACAAGGTATTCAACAGGGTCTAGTTGTTGATTTAGGCTGTGGTAGTGGCATCTGGGCAAAAGCGCTCACTGATGCTGGGTATGATGTTTTGGGGATAGATATATCGGAGTCGTTTATTGATTTAGCTAGGAAGAAAGCTCCTTTGGCTAAATTCCAAACAGCATCTTTTCTGAGAGTTGAACTGCCAAAATGTGATGCCGTAACATCCCTCGGAGAATGCTTAAATTATCAGTTTGATGAGCATGGATTAACAGAAATTAAAGAATTATTCGCTCGCATATATGAAGTTTTACGACCGGGTGGGTTATTTATTTTCGATGTTGCTGAACCTGGATATATCAGCGGTGCTAATCCCCAAAAAAATTATTCTGAAGGGGAAGATTGGGCAATTCTTCTGGAAAAGGAAGAGGATAGGAAAACAAATAAATTAACGCGAAAAATGACAATCTTCCGCCAGGTAGGAAATCTTTATCGCCGTAGTCAAGAAACGCACTGCGTGCAATTATATCAGGGTGCGGAAATTGCTAACGTACTTCGGGAAGTTGGTTTTCGGGTGAGGATTATCTGTGGTTATGGAGAGTTAAAATTCAGAAAGGCTCACGTCGGTTTTATGGCGATAAAGGCATAAGAAATGAAAGCAGTCGTAATGACAGCATCGGGAAACCCCCAAGTCCTACAAGTGCAGGAAGTACCCAAACCCTCTTCATTAGGTAACACCCAACTACTTGTTAAACTCCAAGCTGCAGGTGTCAACCCTATCGACACTAAACTCCGGAAGCGCGGCACCTTTTACCCTGATAAAATGCCTGCTATT
>Ga0114939_10002520_pt1 | contig 13500 bp, 5 predicted proteins | sample AshMeaCrysSpring_FD_87196 | JGI IMG/M metagenome (GOLD analysis project Ga0114939, IMG submission 87196) | Groundwater microbial communities from Big Spring, Nevada to study Microbial Dark Matter (Phase II) - Ash Meadows Crystal Spring | ecosystem: Environmental > Aquatic > Deep subsurface >... | reverse complement strand
TGAGCACGCCACAGCCTTCCGGCACGACCACATCGATAATCGTTCGCTTGACCTTCGCCAGTTGCTCCAAGGTTTGAATCGGCCCGACACCCAGATGGTCGCCCTCGCCGATGTTAGTGACCACAGCGATGTCACAACGATCAAACGCCAATCCCTCTCGCAAGATCCCGCCACGGGCCGTTTCTAGAACGGCGGCATCCAAAGCGGGGTTCATCAGCAATCGCCGGGCGCTCCGCGGGCCGCTGCAATCCCCTACATCGATCTGACGACCGGAGACAAAAACTCCGTCGGTCGCCGTCATTCCTACCTTCTTTCCCTGCAGGGCAAGAATATGGGCAATCAAGCGTGTCGTCGTTGTCTTGCCATTGACTCCGGTGACTGCCACAACCGGGATCCGACCATTTGAGTTGCCGCCAAACAACCCATCGACGATCGCTTCACCCACAGGACGCGGTGTGCCGACCGATGGCTGAAGATGCATCCGCAGACCGGGCCCCGCATTCACTTCGACGATCGCTGCGCCTTGATTTTCAAGTGGCATGGCGATGTCAGCAGCAACGACGTCAATGCCCGCGATGTCCAACCCCACCATCCGCGCGGCTTCTACAGCTCGAGCCGCGACATCCGGGTGCACGCAGTCCGTGACATCAACCGCCGATCCTCCGGTGCTCAGGTTTGCATTACGTCGGATCAAGACTGTTTGTCCGGCAGGCGGCACCGAATCCGGCTGATAGCCTTGTTGCTTCAAGACGGCCCGCGCAACCTCGTCGATCTTGATCAGGCTCATCACCGTCGCATGACCATCACTACGGCGTGGATCGCGGTTTGCTTGCTCGATCAGTTCAACGATTGAAGATCGGCCGTCTCCAGTCACCTGGGCCGGGTCGCGGCGTGCCGCCGCAACCACTCGTTTCCCTACGACCAGCAAGCGATAGTCGTTACCCGAAATGTGCCGCTCGACAACCACGGTGGACTCTTCTTTTCGAGCCGCTTCGTAGGCTGCACGTACTTCTGCTTCCGTTTGCAGATTGACCGCTACGCCACGACCTTGATTGCCATGCTGCGGCTTGACAACCACCGGCAAACCGATCTCCCGGGCGGCTTCCCAGGCGTCGCCTGCACATTGCACGGGTCGGCCGGCCGGCACGGGGATGCCGGCAGCCATCAGCAGGCCGCGGGTCAGCTCCTTGTCCTTGGCGATCGCTTCTCCAATCGCGCTGGTTTGATCGGTTTCGGCGGTCCAAATCCGTCGCTGGGCTGCGCCATACCCAAGCTGAACAAGACTGCCCTCATTCAAGCGGATGGCAGGAATCCCGCGTGCCTTCGCCGCATCGACGATCGCTTGCGTGCTGGGTCCCAAGCACACTTCGTGCGCCAGATCACGGAGCCGGGCCACTTCCGCGCCGACATCGAAGGGCTGATCATAAACTGCTGCCAGTACCAGACGGCGACCTGCATCCAGCGCCGCCTTGGCTACCTGATCGTGGACATACTCGATGGCCACACGGTAGACGCCTTCTTCATCCATTTCGCGGGCTCTGCCGAAGCCCACGTCATGCCCCGCCAACGACTGAAGCTCAAGCGTCACATGCTCCAGGATGTGCGCCATGTAGGTGCCACGTCGGAGCCGTTGAAAGAACCCGCCGCGTTCCCCGACGCTGCAACGATGCTCAATCATCGTGGGCAACCAGCCCATCAACCGTTCGTTGAAGCCAGGGATCATCTCCGATGAGGTGTCCTTGAGTTCGGCCAGGTCCACCCATGCCTCGAGGACGGGGAAATTTGCCCAGACATTCGGGCCGGCCAGCCTCAACACTTTGCGAAACGACAGCGGCGCGTTTTCCGAAGTGGTATCCATTGTTTTCATGAACCTGAACTGCATGCGCGAGAGCACTGCCGACTAGTGCCCAACGAGGGCACATTCGTGAAGCAGGGTGCGCTGCATTGAAAGATCAGCCTGTGTGACTACATGGACCGTCAAACCAACAGCGTCGTTCGGACGGATGACGAACGAAACGCGTGCTGTGGATCGCAAGCTGCCCACAGTCGTTCACCGCCCTCGTGGCGGTTATTTCGACCCAACGCCTCAAGGCAGTTGGCCCCTTCCATGGGGGCATTGGAAAAGTCTGCCTGGACTTGCTTCTCTAACTCGCGAATCAGGCGAGTCCGAACCGAAACATTTCCCGGCGTTTTGCGTCGAAATTCCTTTTCACGTCACAACATTATTGCAGCCCAAGCAAAAAATCCAGCGTTCGCGCCCCTGCACAAGCGGGCCACTTCCGCCCATCATCAAGGGCAGGGAAGGGCACGGACCGACGAAGGGCAGCCCCAGCGACCTTGTGGCCCACGCAAGGGAAATCCAACCCATCGCGCGCTGGCGGTCTGAAGTTCGCAGCTTTTATCGGTCTGCCGCAACTTCCGCCTTGACCGACATGAGGTCTTGATCCGTGCGCACCGAGCGATCCGAGTATGAGGCAAGCGATCCTTCCCCGACGGCGACGGGGATCCTGCCGGCCGTCGATCCGATAGAAAGCCTGCCCAAATCCTGGCAAAGCCCGGTTTCCCGTCTCATGCAGGAGGCGGAACAGCCGCTGGCCTTCATCGAGTTGGACCTGGACGAGCACCAGCGGTTCGGGTCCCGACTGCTCCTGCTGACCAACCAGCGGCTTTGCGAGCTGCCAGCCAGCGACCGTCCGCCGGTATTCTCGATCGGCTATCAGTTTGGGACCAAACTCTCGGCGAACATCTACGGCGGATTGGGAACCCTAGAGCTGCTCGCGGGGGACGAGGTTCGTCGGACATGGCACTACACGGCGGCGGTCGCCCGAAACGTCGATCGGTTTGTCTTGGCCTATGCGGCAGCTCACCGCTCGGGGCCGCAATCCGGCCAACGGACCGGGCTGGATGGAAGCTGGGTGTGCCCAGACTGTGGAGCCTCGATTCCCGCGGAACAGTCGGTTTGCCCCACGTGCGTGCCGACGGCGGCCCCCCCGCCCACACGATCTCTCCTGAGGTTGTCTTCCTTCGCCAGGCGAAGGATGGGAACGATTGGGGCAGGACTAGCGCTGACTGTCGCCGCGACAGCCGTTGGGTTGATTCCTCCTTACCTCACCATGCCATTGCTCGACCGCGTGTTGATTCCTCGCCAGACGGGCGGGGAACTGGATCAACGGTTGATGATGATTTATCTCGGAGGACTGGCGCTGGCTGCGGTCGTTGCCTGGCTGCTCAGCTGGGCAAAGACCTACACGTTGGCGTTGGCCAGCGAGCAGGTCAGCGCGGACTTGCGTTTGGAAACGTATCGCCACCTGCAGCGTCTGTCGCTGGATTACTTCGGAGGAAAACGGACCGGCGACCTGATTGCCCGCATCAGCAGTGATACGGATCGGATCTGCAACTACCTTTCGGTCCACCTGGTCGATTTCACGACGGACATCCTGCTGTTTGTATTCACGGCGATCGTGCTCGTGACAATTGACCCTGCACTTGCCGCAGCGACCCTGATCCCCCTTCCCCTGTTGGCTTGGCTCGTACAGCGCGTTCGGACACGACTCCGCCATGGCTTCGCGCGCGCATCACATGCGTGGGGAGAAATGGTCAGCGTATTGAATGACTCGATCTCGGGTGTTCGCGTGGTCAAGGCATTCGCCCAGGAGAGTCGCGAAGTCGAGCGATTTTCCCAAGCCAACCAGCATGTCAGAGACTCAAACGTCCGCGTCAATCGGCTCTGGTCTTTTTTCGGACCGACGGTGACATTGCTGACGGAATTGGGCGTGCTGATCATCTGGGGATTCGGTGTCTGGCGCGTCGCGTCAGGCGCCATTACGGTCGGCGTGCTCACGGCATTTATCGCCTACATTTCTCGCTTCTATGCCAGGTTGGACTCGATGAGCCGCATGCTGGCCAACACGCAGCGAGCTGCCGCGGCTTCCTATCGCATCTTCGAAATCCTTGATCGCAAGCCCAGCGTGATGGAGCCTGCACGCCCCCGAGACCCTGGCAGGCTGGACGGCCGAATCGTACTTCGCGACGTGTATTTCAAGTACGACACGCGACCGGTAATCAGGGGCGTTTCCCTGGAAATTCACCCGGGCGAGATGATCGGCATCGTTGGACCCAGCGGCGCTGGGAAGAGCACCCTGGTCAATCTGATCTGCCGCTTCTACGACCCGACTTCAGGCTCGATTGAAGTGGACGGTCAGGATATTCGCAATTTCTCCACCGAGGCCTACCGGCGCAATATCGGCATCGTTCTGCAAGAGGCATTCCTGTTCTATGGAACGATCGCCGAAAACATCGCATACGGCCGCCCGGATGCCGATCGACACGAAATCGTGCAGGCGGCGCGGGCCGCACACGCCCATGATTTTATCGCGCGCCTGCCAGACGGATATGATTCGCTGGTCGGTGAACGTGGCCAAGGTCTTTCCGGGGGCGAGCGCCAGAGAATCAGTATCGCCAGAGCCCTGTTGACTGATCCAAGAATCTTGATTCTCGACGAGGCAACTTCGGCAGTGGACAATCAGACCGAACGGGAGATCCAACGCGCTCTGGAACACCTCGTGCAAGGTCGCACGACGATCGCAATCGCCCACCGTCTGAGCACGTTGCGGGCCGCGGACCGAATCATCGTCTTCGAGCAGGGTCAGATTGTCGACATCGGTCGACACGAAGAACTGCTGGAACGTGGCGGGCTGTATGGTCGTCTGTACCAGTCCCAGATAGAAATGTCGGAACAGATGGCTGTGTAATGCCCCGCCTTCAGTACCGAGAAGCCCAGCCGCCCAGTTGCATCACCGCGCCCAGGGGCAATCCAGTCCGAAGAACATCAGTTCATCTGGCAGTCATCGGCTGCAGCCAGAGGGAAGGACCAGACCGATGAAGACCGTTCGCCAACTCGCTCTCGATACGCTCCAACTGCAGCGCGATGGGCTCGGTCGTCTACATGCGCTGGATGCGTCCGACGGGCAACCGCTGGAAGTCACACCGATCCGCCTGTTTCCTCGCAGTGATCCCGATCGCTGGATCGCTCTGCTGGATGCCGACGGCCATGAAGTCGTTTGCATCGAAGACCCAGGGCGGTTGGCCGCAAACTTTCATGAACTGCTGCGAGAGACCTTGGCGGAACGCGAATTCGTGCCTGTGATCACGCGAATTGTCTGGGTATCCGGTAACAGCGAGCCCTGCGAGTGGCACGTTGAAACGGACCGCGGACCAACCAAATTCATTCTGAAATCGGAAGAGGATCTGCTACGAATTGGCGAACATGGCGTGCTGATCATTGATGCGCATGGTATTCGCTACCTGGTCTCCGATCGGCGGGCATTGGACAGTTACTCGCAGCGAATCATCGAATGGTACGTTTGAGGATCCGCCTGGATCCTCAGTGTTTCGGCATGTGCTGAAGGTCCCCTGCGATGAACGGAACCCGTGAACGGAAGGAAGCACCACCCGGATCACGCCACGCCAGCGATCGGCGCCTCGATTCCATCACCGTCGGCTCTTATGCCAAGAACCGGCTCCTATGCCAAGAACCATTGAATGGGAACTTCAACCGCCATCCCGCCGATGATCCACCGCCTGCTCCCACTGTGCCTGATCGCCTTCCCACTGCAGTCCGCGATTGTCCCGGCTTCGCGCGCCGCGGACCGACTGTTTGGAGATGCAAAGCGAATCGTCTTCCTGGGTGACAGCATCACTTACAGTGGCGAGTACGTGGCGATGCTGGAGACCGCATTGCGACTGGAATCGCCCGAGCGACAGACGGAGTTCATCAATTTGGGATTGCCGAGCGAGACGGTGTCCGGGTTGTCTGAACCGGGGCATGCGGATGGACGATTTCCAAGACCGGATCTGCATGAGCGGCTGGCAAGGGTCTTGCAGCAGACAAAACCTGATCTTGTAGTCGCTTGCTATGGAATGAACTGCGGCATCTATCACCCATACTCGGATGAACGATTCCTGGCATACCAGCATGGAATCTGCTCGCTTGCAGCCAGTGTTCGCGCGGTGCCGGCCGACCTGGTCCTCCTGACGCCCCCGGCTTTCGATCCGCTGCCGATCTTGCAGCAGACGCTCCCGGAGGGTTTGACGGAATACCGGAAGCCCTACCGCGGCTACGAGGATGTTCTACGGCTCTACAGTGCCTGGGTGATCGCCGCCCGGACTGACGGCTGGCGAGCGGTGGACATACACGAGCCGCTGCTCCGTTTCCTGGCAGCTCGGCGCCGGACGGATCCTCGGTTTACCTTGGCATCCGATGGGATTCACTTGAACAGCCAAGGCCATTGGCTCATTGCTCGTGAGCTCCTGCGCGAGGCGGGCTGCTCAGGGATCGAGCTGTCGGCGGATACGTTTGGAGATTCGTGCGAAGAGACGGTTCCCATCGCCGGCCTTTACGAACGGATCAAGCAGCGACAGCGACTGCTCAGCGACGCGTGGCTCAGTGCCACGCAGCATCAACGTCCCGGGATGACGGCAGGTCTGCCGCTGGACGAAGCCATTGCCCAGGCGGAAGTGATCGAGCGATCGATCCGAGATCTGCTAGCGCAGCATGCTGCGGCAAAGCCGTAGCATGGACACTTGCTGCTGGTCAAAGGACGCCACGCCGGCCTACTTGCGAACGCGCACGGGATAAGGCGGTTTGCGAAACTCTTTAGGGGGATTCTCGGTCAGCTCCTGCAACACAATCTCGATCGCCTTTTCCAACTGGGGATCGCGCCCGGCGATCACATCGGCTGGCATCTGTTCCACTTCGACATCCGGCGGCACCCCTTCGTTTTCAACCACGAATCCGTCTTCCGTCCAGATCGCAAGGTTGGGTGCGGTAACGCTTCCTCCGTCCATCAACACCGGGAAACCGAGAATCCCCACCAGCCCTCCCCAGGTTCGCTTGCCCACCAGCGTTCCCATCTGCAACTTGCGGAACATGAACGGCAAGAGATCGCCGCCTGAACCGGCGGTTTCATCGATCAGCATTACCTTCGGCCCGAGGATCGAACCCGAGGGCGTGATGATGTCTTTACCGTATCGCGTGGCCCAATGGCTGATGTAGGGCCGTCGTAGATGATCGATGTAGTAGTCCGCAACCTGACCACCCCCATTAAACCGTTCGTCGATGATGATTCCCTGTTTGCCGACTTGCGGGAAGAAATACCGCTTGAAGTATTCATGCCCTTGGGTTGTCGTGTTCGGGACGTAGACATAGGCAACGCGCCCTCCGGTAGCGTCGTGTACTTTCCGCAGATTGCCCTCGACCCAGTCGCGATTTCGAAGCGCGGCTTCGCTCTCGATCGGCACCACGGAAACCGTCCGTGAATCGCTGCCGTCCGGATTCGGTCCAACCTTCAATTCGATGATCTTGCCCGCGGTGTTTTCCAAGTGTCGATAGATATTGTCGCTGCCCAGCAGTTCATGGCCATTAATCGAAAGGATGTACTCACCGGCCTTGACCCGGACTCCCGGTTCGGTGAGCGGAGATCGCAATTCACCGTTCCAGTTCAAGCCACCGAAGACCTTCTTGACGCGATACCGCTGGTTGGCGATCTCAAAATCAGCGCCCAGCAGGCCTCCTGGAACGCGCCCGGCGACAGTCAAATCATCTCCGCCGCCAACGCGGTGATGGCCAACCGCCAGTTCCGAACACATCCACATCAACACCCGATTCAGGTCATCTCGCGTGACGCAGTGCGGGAGGAACTGACGATACTTCTCCCGCATTGCGGTCCAGTTCGCTCCGTGCATTGCCGGATCGTAGAAGTAATCCCGGTTGATCCGCCAGACTTCCTGGAAGATCTGCTTCCATTCCTCACGAGGATCAACGCGGACGGCGATTTCATCGACGGCGATCCGACCTTTGCCGGGATCGATTTTGCCACTTGCGTCTGCGATCGCCCAACGATTCGCACTTGCATACAGGATCTTCTTGCCATTGGCAGCCAGGCGAAATCCATCGACACCATTGTCCAGCAAGGTCGTGGGATTCCGCGTCTTCAAAGAATAGCTTTGCAGCGATCGGGATCCTTTTGGCTCTTGCTTGATGAAGAACAGAGTGTCATCGGGACCGGCCTGCAATTCTGAGTACAACGCCGGCGGCAAGGGCAGGGCGATGATCCGCTGGTCCAATCCCTCGAAGTCAATCCGCACCTCCGGTACCTCGCTCTTCTTCTTCGCCTCGGCAGGCGCTGCCTGGCCAGCTGCGGGTTCCGGCTTCGGGCTGTCGGACTGGGACTCGGGTTTTTCCGCCTCTTCCTTGCTGGCGATCGGTTCTTCGTTCGACTCCTTGGCTAATGGATTGGGCGTTGCATCCGCGAGTACCGCCAGATAGATCTGATTTGTCAACTCCATGTCGTTGTTGCTCATCGCGAACCAGTGCTTCACTGGGCCCGCGTCAGTCGAAGCGAGGAAGTAAAGATATTTCCCGCTGGGATCAATGCACGGCTCACTGACTTCGCTCAATCCATCCGTCACCGGGTCGGACTTATTCTCGGCGACGTTGTACACGTACACGCGCTGGATCGAAGCATCCGTATTGACCGTGTAGACGAGCCATTTGGAATCCGGTGACCAGTTGTGGTGAAGGCCCCGCACAGGAGCCGGGCCGTAATAGGGCTCGCTGACGATCTTCTCACAGCGCCCTGTGTCGAGCTCCACGACATACAGGCTCCACGAGTTGTCGCGATAGGAGATCCATTTGCCGTCAGGCGACCATTTAGGTTCTTCGTAGAATCCGTTCCCGGCGACGGTCAGAACTTTGCGTTCGCCTTTGCCATCCTGGCTCGCAATGATCAATCGATATTCATCACCTTCGTCGGAAAAATAGGCGATGCTTCTCCCGTCGGGGCTCCATGCGGGTGATCGTTCGTGAACCCCTGGAGACTGCGTCAGATTTCTCGGATCCCCTTTTTCCGCAGGCGCTGTGATGACCTCCCCGCGAAATTCAAAGGCGGCGCGCGTCCCACTGGGGGAAACACTCGCATTGCGGATCCACTCGGCACCTTTTGCGTACCGCTCGCGGGTCTCCAATAGGTCGGTCGGCACGGCAATCGGCAATTGCTCGGTCTGTCGCGTGGCAGGGTTATATAGATGCAGATAGCCGGCCTGCTCGAAGATCACAGCATCCGCGGACGCAGATAGATCATTGACCGGGAAATCGCCGTAGGAAGTAAGCTGAGCTACCGCATTCGTCGCCGGATCAAATGAGAAAAGATTGAACTCTCCGTTGCGATCCGAACGAAAGATCACGCGACCATCGATGAACACGGGATTCGTATCGTTGCATCGGCCTTCTGGCTGAGGGACCATCTGGACCGAAAGATCTGCAATGTCGTGGATCCAGACGCGCGAGCAGGTACCGCCGCGATAGTTTTTCCATTGCTGGAAGCGTTCGGCAATCGGAATGTAGGCGATCTTCCTTCCGTCCGCAGAATAGCTGGCACGCAAACCATTGGGGATCGGCAGCGGTTCGGGCAACCCACCTTCCAGCGCGACCGTAAATAGTTGACGGTAGCGATTGGTGAACACGCTTCGGGGGGATGAGAACAAGACGGCGGTGCCATCCGGCGTGAATGCTTCCACGACGTCGGGCGCCGGATGATACGTCAACCGCTTTGGGAACCCGCCGGTCAGCGGCACGACATATACGTCCGTGTTCCCGTCGTACTCGCCACTGAATGCCAGGAGACTTCCGTCAGGCGAAAATCGTGGGGATGTTTCATTGCCCTTGTGCGTCGTCAGGCGACGGGGATTCGCACCCGTCCGATCCGCGACCCAAAGATCCCCGTCAAAACAGAACGCGATATGACTTGCACTGATCGCGGGCTGTTCCAGCATCCGCGTGGGAGCCAGCGCCGGCAACTCAGCCGAAGCGGTTCGAGTCCAGCCGCTCAAGCCCAAACCAATGCACCAAACGGCGATCAATGTCCAACGCATGTCACTCACCACGTCGCGCCATGGAATCAAACTGTCAGGGTGAATCCGCTGCCTCGCTTCCGATGGTCGCAGTCTAGTCCATGAAAATGCCCTCGTGCGCCACATGCCGCCCCCCGCCGCGGATCACTCGGGGGCTCAACTCGGGGGCTCACCGTCCGGCGTGCGCCGGGACTGCCACGGGGTTCGCGCCAGATCGTCGGATGGCAAGAACTCGGACCGCTGCGACGGGGTAACGCGATCCGCCGCTGTTGGAGCGGTCACTTCACGAACTGGCCCCATTGCTCAGAGGCCCTGGCAGATTGACCCGCACCCAGTCCGTCCGAGTACGATAGGCCCCTGCGGACGATGGTCCGCTCCGAATCCATTGGTGATCGAAAACGCTCAAGCGCGGGAGAATTTCGATGTTGCAGAGTGGTCCATGGTCGATTTGCCGTAAGGTGCGACTCGGGCTGACAACGGGCCTCCTGGTCGCAGCACTATCCAGTCCTGTTTCGGCAGAACTGAAATTGCCGGCAATTTTCTCGAACCAGATGGTGCTGCAACGCGAACAGGCCAACCCGATATGGGGCTGGGCCGAACCGAATGCCGATGTCGTCGTTGTGCTGGGTCAGCAGACAAAACAGGGAAAGGCGGATGCAGATGGAAAATGGCGCGTGACCCTTGATCCGCTGCCCGCTGGCGGTCCGCACCAGATCGTGATCGAAAGCGGCAAGGATCGTCGAGCGATTGAAGACGTGCTGGTCGGCGAAGTTTGGGTCTGCTCCGGTCAGTCCAACATGCAATGGTCGATCAATCAAACAAAGGATGCCGACCTCACGAAGGTCACCGCTCATTATCCGAATCTGCGTGTGATCACCGTTCCGATTCGTGGAACCCAGGAGCCACAATCTGATTTCGAAGGCAGTTGGAAACCAGCTACTCCGGAAAATGTAGGCAGCTTTACGGCCGTCGGTTACCACTTTGGCCTGACGCTTCATCAGGCACTCGGCATCCCGGTGGGCTTGATCCATGACTCCTGGGGCGGTTCTGCATGCGAAGCGTGGGTTCCCCGCGACCTGTTGGAGGCCGATCCAAAGTACAAGGGATTGTTGGACCGCTGGCGCGAGATCGAAGCCAAGCCAGATGCCGACCAGCGTTTGCTGACAGGCAACGCCCGACCCGGCAATCTTTACAACGGGATGCTCTTGCCGATCGTGGGCTACGGAATCCGGGGAGCCATCTGGTACCAGGGCGAATCCAACGCCGGCCGCGCATATCAGTACCGCGAATTGTTCCCGCGGATGATCCAGGCATGGCGTGATCGATGGCAGCAAGGCGACTTTCCGTTCTATTGGGTGCAATTGGCCGATTTCACGGCAGAAGTTCCCGAACCGGGCGACAGCGATTGGGCTGAACTCCGCGAGGCGCAAACGCTCGCGCAACGCCTGCCGAAAACCGGGCAAGCCGTGATCATCGACTTGGGGGAAGCCAACGACATCCACCCCGTCAACAAGGAGGATGTGGGCGAACGGCTGGCGCGATGGGCCTTGGCCAACGATTATGGAGTCAAAATCACCTACCGCAGCCCCGAGTATCAAGCGATGGAGAAGCGTGACAACAAGATCGTGATTTCGTTCGACCACGTAGCCGGCAACTTGAAGCCATTCGATATCAACGAGATCCGAGGCTTCGCGATCGCTGGCGAGGATCGAAAGTTCTATCCGGCAAAGGCACAACTGGTAGAAGGCGACAAGACAAAGGTCGAAGTCTGGAGCGATCAAGTGACCAACCCGGTCGCCGTGCGCTATGCCTGGGCCAACAACCCGGTGTGCAATCTGCGGAGTACCAGCGGCTTACCCGTCACGCCATTCCGCACCGACGACTGGCCAGGCGTGACGGCGGACAAGCAGTAGCTCGCTTGGTCGCCTGTCGAGCAAGGAATGCAGATCGAACGACGAGTGGTCCGGATCCGGTGATTGCCCACCGGTCCGGACATGCTGGCCGTTGGCATGGCGAAATCTTCGGTTGAGTATGCAGTGTGTGAGTCGCATCAATTAGAACCTGGCGCGGGGGACTCGCGGCACGATCAATCACCTTTCACACGTCGCAGGGAAATGCACTGGAATGATCATGCCAAGACGCGCTTCCGCACCTCGACAGATGACCTGGAACTGCGGGGCGCCCGATCGGCCAATCGAGCGACCGTGTTTTCAGGTGCCTGACCGGCGAGGGATGCGAGTGGTGATCTTGCTGGCGTGCCTGTGCCTGTTGAACCTGTTTACGGACGCGGATGGAGATGACCGACCAAACTTTGTGATCTTTGTCGCCGACGACATGGCATGGGATGATTGTGGCGCGTACGGACATCCCACCATCCGGACTCCAGTCATCGATCGACTGGCGCGAGAAGGTTTGCGATTCGACAGCGCCTTTCTCACCGCTTCGTCCTGCAGTCCCAGCCGCAGTTCGATGCTCACAAGCCGCTACCCGCATGCCACGGGAGCTGCCGAATTGCATCAACCGCTGCCAGCCGAGCAGTTGCTTGCGACGACCCCGCTGCGGGCCGTCGGGTACTTTACGGCCGCAGCCGGTAAATGGCATTTGGGCGAACCAGCCAAGCGACAGTTCGATCTGGTCCGCGAGGGTGGGGGACCAGGCGGCGAGGAACATTGGGTGAAGGTGTTGCAAGAACGGCCTCGCAATCAGCCATTTTTCTGCTGGTTTGCCGCATTTGACCCGCACCGCGATTATCAGCCGGGTGCGATTGCCGATCCCCACCAAGCCGCGGGTGTTCGAGTCCCGCCATTCCTTCCCGATACACCCGCCGTCCGCGAGGATCTGGCGATGTACTACGACGAAGTCAGTCGGTTCGACAGCGGGATCGGCGCTGTGGTCAAGGAACTCGAAGCCCAAAAGGTCCTCGACCAAACCATGCTGCTTGTAATCTCGGATAACGGCCGGCCTTTCCCTCGCTGCAAGACGCGGGTCAATGTGGACGGCATCAAGACGCCCTTCATCGTCCGCTACCCGCCGTGGATCCCACCCGGCCAGTCGACCGGCGCGCTGGTCTCTTCGATCGACATCGCGCCGACCGTGCTGGAGATGGCGGGGATTCAACGCCCCGATCGATTTCAAGGCGTTTCGCTGGTTCCTGTCCTGAAGGATCCCCGCACTGAGGTTCGTGAACTGGCGTTCGCAGAGCACAACTGGCACGACTACCGCGCTTTCGAGCGGGCGGTGGTCAGCAAAGAGCATCTGTTGATTCACAATTGGCTCCCGGACCTCCCGGCAACCCCGCCCGCGGATGCCGTTCGCAGTCCGACCTATCGCGAGATGCAACGGATGCGGGGACTTGGTGAACTGACTGCACTACAGTCCGACGTATTTGCAGTTCCTCGTCCGACGGTTGAGATGTATGCCTGGACGGAGGACACAAACTGTCTGACCAACCTGGCGGACGTGGAACAACAGGCCGCCGTCAAGCAGCGGTTGCTGATGGAACTTGCGGCATGGCAGCAGTGGACGCAGGACTGCGTACCGGACGCCGAATCCTTGACCGCCGATCGATTCGATCGGACCAGCGGATTGCGG
>Ga0114939_10002519_pt1 | contig 13500 bp, 12 predicted proteins | sample AshMeaCrysSpring_FD_87196 | JGI IMG/M metagenome (GOLD analysis project Ga0114939, IMG submission 87196) | Groundwater microbial communities from Big Spring, Nevada to study Microbial Dark Matter (Phase II) - Ash Meadows Crystal Spring | ecosystem: Environmental > Aquatic > Deep subsurface >... | reverse complement strand
CCGCAGTGGCTGGCCAAGATCGACTGGCAGATCACCGACAACCACAGCGTCGAACTGACCGCGTTCTCCGACAAGCGCGAGTTCGAGGATGACTACTACAGCGCGGTGTTCCCGGACAGCACCACCAACCCCACCACCGGTGCGGTGACCGTTGGCACGAATCCGACCACGGTCTTCGGCACCTATCGCGGCTCCGACTTCAATGAAGCCGGCGGCGAGAGCTGGGTGGTCAAGTACACCGGCTACCTGACCGACAACTTCACCCTGTCCGCCCTGTATGGTCATGGCGAGTTCAGCCGTTCCAACTACGGCGTCGCTGCAAGCGGCGTGACCCAGGAATACACCGGTAACCTGACCGGTCCGGTCGCGGGCTGCCCGCTGGTTCGCGACACCCGTCGTGGTGTTTCGACGGGCGCACGCCCCGCCATCAGGGGTTGCGACTTCCTGACCACCATCGGTCGTCGCGATGCGCTGGACGAGCGTGACCAGTGGCGTATCGACGCCGAGTGGCAGCTGGGCGACCACCTGATCCGCTTCGGTATCGACAACGACAAGTTCCGCTCGCTCGACGGTATTGCCTACAGCGGTGGCGCCCTGTGGACCTACCAGACCACCGGCCCCGTCGCCGCCCCGGTCGAGCGCGTCCGCTACCGCAGCTTCCGTTCGGGTGCGAACGTCGGCGTCGACCAGCAGGCCTACTACATCGAAGACAGCTGGAGCGTGACCGACAACTTCGTCGCTTACCTCGGCCTTCGCTGGGATACCTTCGAGAACCTGAACGGCGAAGGCGAGAAGTACGTCACCATCAAGAACCAGTTCGCACCGCGCCTGGGCTTCAGCTGGGACGTGTTCGGCGACTCGACCTTCAAGGTCTTCGGTAACGCCGGCCGCTACGCGCTGCCGCTGACCGCTGGTGTCGCCACCCGCGCCGCCTCGGCCTCGCTGTTCGAGGAAATCTACTACTCGTACACCGGCGTTGATCCGGTGACGGGCGTGCCCACCGGCCTGACCCGCATCGTCAACCCGTCGACCGGCAGCACCGACACCCGTTACCTCAACGGTGAAGACGGCAATCCGAAGTTCGCGGCTGGCTATGCGATCAAGAACCTGAGCCCGATGTACCAGGATGAGTACATCCTCGGCATGCAGAAGCAGCTGACCGACAGCTTCTCGCTGGGCGTTCGCGCCATCCATCGTGACCTGAAGGCCGCGATCGATGACAACTGCGACTACGCGACCCTGTTCGAGTATGCCGAGCCGGGTGGCCCGGGCTCGAAGTTCAACTACTGCTTCCTGTTCAACCCGGGCAAGGACGCCGTCATCCTGGCTGACTGGGATGGCGATGGCACCGCCACCGAGAAGACGATTCCGGGTTCGCAACTCTCCGTGAAGGCCAAGCGCTACTACACCGCGCTCGAGTTCTTCGTGCAGGGCAACTGGGACCGCTTCTTCCTGCAGGGTTCGTACACCTGGGCGAAGTCGATCGGTAACACCGAGGGCGGCGTCCGCTCGGAGAACGGCCAGGCTGACACCGGCACGACGTCCGACTTCGACTATGCGGCCACCACGATCGGCGCCTACGGCTACACCCCGAACGATCGTCGCCACTCGCTGAAGCTGTTCGGCAACTACGACATCACCGACCAGTGGTCGGTTGGTGCCAACCTGCTGACGCAGTCGGGTCGCCCGATCAGCTGCATCGGCGTGTACAAGGGCCTGGATGTCAGCCACTACGGCAACATCCACAACTCGTGCGACGTCGGTGAGCCGGTCGCAAACGGCAACAACGGCGACACCGTCATCCCGCGTGGCTCGGTCGGCCGCACGCCGTGGACCCACACGCTTGACCTGAACGTGGCCTACAAGCCGTCCTGGATGGAAGGCCTGCAGTTCAAGGTTGACGTGTTCAATGTGTTCAACGCCGACAAGGTGATCTCGGTCAACGAAATCGGTGAGGATGCTGGCGGTAGCCCGTTGAACGTGGCCAATACGTACCTGACCCCGACCGCGTTCCAGACCCCGCGTTCGGTGCGTTTCCTGGTCCAGTACGACTTCTAAGCGACACTGCTCCTGATGTGCTTCGGCGGCCGCCTTCGGGCGGCCGCTTTTTTTGGTACCGTCACGATCCGTTTCGTGACCCGTCACGCGCCATCAGATCACATGACCCCCGAAGAACTCGACGCCCTGTGGCAGCTCGGCCAGCAGCAAGAGGCCGAAGGCTCGCTGGATGCGGCACGCGCCACCTACCAGGAAATCCTCGCTGGAAGCCCCCGCCAGATCATGGTGCAGGTGCGCCTCTCCGAGGTGGAACAACGCGCTGGCCGCTATCGTGCCGCGCGGGATTGCGCTCTCCAGGCCGCGCGCACGATAGCCCAGACACACCGCTGGGAAGGCTTGGCTTTCGTGACTGCCAACCTGCTCATATTCGATGAACGCCGGGTCGTGCTTGACCTGGTTCGGCAGGCGCCATGGGCGGACCCGAGGGTCATCACCCAGTCGGTGGTCCTGTCGCAGCAGTTGTGGCTATGCGGTGACGAAGAGGGTTCGCTGCGGATGCTCGACATTGCCGGCCGCCGCGTCGTTGCGGACCACCGCCTTGCCTACTCGCGTGGTGTGGCTTTACAGCAACTCGGCCGCCTCGACCAGGCGACCGGTGCATTCGAAGAGAGCATCAAGATATCGCCAGACTTCCCGGTGGCGCATTGGTCGCTGGCTTACCATGTACCGTCGGATCCACCGGGGATGCGCGTCGAACGCATCCGGGCCGCGCTCCTGCGCCAGAAGGGCGACCTGGAGCGCGCGATGTTGCATTACGCATTGTTCAAGGAACTTGACGATGCCCAGCAACCGGACTTGGCGTGGTCGGAGCTTGAGGCCGGTGCGGCGATCATGCGCAGACTGAACGTCTATTCCCCCCATGCGTTCAGAGCGGACGTCGAGGCCATGCTGGCGGCGCCCCCGCCGACACCTCCCGTCGCGGCAACCGCCGAGGGTGCCCGTACCCCCGTCTTCATCGTGGGCATGCCGAGGACAGGCACCACCTTGTTGAGTCGCATCATCGGGGCCCACCCGGCGGTGTCGGACGCGGGTGAGCTCAACGCGCTGGACCATGCGATCAGCGAGGGCCTGGACCGCTTCGTCGACCTGCCACCGCCCGCCGAGGCCATCGGCACGCTGCGCGACATGGACCCGGCAGCCGTATCCGCAGCGTACATGCGACGGACTTCGGGTTATTACCGCGGCACCTCGACCCACCTGATCGACAAGAATCCGATGAATGTCTTCGCGGCGGACACCATCGCCAGGGTGATGCCGAATGCGAGGATCCTTTGCCTGAGCCGCGGTGCGATGGACACCTGTTACTCCAATCTCGTGCAGTTGTTCCAGAACGGCGCCTTCGCCTACAGCTATGACCAGCGCCAATTGGCGGACCGCTACGCCTTGTTCCGGCGCGTCGTCGACCACTGGAATACCCACTTGCCGGGGAACTTCCTGGAGGTCTCCTACGAGTCGCTGGTGGAGGACCCGATCGCCACGAGCAGGCAGGTCATGGCGTTTTGCGGACTCGATTTCGCCCCGGACTACGTGGACATCACCCTCAATACCAGTCCATCGGCGACCGCAAGCAAGACCCAGATCCGCGAACCCATCCACACGCAGGGATTGGGCAAGTGGCGACGTTACGAAGACCGGATGCAGCCCCTGATGACGCGCTTGCGCGACCTCGGCGTGGCCGTGTAAGCGCGGCCCGGGCCATTGGCAGCGCAAACGCCACAGGGTCGGCTGCAGGCGGTGGCTTACGGGGCCATCCAGCGCAAGGAATGGGCCTCCGCCGCTCACGCCCTGCAGCAACTGACCACGCTCGCACCGGGTTCGGCGCGGGCGTGGATCGAATTGTCGTATGTGGAGTCCTTCCGCGGACATTATCGTGCCGCCAGCAACGCAATCAGCTGCGCTGCGCGCATTCCACGGCCGGCGGGCACGGACCTCGCTGATATCCTCGCGCGGCTGCGTACCTTCAACGATGCGGGTACGGTGCGCGAGATCGCGTGCAGACTTTTGCAGGAACCACGCGCGGACGCAGGCCTGCTGTCGGCATGTGCGATGCACCTGAGCAATCTCAACGACCATGCGCTCGCACTCGAGTGCGCGCGGATGGCGGTGGCTGCGGATCAGGGCGGAATCGCCTCACGCCTGGTCCGCGGCCAGATGCTTGCACAACACGGCGACCTCGAACGCGCGATCGTCGATTTCGAGTGGTGCCTCATGCGCGCGCCGGGGTTGGCGTCGGCGTGGTGGGCGCTCTCCCGCTTGCGGCGGCAGACTCCGGACAGCAACCATGTGGCGCCCCTGCGCCAGTTGTTGGCGCGCACCGGCTTGAGCCCCGCAGACGTTGCTTACGCATCCTTCGCGCTGCACAAGGAGCTCGATGACCTAGGCGACATCGACGGCGCTTGGGCTGCCTTGGAACACGCCTGCGCCGCCAAGCGCGCCACATTGAACTACGTGGCGGAAGAAAGCCGCACGCTGGTCGATGCGCTCGTCGCGATGCCGGTGCCCGCACTGGCGACGTCGCCGGCAGGCGAGGCGAACGCACCGGTGCCGGTCTTCATCGTCGGCATGCACCGCTCCGGAACGACCCTGCTGGAGCAGTTGCTGGATGGCAGTCCGCAGGTGCGTGGCGTGGGCGAGCTGTACGACTTCACCAGCGCGATGCGTCATGCGACCGACCATCACTGCCGGGGCGTGATCGACGCCACCATCGTGGCGCGCGCCGGCACCGCAGACCTGGCCGATGCCGGCCAGCGCTACCTGGAAGGCATGGCCTGGCGTCTCGGCGACGAGCGCTTCTTCACCGACAAGCTGCCGTCCAACTTCCTCAATGTCGGCTTCATCTGCCGCGCGCTGCCGCAGGCGAAGATCCTGCACATGGTGCGCGACCCGGTCGAGACCTGCTTCTCCAACCTGCGCGAATTGTTCTCGGACGCGAACGCGTACTCGTACGATCAGCTCGAGCTGGCGGACTATTACCTGCAATACCGCAGGTTGATGGCGCGCTGGCACGCGGTATGCCCTGGCCGCATCCTCGACGTGGACTACGCGGCACTGACCCGCGACCCCGAAGCCGTCATGCGCAAGGTCGCCGCGTTCTGCGGCATCGATTACACCGACACCATGCGCGATCCGCGCAGCAGCACGCGCGCGGTGGCCACCGCCAGCGCGGTGCAGGTGCGCGACCGGGTGGTGCGCCGCGAGGTGCCGAAGTGGGCGCCCTACGCGAAGCACCTCCAGCCGCTGATCGGCGCCCTGCGGCAGGGCGGCGTGGAAGTCCCGGAGCTGCCCGCTTAAACCCTCCGTCCCGACGGCGCATCGGACTGGCTATGCTGATGCAGGCCATGCCCATGCCGTCCACCGCCGAAAGCGAACCTGCCCCCTTCGATGCGGGCGAAGACGCGATCCTGGTGCGCCGCGCGGCCTGCGCGGACGTGTCGGCATTCGAAGCGTTGTATCGGCGGCACCACCGGCGCGTGCATGGCGTGATCGTCCGCCTGGTCGGCCAGGCCGGCGCGCGCGCCGAGGACCTGACCCAGGAAGCCTTCGTGCGCGCCTGGCAGGCGCTGCCGAGCTTCCGCTTCGAAAGCGCGGTATCGACCTGGCTGCATCGGCTGGCGGTGAACACCGCGCTGATGGAATTGCGTGCCCGTCGCTGCCGTCCGCTGGCGGACGACGACGAGGACGCACTCGATGGTCAGTCGACCCCGGATACAGCTGGCCGCGCGGTGCTCGGGCGCGACCTCGTGCGGGCGGTCGCGACCCTGCCGCCGCGCGCACGCGCCGTGCTCGTGCTGCACGACGTCGAAGGCTGGAAACACGAGGAAATCGCCGAGGAACTCGGCATGGCGGTGGGCAGCTCCAAGGCGCAGTTGCATCGCGCCCGCGGCCTGTTGCGCACGCGCATGGGAGAAATGGCATGAACGAACACATCGAGGGAACCCAGCGGGTCCCGGGCGACGCCGAACTCAGGCTGGCGTTGCGTGGCCTGCGCCAGGACGCGGATCCGGGGACGGACCTGTGGCCGGGCATCGTTGCCCGCATCGCTGCCCTGCCGCGGCAGGCGCCGACCGCGCCGCCACGGCGGAAGCCGCAATGGTGGTGGCCACTTGCCACCGCGGCGTCGCTGCTGCTGGCGGTCGGGGTGACCTCGAAGATGCGGCCGGCCACGCTGTCGCCGGACGCGTCCGGCACGCCGATCGCGACCACCGCGGCCGGCGGCGCCAGGCAGGCGCCGCTGGTGCAGCGCGAGGCCGAGATCCTGACCGTGCAATACCGCGCTGCGCTGCGCGAACTCGATCCGCGGGCGGTCCCGGCCGGCTGGCAGCCCGGCCTGGAGGCGCTGGACCGCAGCGCCGCCGACATCCGCCGTGCCCTGCAACGCGATCCCGATTCGCGCCTGCTGCTGGAGCGGCTGCGCGATACCTATACCCGCCGGCTCGCGTTGTCGCGCCGCGCGCTCTACGTCTGAAGGAGTCCACCATGTCCCTGTCCCTGAAGGCTTCGATCCTGGCCCTGGCCTGCATCGCTGCGCTTCCCGCGTTCGCCGCCACCCCGATCGACCAGAGCCGTCCGCTGGACCCGCACGGACGCGTGGAGATCGACAACCTGAAGGGCCGCGTTGAAGTGCGCGCCTGGGACCGGCCGGAGGTGAAGATCACCGGCAGCCTTGGCGCCGGCGTCGAAAAGTTCTCGGTGGAAGGCGACGAGCGTGCCCTGCGCATCGAGGTGAAGTACCCGAACCGGGCGCGCAACACCGAGCCGACCATGCTGGTCGTGCAGGTGCCGCTGCAGGCCGGACTCGAGGTCAGTACGGTGTCCGCCGACATCGACGTGCACGGCGTGGCACCGCGCGAACTCTCGCTGGAGTCGGTCAGCGGCGACATCACCGCCAACGGCGCCCCCCGGCGTGCGTCGGTGGAGTCCGTCAGCGGCGACCTGGCGCTGACCTTCAACAGCGGGGAAGTGGAAGCCAGCGCGGTGAGCGGCGACCTCAGCCTCGGCGGACGCCTCACTGGCGAGGTCGCGGTGGAAACCGTGTCCGGCAACATGCGCGTGGACAGCAAGGGCGAGCGCGTGCGCAGGCTGTCGCTGGAGACCGTCTCCGGCGATGCGGAGCTCAAGGTGGCGCTGCTGTCCGATGGCGAGATCAGCATGGAAAGCGTGAGCGGCGACCTGACCCTGATCGTCCCACGCGACCTGTCCGCGCAGGTGACCGGCGAAAGTTTCAGCGGCGAGCTGAGTGCGCCCGGCGCGAAGATCGAGCGCGAGGAATACGGGCCCGGGTCCAGCTTCCACACCCGTTATGGCGCGGGCAAGGGCGATGTGCGGATCGAGACCTTCTCCGGCGATGCGACCTTGCGCCTGCTGTAACCGCGCGCGGCGAACCGGGTCCCGCAAACACGGAGGCCGCATCGATGATGCGGCCTTTCGCTTGTCGCGGCGTTGTCGGGCACAGCCGGGCTTACAGGTCCTGCTGGTACCGCACGTAGGGCACGGTCCCATCGTCCGGGGTGCCGGTGGTGGCGAACGGATTCTTGCCGCGAGTCACCACGTTGTCCGCGCCGACGCTGAGCTGGCCGCTCCAGGGCGTGCGCCAGGTCAGGCCGAGGCCCAGGCCCTTCCAGACGGTGCTTTCGCCCGGCACGTTGACCACCCGGCCGACAATGTTCGCGCCGAAGGAGCCATAGCCGCCGCCAATGCTCAGGCTGCGCGTGTTCCACTGGTCGGCGTATTGCTGCGGTACGTCCGAGGCCGGCACGAGGCGCGCGCGGGCGACGGTGCCGCCGACGCTGACGTAGGCCTCGCGGCCGATGTTCTTTTCGGCGAGCAGCGAGAAATCGCTGGACTCGACCTTGCCGCTGCGCTGGTTCGGCGAGAGCCATGCCGGCAGCGAACCGCGCCCGCTGCCAACCGCGACGCCGACCTTGCCGCCACCGCGGCTGAGGCTTGCGCCCGCGCTACTGTGGCGGCTGCCGCCATTGGCGTTGCCGTCAAGCGTCGCCATCACGCAGTTGTCGGCCAGCTGGCCGATCGCGGACGACATGCCGCTCTGGCGGTCGCAGATCAAGGCGAGTGAATCGCCCGACTGCACGCCGTAGGTGGCTTCGAGAGTGGTGCTACCGAACCGCCAGCGTGCGCCAGCGCCGGCACCGGTGGTGGCCGGTTCCAGCAGGAGCACGGCTTCCAGCTTGCCGCTGTCCTTGTTCAACACCGGCACCAGGGCGGAATCGCGCTTGGCCTTGGATTGCGCCTGCACGGCGCCGCTGGCGAAGGCCAGGGCGAGCACGGCGGCGGCGATGGGCGTGAGGCGGATACGCATGGCGATGGATGGACAGGCCGCGAGCGGCAAAGTTCCAATCTGCGGGTCGATCGACGATAGCGGATTTATGCTTCTTTAACAATACGCTGGAAGGCCGAACGCTGCCAGTCTCCGCATCCCGCGGCGCCCGCTTGCGATCATTGAATCCGCGGCGCCGCCGGCAGTTCGGCGGCGGAGGCGCGGAACAGGCCGTCGACCTGATCCTGGCTGAAACGATACTCCTGGCCGCAGAACTCGCAACGCACCTGCGCCTCGCCGCCACCGGCCTCGACCGCTGCGCCGGCTTCCTCGGCGCCCAGCGAGACCATCATCGCCGCCACCCGGTCCTGAGAGCAGGAGCAGGCGAACCGCAGCGGCTTTTCGCCGAGGCTTTCCGGCGACTCCTCGTGGAACAAGCGATGCACGATCTCGGTGGGTGCCAAGGCCAGCAATTCCCCGCGTCCCAGGGTGTCGAACAGGGCGCCGGCGCGGATCCAGCCGTCGAGGTCGCCTTCGTCGCCCGGCAGCTTCTGCAGCATCAGCCCGGCCGCGCGCTCGCCGCCGCAGGCCAGCAAGAGGCGGGTCGGCAGCTGTTCGGACTGGCGGAAATAGCCCTCGAACGCCTCGCCCAGGTTGTCCGCGACCAGCTCGACCAGCCCCTGGTAGCGCACCGGTTCGCGGCCGCCCAGCGAAGGATTCTCGATGGTGATCGCGAGCACGGTCTCGTCGCCGAGCGCTTGCAGGTCGCGCGAGGGTGGCGCGGCGTCCGGGTCGAACTGGGCGATGCCACGCAGGGTGCCCGCCGCGGTGCATTCGGCGAACAGTGTGCGCAACGCGCCCTGCGCGCGCAGCTGCACGGACAGGCGACCGTCCACCTTGGCGTGGCCGGTGAACAGCGCGGCCGCGACGGCGGCTTCGCCAAGCAGCTCGGCGACCGACTGCGGATACTCGGCGCGCGAGGCCATTGCTTGCCAGGTCTCGTCCAGGCGCACGGCGACGCCGCGAACACCGGCCGCGGGCAACAGGAAACGGAGGAGCACATCGTGGGTCTGGGTCATGTCGGATACCGAAAATCGCCCGGCCTGCGGATAATGCAGGCATGCGGGACCAGGGGATGATCGGTGATATGGGGCACGGCGGCGCGGTTCGCAAGGCAATGAAATGATCGAGGCGGCTGCGGTCCCGCGACGCCGGCGCTGGCGCGCCTTGCTGTGGAGGCTGCCGCTGGCCTTCGTGGCGTTCAGCGTGCTGCAGGTCCTCACGTTGCGCTTCGTGGATCCGCCGTTCTCGATGTTCATGGTCGCGCGCCAGCTGGATGCGCTGGTCGCCCGTGACTTCAAGTTCCGCATCGCCCACGACTGGCGCGACATGGACGCGATGTCGGCGAACCTGCCGCTGGCGCTGGTGGCTTCGGAAGACCAGAACTTCGCCCGCCACCACGGCTTCGACTTCGCCGCGATCGAGAAGGCGCAGGCGCACAACGAGAAGATGATCGAGCGCGCGGAAAAGCGCGGCAAGCCGGTGCGCCGCCTGCGCGGCGCCAGCACGATCAGCCAGCAGACCGCCAAGAACCTGTTCCTGTGGCAGGGCAGCGGGGTGACGCGCTGGGTCCGTAAGGGCCTGGAGGTCTGGTACACCGCGCTGATCGAAACGCTGTGGCCGAAGCGGCGGATCCTGGAGGTCTACGCCAACATCGCCGAGTTCGGGGACGGCATCTACGGCGGGCAGGCGGCGGCGCGCAGCTTCTTCCGCAAGGACGCCGCCAGGCTGTCCACGGCCGAAGCCGCGCGCCTGGCGGCGGTGTTGCCAAGCCCGAAGCGCTACAACGCCGCACGCCCGGGCCCCTACGTGCAGCGCCGCACCAACGCCATCCAGCGGCAGATGCGCTACATGGGCGGCAGCGGTTACCTGCGCACCCTGGACTGACGCCCCGGCGAAAGCTGGCATACCATCGGCGCATGCACCGCATCGCGCCCGAGCACCGCTGCCTGACCCTGGTGATCGCCGCCTACAACGAGGCGGATGCGCTGCCCGCCTTGCAGCCGAGGATCGCGCTTGCGCTGGACACCGCCGAGCGCGAAGGCCTGGACGCGCGCGTGCTGTACATCGACGTCGGCAGCCGCGACGACACCTGGCGCGTGCTGCGCGAACTCGCGGTGCGCGATCCCCGTGTCGCGCTGTTGCGACTGTCCCGGAACTTCGGCAAGGAGGCCGCGCTCACCGCCGGCCTGGACCGGATTGAACGCGGCGCCGCGCTGATCCTGGATGCGGATGGCCAGGACCCGCCGGAACTGCTGCCGCAGTTCATCGCGAAATGGCGCGAGGGCTTCGACGACGTGCACGGCACCCGCATGGAGCGCGAAGGCGAAGGCTGGCTCAAGCGCGCCACCGCGCACGGCTTCTACCGGGTGATCGGCGCGCTCTCGAAAACGCCGATCCCGCGCGACACCGGCGATTTCCGCCTGCTGTCGCCGCGCGCGCTCGCGGCGCTGCGGCAGCTGCGCGAGCGCCATCGCTTCATGAAGGGGCTGTTCGGCTGGGTCGGCTTCAACCAGGTCGCGATTCCCTACCATCGCGAGGCACGGGTGGCCGGACGCAGCAAGTTCGGGTTCTGGAAGTTGTGGAACTTCGCCCTGGAAGGCATCACCAGCTTCACGACCGCGCCGCTCCGCGCGGCTACCTACCTGGGCGTGGCCACCGCGTTCGTGGCGTTCCTCTACGGCGCGTGGATCATCGCCAAGGCGCTGCTGTGGGGCGACCCGGTCGCCGGCTGGCCGACGATGATGTCGGTGATCCTGTTCCTGGGCGGGACCCAACTGGTCGCGCTGGGCCTGATCGGCGAATACCTGGGCCGGCTGTACGAGGAATCGAAGCAGCGCCCGCTGTACCTCATCGACCACTGGCAGCCTGCGGCGGGAGTATCCTTGCAGGCGCCCCCCATCCCGCAAGGAGCGGACCATGCGCACGGTACGGCAACTGCTGGAAGCGAAAGCATCCGATAAGGGCTGGGCTGACGTCCATTCGATCGCGCCAGACGCGCCCGTGATCGATGCAATCCGCCTGATGGCGGAGCGCCGCATCGGCGCGTTGCTGGTCATGGAAGGGCCGCGCCTGGCCGGCATCCTGTCCGAACGCGATTACGCGCGGAAGGTGGTGCTGCAGGGGCGCTCGTCGAAGGACACTCCGGTGCGCGACATCATGACCGCTCAGGTGATCACCGTCGTGCCGCAGGATTCGGCCGACCACTGCATGCAACTGGTCACCGACAGCCGCATCCGCCACCTGCCGGTGCTGGAGGGCGGGCAGGTGGTCGGCATGGTCTCGATCGGCGACCTGGTCAAGGCGGTGATCGCGGACCAACGCCAGGAACTGGACCACCTGCAGCGCTACATCGCGTCCTAACGATCGGCCGCTTGCGGTTCAGCGCGCGGGCAGGACCTGCGCCATCACTGCGATGTAGTGGCACAGGCTTCCGCCGAGCACAAACAGGTGCCAAACCGCGTGCGAATAACGCATCAGCGGGCGGTGGTAGAACACCGTGCCCAGGGTGTAGCAGAGGCCGCCGGCGAGCAGCCAACCAAGCGTCCAGGCGTCCAGCGCCGCCAGCATCGGCTTGGCCGCGACCACGATCAGCCAGCCCATCGCGATGTAGATCATCGTCGACAGCCGCTTGAAGCGGCCGGTGAAGTGGAGCTTGAACACCACGCCGGCGAAGGCGAGCGTCCAGATCGCGGCGAACAGCCACCAGCCCACCGGGCCGCGCAGGCCGATCAGGGTGAACGGCGTGTAGGTGCCGGCGATCAGCACGTAGATCGCGCAGTGGTCGAAGACCTTGAGCCTGCCTTTCACGACCGGGTGGTGGATCGCGTGGTACAGGGTGGAGGCGATGTACAGCAGCAACAGGGCGACGCCGAACACGATCGCGCTGGCCAGTTGCCAGCCGTCGCCATGCAGCGCCGCCAGCGTGATCAATATCGCGCCGCCGGCGAGTGCCGCGGTTGCGCCCAGTCCATGCGTCCATGCGCTGGCGAGTTCCTCCCGAAGGTGGGCATGCCGTGCCGCGTGCAGCTGGGTCTCGGTCATCGTTTCAGCATGGTTGCGGGGCGTCGAGCAATTACTCGGTGCGGGAGCGATTGCTAGAATGCGGGCTGCTAGGCACGCTCCTGCCCATGATCATTTCGCACCAGCACCGTTTCATTTTCGCCGCCGTTCCCAAGACCGGCACCCATTCGGTCCGGCAGGCGTTGCGCGAGCACATGAGCACGGATGACATCGAGCAGGTGGGGCTGTTCGTCAACAAGCGGTTCCCCTACGAGGCGCTGGCGGCGATCCGCCACGGACACCTCTCGCTGGAGCAGGTCCGCCCCTACCTGGGGGAGGAGCTCTTTTCCCGCTATTTCAAGTTCGCCTTCGTGCGCAATCCGTTCGATCGCTTCGTCTCGTATTGCGCGTTCATGACGCGCGACCGCGACATCTTCAGTCGAACGCCGCAGGCCATCATGGAGCACTTCCTGTACGTGGATCCTCCCGAGCAGCACATCCTGTTCCAACCGCAATACACGGTGCTTGCCGATTCAACGGGTGCGCTCCTGACCGACATGGTCGGGCGCGTCGAGGACATGCAGGCGTCCTACGAGGCGATCTGCACGCGGATCGGCATCCCGTCGCGCCTGCTGGACCAGGTCAACCGCAGCAAGCGCGGCGACTATCGCCAGTACTACAACGACGAGCTGAAGCGAGGTGTCGCGGAGCGATACGCGCGCGATCTCGAGTTGTTCGGCTACCAATTCTAGGAGCCTTCCATGTCCACTCCCGCCAAGCCACAGGCAAACCCGCGCAAGACGACATCGGTGCGCCATCTCGGCAACGTCGACATCGGGCGCTTGTTGGCCGCCGTGCAGGCGATCCCGGAGGCGTTGTGGGATGCGCAGAACGCCGACAAACCCAACAAGTTCGAGGCGCTCGACAAGACGCGCCATATCGTCTTTCGCTTTGTCGACAGCACGCGCGACTGGCGCGGCTCGCACGACCGGCCGCTGTGGGCGCAATGGCGGGAGCTGCTGGAACCGGTGATGGCGCAGGCCGTGCGCGACTACGGCTACGCGAACGGCGTGTTCCCCCGCGTGATGCTGGCGCGGATGGCCGCT